>Ga0194129_10004336_pt1 | contig 18971 bp, 20 predicted proteins | sample TA2KigCa35mmetaG_FD_150862 | JGI IMG/M metagenome (GOLD analysis project Ga0194129, IMG submission 150862) | Freshwater microbial communities from Lake Tanganyika, Tanzania - TA2015038 Kigoma Deep Cast 35m | ecosystem: Environmental > Aquatic > Freshwater > Lake | place: Tanzania: Lake...
CGCCGAAGGCGCGCGCGCCATGATGCTGGAGGACATGATCGTGCGGCCCGACCATCGCGGCCAGGGTGTCGGGCTTGCGTTGATCGAGGCGGCGATCGCGCGCGCCGCCGCGAAGGGCTGCGCGCGCATCACCTTGCTGACCGACGAAGACAACACGCAGGCGCAGTGGTTTTACGGCCGAGCCGGCTTCCGGCGCTCGGCGATGATCCCGATGCGGCGTGCGATTCCGTAGGCTGGCCTCAGGGCCGCCAGCCGTCGATGACGAGGAGCGAGCCGTTGATGCCGACGCCTTTGTGGATCGTGACATACAGCCGGTCGCCGACCACCAGCATGCCGCGCGGGCCATCGCCGGCGAGGCCGGGTGCGCCCAGCCGCGCCAGCGGCGTCAGATCGTCGGCCGACAGCACGAACAGCGCGCCCAGCTCGTCAGCGGTGACGATGTGCCGGCCGGCCGAGGCGATCGCCGCGATACGCGCCGCGCCGGGCAAGGAGCCGCGGTGGGTCACGGCGCGGCTGGCGACGTCGATGCGCGCCACCAGCGGCGCGGCGCCGTCGAGGCCGCCGACAAAGACGGCGCTCTCGCTGGCGGCCAAGGCCAGGGTGGCGCCGCCGATGGCGACGGTAGCGCGTTTGGTCAGCGCGGCGATGTCGACCACATCGACGGCGCCGTCGCGGTGCAGGACCCAGGCGTGACCCCCCGCGGCGACGATGGCAACGGCATCGCGGCCCAGCGCCGGCGAGCTGCGCGAGCGCGCGGTCGCGGTGTCGACGGCGACGATCTTCGAGTCGGCGGACGAGCAGTCCGGCCAGGTCAGCACCAGCACGGTGGTACCGCTGAGCGCCATGCGCTCGGGGCAGCCGGCGACGCCGGAAAGCACGGCGCCCGGGCCGCCGCGCTTGCGCGCGAAGACCGCGCGGTCGGTGTTGACCAGGGTGTAGACCGTGCCGTCGGCGCTGGCGGCCATGTCGATAGGCAGGCGGCCGACGCGCACCGTCTCGGCGACGCGGCCGGCTGCGGGGTCGACCTTGGCGATGCGCTGCACGCCGCTCTCGGCGATCCACAGCGCCGCGCCGTCCCACGTCAGCCCTTCCGGCCAGCGTCCCAGCGGCACGACGGTCGTGGTCGGCGTGAGGGTGCGGATGGTTGCGTCGGGTGCAGCCGGGCGCGACGTCTGCGCGTGCGCCGCGCCGGCGCCGGCGAGGAGCGCCAAGAGGGCGCCAGCGATCGCGAGCGTCGCGTGGCGTCGGTGTTCGGTCATGCGCCGGTCCTTGGAGAGCTCATCGAATACGGAATCATGATGCGGTCGCGAGACGACAACAAGCACAGCACGGAGCCGCGACCGGCGCGGCCCCGTCCTGCGCTCGCCGTACCGACGTCGTCAGCGATTGAGGTTGATGATCGGCGTTTCGATGTTGCCGCAGGTGTAGCAGCAGCTCGTGCAGCTCTGCTTGTTGTTGCGGCCGCCGCCCCAGTAGGAGCTCTCGGTACCGCGCACCCAGGCGCCGTAGCAGACCTTCTCGCCCTGCACGCAGGAGATCCGGACGGTGTGCACGTTGTAGTCCTTCAGCGACCACACTTGGCCGCTGCCCGGCCAGACGTTATTGCGCGCCGAGGCGTAGAGCTGCACATCGACGATGTTGGCGTGGTAGCTCCTGAACTTCCACACCATGGTGTCGGCCATCGCGGCCCCAACCGCGAAGACTTGCGCCGCGATCAGGACGATCGCGGCCAGCAGAGACTTCCTCATTGACGACAAATCCCCTTAAAAAGGAGCGCTCACTTTGTTTCTAGATTGTGGCGCAATCAAGCTTAACTGTGTGAAACCGCGTGTGGGGCACTAGATTGGCGGGTGCGACGATGAAACCGGAGGCCGGCACATGACCAGCATCGGCTGGCGGGGCATCGTCCCCGCCGCGGCTCTCTTGGTTGGGTTGCTGCCGGGCGTCGCCTCGGCGCAGGGCAATTTCGACGGCACCTGGACCGGCCAGGCCGGCGACTGGAAGATCCGGTTGGTGGTCAAGGGCCAGAAGGGCCTGATCGCGCTGACCTGCACGACGATCGAGCACCGCTTCGATATCCCGGTGGCCGCCGACGGCGTCATCGATTCGTGGCTAAGCTCGCAGACTTTCGGCCGCCGCCAGGTCGCCGGCAAGCTGCCGCACCTGATCATCCCCACCGGCGGCTCCTGCAAGGGCGGCTCGACCAACCTCAGTCGATGAATTGAAATGCTGCGGCGCAATATGTCAGTCTTCGCGCATGCAGCGTATCGCCATCGTCGGCACGACCGGGTCGGGCAAGAGCGTGCTGGCCGAAAGGCTGGCGCCCCTGCTCGGGGCCGAGAATGTCGAGCTCGATGCGCTGTTCTGGACGGCCGGCTGGCGGCCCGTGTTGGCCGAGCTGTTCCGCCAGCGGGTCGAGGCGGCAACCTCGGGAAGTCGCTGGATTGTCGCCGGCAATTACGGCCAGGTCCGCGATATCGTCTGGGGCCGGGCCGACACGCTGGTCTGGCTCGACTATCCCTTGCCGCTGGTTCTGCGCCGCCTGGCCCTGCGGACGGTCAAGCGCGCGGTCACCCGCGAGGACCTCTGGAAAACCGGCAACCGCGAGTCGCTCGGCAACATGATCGGCAAGCAGTCCATCCTGCGCTACGCGCTGCGCACCCATCGCGCCAATTGTGCGCGCTTCGCGTCCGACGTCGCCGATCCGCGTTACGGCCACCTCGAGGTGCACCGCTTCGACGCGCCGCGCGCGCTCGCCCCATGGCTTGATCGGCTCAAGGCGCGATGACCCAGCACAGCTTCACCTGCCTCGACGGCCACACCTGCGGCAACCCGGTCCGCCTGGTGACATCGGGCGCGCCGATCCTCAGGGGCGCGACCATGAGCGAGAAGCGGCTCGACTTCCTCGCGCGCTGGGACTGGATCCGCCGCGCCCTGATGTTCGAGCCGCGCGGCCACGACGTGATGTCGGGCTCGATGCTCTATGCGCCGACGCGCGCGGATTGCGACATCGCCATCCTGTTCATCGAGACCTCGGGCTGCCTGCCGATGTGTGGCCACGGCACCATCGGCACGGTGACCATGGCGCTGGAGAACGGGCTGGTAAGTCCGGCGCGCGACGGAGAAGTGGCTCTCGACGCGCCGGCCGGCCGCGTCGTGGCGCGCTACCGGCGCGAAGGCCGCTTCGTCGAGCAGGTGCGCATCACCAACGTCGCCTCCTACCTCGCGGCGACCGATATCCACATCGACGTGCCCGGCCTCGGCGAGCTGGTGGTCGACGTCTCCTACGGCGGCAACTACTACGCCATCGTCGAGCCGCAGAAGAACTTCGCCGGCCTCGAGTCGATCTCCGCCGGCGACGTGCTGCGGCTCTCGCCCATCGTGCGCGACCTGGTGCGCGCCAGGATCGAGCCCGTGCATCCCGAGAACGAGACCATCAGGGGCGTGAGCCACGTGATGTGGACCGGCAAGGCGCGCGACCCGAGAGCCCATCTGCGCAACGCCGTGTTCTACGGCGACAGGGCGATCGACCGCAGCCCCTGCGGCACCGGCACCTCGGCGCGCATGGCGCATCTCGTGGCCAAGGGCCGGCTGAACGTCGGCGACGACTTCGTGCACGAGAGCATCATCGGCACGCTCTTCGACGGCCGCGTCGAGGCCGCGGCGCGGGTCGGCAATCACGAGGCCATCGTCCCCTCGATCGCCGGCTGGGCGCGCCAGCACGGTATCAACACCATCTTCGTCGACGAGCGCGATCCGCTGGCGCATGGCTTCAGCGTGACCTGACGTGCCCCCGATCCTGCCCTGGCTGCTGCGGCTGCCACCCAATGTGCAAGGCGCGCTGTGGCTGATCAGCGGCGGCTTCATCTTCACCACGACCAGCGCGATGATCCGCCTGCTGTCGGAGCAGATCGAGAGCGTCCAGACCGCGTTCTTCCGCTCCATCATCGGCGTGGTTCTGCTGATCCCGCACATGGCCGCCGGCCGCGTGCGGCCGTGGGCGAGCCAGCGCGTCGGCGGCCATTTCTGGCGCACGGTGGTCGGCACCTCCTCGATGGTCTGCGGCTTCTACGCCGTGGCGCTCCTGCCGCTGGCCGACGCCACGGCGCTGTCCTTCTCGCAGCCGCTGTTCTCTGTGGTGATCGCCGCCCTCGTGCTGCGCGAGGCGGTGCGCTGGCGGCGCTGGAGCGCCACCATCGTCGGCTTCATCGGCGTGCTGATCATGGTCAGGCCGGGCGAGGGCTCGTTGCAGCCCGGCGCGCTGATCGCGCTGGCCAACGCGTTGCTGGTGGCGATCTCCATCCTGATGGTCAAGCGGCTGACCGACACCGAATCGCCGATGATGATCCTGACCATGTTCGCGCTGTTCTCGACCGTGCTGCTGGCCGGGCCGGCGATCTGGGTGTGGCGCTGGCCCGACCTCACGGGCTGGCTGCTGGCCGTCGGCATCGCGCTCACCGCCACGGTGGGCCAGTACTTCTGGGTCCAGGCCTTCCGCGTCGGCGAGATGTCGGCGGTGGCGCCGTTCGAGTATCTGCGCCTGCCTTTCGCGGTATTCGTGGGCTGGGTGTTGTGGCAGGAGATGCCGGTGATCTGGACCTTCGTCGGCGCCGGCATCGTCATCGCCTCGGCGGTCTACATCATCCGTCGAGAGGCCAAGCTGGCGCGTGAGCGGCGCTGGCAACAGCCCAAACCGTGAGTGTGAGTTACGCGTCCATGGCCATGACCTTCACCCGCCAGACCATCCGCCGCTTCACGCGCGTCGGCCTGCTCGTGGCGCTGCTCAGCTGGCCGGCCGTCTGGGGCTTTTCCACCTGGCTCAGCGACTCGCGCGCGGCGATGGCGGAGCGTATCCGCACCGAGGGCGTCGAGGTGCAGGCCACGCCGCTCTCGATCACCGGCTCGCTCGGCTGGCAGAAGCGCGACATCGGCTATGACTTCACCTACCGCTTCACCGACAAGGCCGGCCGCGTGGTCGTCGGCAGCGACCAGGTGCGCGTCTCGGTCAACAGCATCGCGCGCGGCCAGTACGAGGCGATGCGCGATGCCGGTTCGCCCAACGGCATCCGGCCCGATGCGCGCATCCCGGTGATCTACCTGCCGTCGAAGCCCGAGGTGAACGGCATGCGCCTGCGCTTCGACTCGACGCGCGTGCCCGATGGCTCTTGGGCCTTCATGGCCGGCTTCGGCACCGCCCTGGTGCTGGGCGCCATCGTCATTGGCGTCGGCTCGTTCATGGAAAAGCGCTTCCGGCCCGGCTGATGTCTTGCGCGGCGACCACCGCTCTTCCATGGTCCGCGCCGGTGAGGGTGCGGATGGCAGGCTTGATTCGGGCGATGGCGCTTGTCTGCGCGACGCTCGCGTGCGTCTTGAGCGGCGCCGCGGCGCAGGATCTGCGCGTCGGGCTCAGCGCCGATCCCGGCTCGCTCGACCCGCACTACGACAACTTCTCGGCCAACAACCAGATCTCGCTGCACATCTTCGAGGCGTTGGTGGCGCAGGACGAGCACCAGCTGCTGCGCCCGTCGCTGGCGACCAGCTGGCGGGCGATCGACGAGCGGACCTGGGAATTCAAGCTGCGCGAAGGGGTGCGCTTCCACGACGGCTCGCCCTTCACCGCCGACGATGTCGTCTTCAGCCTTGATCGCGTCGCCAAGGTACCCAACGCGCCGTCGCCCTTCACCCATTTCACGCGCCAGATCGCCGAGGTCGAGGTGGTCGATCCGCTGACCATCCGCCTGCGCGCCGCGGGCCCGGCGCCGCTGCTGCCGCGCGATCTCAGCGCCATCCGCATTCTGTCGCGCAAGGCGGCGTCGGGGCCGGCGCCGGAAGGCAGGACCACCGAGCAGCTCAATCGCGGCGAGGGCCTGGTCGGTACCGGTCCGTTCCGCTTCGTCTCCTGGACACGCGGTCGCCAGCTCACGCTGGTGCGCAACGAGGACAACTGGGGCACCAAGCCGGCCTGGGTCAACGTCGCCTTCTATCCCATCGCCGACACCACGACGCGGTTGGCCGCGCTCGATTCCGGCGATCTGGACTTCGTCGAGAATCCGCCGGCGCTGGAGCTGCCGCGGCTGCGCCGCGACGAGCGCTGGCGCGTCGTCACGGTGGCCTCCAACCGGCTGATCTATCTGCATCTCGACCATCGCGGCGAGCCGTCGCCGGGTATTCCCGACACCGCCGGCAAGAACCCGCTCAAGGACCGCCGCGTGCGCGAGGCGCTCAACCTGGCGCTCGATCGCGGCGAGCTGGTGAGCCGCGCGATGGCCGGCGACGCGGTGATCGCCCCCGATCTGCTGCCCTGGCCGATGTTCGGCGCGCGACAGAACGCGGCCGCCGTCACGCCCAATCCCGACCTCGCCCGTCGCCTGCTCGCCGAGGCCGGCTATCCCGACGGCTTCTCGCTCATCCTGGGCGCGCCCAACGGCCGCTACGTCAACGACGTGCGCGTGGCCGAGGCGGTGGCGGCGCGCTGGACGGCGATTGGCGTGAAGACCCGCGTCGAGGCCAGCCAGCCCCAGGCGTTCTTCCAGAACCGCGACGCGCATCGCTACAGCGCCTATCTCGCCGGCTGGAGCACGGCGGCGGGCGAGGCCGGCGATCCGCTGCGCGCGCTGATCGCCACGCCCGACCGCGAGCGCGGCCTGGGCGGTACGAACAGGGGCCGGTACTCCAACCCCGAGGTCGACGCCCTGCTGATCGAGGCGCTGCGCACCATCGACGACGATCGTCGCCGCGCCCTGCTGGCCGATGCCTCTCGGCTGGCGCTCGAGGATGTCGCGCTGCTGCCGCTGTACTTCGAGATGGCCGGCTGGCTGATGCGCCGCGGGCTCACCTATCTCGGCCGCACCGACCAGTTCACGCTCGCCGCCTTCATCACCCCGGTGCCGTGACGTGCCCTTATGACCGATGCGCCGCGTATCGCCCGCAAATCCTTCGATCCGCGCGCCACGGGGCCGCTCGAGGGCGTCCGCGTCATCGACATGTCGCGGCTGGTGGCCGGCAACATCGTCACCCACGCGCTGGCCGATTTCGGCGCCGACGTCATCAAGGTCGAGCGGCCCGGCGCCGGCGACGACCTGCGCAACTGGCGGGTGCGCGGCCATTCCGTGTTCTGGAAGACCTACGCGCGCAACAAGCGCTCGATCGCGCTCGACATCAAGGACGCCAAGGGCCGCGCCATCCTCGAGCGGCTGATCAGGCAGGCCCACGTTCTGGTCGAGAACTTCGTGCCCGGCACGATGGAGAAGATGGGGCTTGGCCCCGACGCGCTCTTGGCGATGAACCGCAAGCTGGTCGTCGTGCGCGTCTCCGGCTGGGGCCAGACCGGGCCGTGGAAGGACAAGCCGGGCTTCGGCACATTGGTCGAGGCGATGTCGGGCTTCGCGCACATGAACGGCTTTCCCGACAAGCCGCCGGCGGTGCCGCCATTGGCGCTGGCCGACATGATCGCCGGCCAGACCGGCGCCTTCGCCGTCATGACCGCCTTGCGCGAGGTCGAGGTCAAGGGCGGCGACGGCCAGGTGATCGATTTGTCCTTGTTCGAGCCGATCTTCGCCGCCGTCGCCTCGGAGGCCGGCGTCGCCAGCATCGAGGGCAAGGGCGCGATGCGCGCGGGTAACACCGCCAGCCACACCGCGCCGCGCAATCTCTACGCCTGTTCGGACGGGAAGTATGTCGCGCTGTCAGGCTCGATGCAGGCCATGGCCGAGCGCATCCTGCGCACGATCGGGCGACCTGAACTCGTGAACGATCCGCGCTTCGCCACCAACGACGCGCGGGTGCGCCATCGCGACGAGCTCGACGCGATCATCGCCGGCTTCATCGGCGCGCGCACGCAGGAGCAGAACCTGGCGCTGTTCGAGGCCGCCGGCGTGACGGTGGGGCCGGTCTGCGCCATGGAAGACCTGCTGGTGCATCCCTATCCGCTGGGGCGCGAGGCGATCGTCGCGGCTGATGACGTCGATCTCGGCCATCTGCCGATGCACAACGTCGTGCCGCGCCTGTCGCGCACGCCCGGCACCTTTCGCCGACCGGCGCCGACGGTCGGCGCCGATACCGAGGAAGTGCTGGCCGACCTTGAGCGATGGGAGAAGTCGGCCGGCGGCTAGTCTCGGAAGCTGGTCGCGAGCGCGTGGTAGAGCATGTGGCGGTTGATCGCCTGATGCACGTCGTCGCGATTCTTGACCTCGCTGCTCAATCCCGACCAGCGGCCGAGCGGCAGGTGGAAGCGATTGGGCAGCACGGCGGCCGACTTGCCGAGGTCGACCTGGTCGTAGATCACGACGCGCGCGCCGCCGCCGCGCGCCAGCAGTCCGCCCGACAAGTGGCCCGACTCGGCGGAGAAGGAGCCGTCGAAATCGTAGATCTCGCGCAGATGCTGGCGATAGTCCGGCGCGAGTCTGAGGAAGGCGTCGAGGTACTCGATGCCGGCGCTGAAGCTCGCAAGGGTGAGGTTGTAGAACACCGGCGCGATGTCGTCGGCCGGGGCGATCTGCGCGTGGGTGAGCGACAGCAGGCTGTTGACGATCGCTTTCCAGTTGGCCGCGAACATGCCGAGGTTGCCACTCGAGGCGCTGGTGAAGAACGGCATGATCAGCGCCCTGGGCTTGCCCGACAGCGCGATCTGCATGCCCATGCGCCACATGTAGTTCGGCAGGTTGGCGCGCCACTTGCCGGCCTTCGCGGCGTAGTCGCGATCGTGATAGTTGGCCTGGCCCGGGATCGGGTGGAAGTAGAGGATCACCTCGCTGAGGTCGGTGACGCCGTCGGGTACAGCGACGCCGAACCAGTTGGGCACGACCCTGTCCGACAGCTCGAACAGCAGGCAATGCACCTTGCGCGTGGCCTGGCCGATCCAGAGCGGTCCGTTGCCGACGACTGAAGCCGGATGGACAAAGGGCTTGTTGAGATCGAGCAATCCGGTGAGCGGAAGACTGCCCTAGGCATCCGTGAGATCGACGCGCTTGAAACTATAGCCGGCCATACGGTCTCCGATAGTGGCGGGTATGGGGTGAGCCACGCTGGACTCGCGGGGCGATCGATGGAACGGTGCACTGAGGACTCTGTCAACCGGTGACCACGCCCATGAGTCATCACGACCACTTCTCGCCCGACTACAGCACGGCGCGCGCCAAGTTCCGTGCCGCCTGCGCCGCCGAGAACGTCGAGGTCACGAGCTGGCAGCATCCGCTCAAGGGCTTCCACGGCGAGGAGCTGGCGACCGACGCCGCGTGGGTGGGACCACGCGACGCGCGCAAGATGCTGGTGCTGTGCAGCGGCACGCACGGCGTCGAGGGCCTGTACGGCAGCGGCGTGCAGGTGGGCTTCCTGCGCGATCGCCTGCATCGCGAGCTGCCCTCAGGCACGGCGGCGCTCCTGGTGCACGCGACGAACCCGTGGGGCTTCTCGTGGCTGCGTCGGGTCAACGAGGACAACATCGACGTCAACCGCAACTTCCGGGACTTCCACGCCAAGCTGCCGCCCAACAGGGGCTATCTGGAGATCGCGCCCTTTTTCGAGCCGCGCGAGTGGAACGATCGCGTGCGTGCCGAGCTCAACAAGCAGCTGCGCGACTACGGCGCGGCCAACGGCATGGCGGCGCTGCACGCCGCGATCGGCGCCGGCCAGCACACCCATCCCAACGGCGTGTTCTATGGCGGCACCGGCCCGTCGTGGTCGAACCGCACCGTGCACGAGATCGTGCCGCACTTCCTCGACGCGGCCGAGGCGGTCTGCGTGCTCGACCTGCATACCGGGCTGGGGCCGTTCGGCTATTCCGAGATGATCTGCCGCCATCCGCCGGGCAGCGAGGCGCTGAAGCTTGCGCGCCAATGGTTCGGCAAGGCGGTGACCTCGCCGCAGGCGGGCGAGTCGGAATCGCCGGTGATCGAGGGCAATCTGCGCATGGCCTTTCCACATATCCTGCCGGAGGCGACGGTGATCGCCTCGGCGATCGAGGTCGGCACGCAATCGGCCACCGAGGTCAACGCCGCGCTGTTCGCCGACAACTGGCTGCATCTGCACGGCGAGCCGCGCTCGGCGCAGGGCGACGAAATCCGCAAGCAGGTACGCGACGCCTTCTATCCCGACAGCGGCGACTGGCGCGACCTCTGCTACCCGCGCGCCGTCGAAATCCAGCGCGCGGCGCTCGCTGGGCTGGCCGCGCTGTAGGTCACGGCGAATCGCAGCCCTTCATCGCCGTGCGGCCGCGCGCGCCGCAAGATTCGCCGAGCAGGCCGGGTGCCTCGTCGGCCTTGCGCCAGCACCAGGTCGCGTCGTCAGGGCCGACATGCAGGCGCAGGTTCTTCTTCGCCGGCCATGCGTAGAGCGCCCAACGTCCGTCGGGCCATTCCAGGCGCAACGCCGCGGCGAAGTCGTTGTCGTTGCGAAAGCAGGCGAACTCCCCGGTGCTCACCGAGCCGGGGTTCGAGCCAGCCAGTGCCGCCGCGGGCGCCGCGAGCCCCGCCGCGATGATCGAAACAGCCAAGCGCTTCATGTCGATGCCTTCACCAAAGAACGCCGGACCGCCGCCGCGTCGAGCCGGCCGCGCAGGCCGATAGCGACCAGATCGCCCGGTCGCGCATCGGCTGGCGCGTCGTCAAGATGCCAGCGTGCCCCCACAATGTGCAGGGCGTGTGGCCGACCGGTGCGATCGGCGAGCAGACCCTTCGCGCGCAGGATACCCAGCGTCGGGTCCACCAGCCTCTCGGCGAGGCCGGCGAGATCCTCGCCCGGCGGCACCTCGACCCTGAGCCAGTCGTAGAGCGTCGCGGCGTCGACATGACCCGGCGTGCTCAGCGCCACGCTCGGCGCTGCCGGCGCGCGAGCCATGCCGAGAACCACGTCGATGGGCGCGGCCGACCGGGCGACTTCGACGATCCGCGCGCGCGGCGCCGCCTCGGCGATGGTCCGTCGCGCGGCGTCGAGCGCGGCGGCGGAGGCGAGGTCGATCTTGTTGAGCAGCACCAGATCGGCGGCGGCGAACTGCCTGACGATGGTATCCGCCATGTAGAGATCCGTGGCGCGCGTCGCCGTTGTCTCCGCGTCGGCGAGCACCACCACCGCGTCGAGCCGGTAGCCGGCGAGCAGGCTCAAGGTGGCGGCCACGGCGCCGGGCAGCGCGACGCCACTTGTTTCCAGCAGCACGTGGTCGATACCCAGCACGCGTGACGGCAGGTCGAGCAATGCGCCGACCAGGTCGCTGCCATAGCTGCAACAGACGCAGCCGCCGGCCAGCGACAGGACCTCGCCGTCGCGACCCTCGATCAGCGCGGCGTCGATCGGCAGCGCGCCGAAATCGTTGACCAGCACGGCGAGTCGCCGCCCCGCCGCCTGGCGCAGCAGATGGTTGACGAGCGTCGTCTTGCCGGCGCCGAGATAGCCGCCGATCACCGTGACGGGCAGCGGCAGCCGGCTCATGCGTCGCCGGCGGCGAACACGCGGCCGCCCTGCACCGTGCCCCAGATGCCGACGTCCTTGAGGTTCTCGGCGCCGATCGCCAGCGGATCGTCGTTCAGCACCGCGAAGTCGGCGCGCTTGCCGCATTCGATCGAGCCGACCTCGCCGTCGAGCTTCAGCGTATAGGCCGCGCCCAGGGTGATGGTGCGCAACGCATCGGCAACGGAGATGCGCTCGTGCGTGCCCAAGGTGCGGCCGCTGGCGGTGCGCCGGTTGACCGCGCACCACGCCGTGAACAGCGGGCCGAGCGGCGTCACCGGCGCGTCGGAGTGGATGGCGAGCGGCACGCCCGAGGCCAGCGCCGTGGCGCAGGCGTTCATGCGCTCGGCGCGCTCGGGCCCGACGGTCGTCGCGTAGTGCTGGTCGCCCCAGTAGAAATGGTGGTTGGGGAACAGGTTGACGCACATGCCCAGCCTGGCCATGCGGCGGAACTGCGCCGCGTCGGCGAGCTGGCAGTGCTGCAAGGTGAAGCGATGGTCGCGCGACGGCGCGGCCTTGAGCGCCGCCTCGAGACAATCGAGCGCCATCTCGGTTGCCTCGTCGCCGTTGGTGTGGGTATGCACCAGCACGTCGTGCTCGAGCGCGTGGCGGTAGACCTCGCGCAGCACTTCCGGCGGCGTGTACCACAGACCGTTGGGTGCGCCGTTGTAGTAGCCGGGCCAGCGCAGCCGCGCCGAGAAGCCCTGGATCGAGCCGTCGGCGAAGGCCTTCACCGCGCCCAGGCGCAACCGGTCGCTCGACTGGCGGCGCAACTCGACGGCGCGCTCGACGACTTCCTGGGGCGACATCGCCTGGAAACGGCGCAGCGAGACGATGCGCACGGGGAAGGTGCTTTCGCCGGTGACGCGCAGCATCATGGCGACGGCGTCCTGCGGCAGCAGGTTGGCCAGATCGGTCGCCGTGGTCACGCCCTTGCGCACGCACAGCCGCGCGAAGCGGCGCAGGCCGGGCTCGTCGTTGGCCAGCACCTCGCGGTCGAAGCCGACGTGATGGCCGACCAGGGTCATCGCGTCGGGCCCCTTGAGTTCGCCGGTGGGCAGGCCGTCGGCGCCCAGCGGCACGCCGGGATGGTTGATGCCGGGCCGCAGCAGGCCGGCCAGCTCCAGCGCCCGGCTGTTGACGTTGAGGATGTGGCCGCTGGCGTGCATCACGCCGATGGCGCGCGCGCTCGATACCGCGTCGAAATCCCGCCGCGTCACGCGCCGCTCGCCGTAGTAGATCGGATCGAGGCCCCAGCCCGTCAGCGGCGTGTCGAGCCCGCCGAGCGTCGCTTCGGCCCGCTTCATGCCAGCGATCACCGCGTCGATCGAGTCCGCGCCGGGCCACACCTTGCCCTCGGGGTCCATGCGATCGAAGCGGCCGAGATAGACATAGCGCCAGAACGTGCCCTCGCTGGCATGGCTGTGGCCCTCGACGAGGCCGGGCATCAGCACCTTGTCGGCGAAGCGCTCGTCGAGCGTCGCTGCGCCCCAGCCAGCCAGCTCCTCGGCCGTGCCGGCGCCCAGGATGCGGCCGTCGCGCACGGCCACGTGAGTCGCCTCGGGACGGGCGGGGTTCATCGTCAGGATGCGGCGGGCGCGGTAGATCGTGGTGGTCATCGGAACTCGACCAAGAGCGGGAGCGTGCCATGCCATAGCACGCCATTGACCGCGCGGTACGGCGCTTGCGATGGTCGAGACACAGCCGCCCCGTCCGCAGGACCCGCGCCATGCTCGACGCCTCGCTCGCCACGCAGATCATGAACGCCGTCGATGAGAGGCACGACGAGCAGACCTCGGTGCTGGCCGATCTCGTGAAGATCCCTTCGACGCGCTACAACGAGGCGCCGGCGCAGGACATGATGGCGCGCCTGTTCCGCGATCAGAAGCTGTCGATCGATCGCTGGCAGATCCGTGTCGACGACATCCGCCACCTGCCGGGCTTCTCGCCCAAGCACCAGGACTACGACGACGCCTGGAACGTCGTCGGCGCCTGGCGTCCGAGCAATCCCAAGGGCCGCTCGCTGATCCTCAACGGCCACATCGACGTGGTGCCCGAGGGGCCGCACGAGATGTGGACCGCGCCGCCTTTCGAGCCGCGCATCAAGGATGGCTGGCTCTATGGCCGCGGCTCGGGCGACATGAAGGCCGGGCTGATCCTCAACCACTACGCGCTGCTGGCGCTCAAGCGCGTCGGCTATCGCCCGGCGGCCGATGTTTACATGCAGTCCGTGGTCGAGGAGGAGTGCACCGGCAACGGCGCGCTGGCCTGCCTGCAGCGCGGCTATCGTGCCGACGCCGCGCTGATCCCCGAGCCGTCGAGCCACGTGCTGACCGTGGCCCAGGTCGGCGTGATGTGGTTCCAGGTCAAGGTCACCGGCCATCCCGTGCATGTCTACAAGGCCGATGCCGGCTCCAACGCCATCGAATCGGCCTATCGCCTGATCCAGGCGCTGCGCGAGCTGGAGAAGAAGTGGAACGTCGCGAAGAAGGACGACAAGCATTTCTGCGACCACCATCACCCCGTGAACTTCAACGTCGGCAAGATCGCCGGCGGCGACTGGGCGAGTTCGGTGCCGGCGTGGTGCACCTTCGACATGCGCGTGGGCGTGCTGCCGTCGATGACGCTTGCCGAGGCGCGGCGCGAAGTTGAGGACTGTGTTCGCCAGGCCGCGGCACGCGATCCCTTCCTCGGCAATTCGCCGCCGACGGTTACCTGGGAAGGCTTTCAGGCCGAGCCCTTCGTGCTGAAGAACCATGAGGCGGTGCGCGAGGTGCTGGCGGGCGCGCACCAGGCCGTGTTCGGCGAGGCGCTGCTCGACAAGACCTCGACCGGCACCGCCGACAACCGCTTCTTCGGTCTCTACGCCGGCATCCCGGCGCTGGTCTATGGACCGAAGTCCGATGATATCCACGGCTTCGACGAGCGGGTCGAGCTCGAATCCACTCGGCGCATAACCCAGGCCACGGCGCTGTTCATCGCCGAATGGTGCGGGCTGGAGCGCGTCTAGGTCGATCAGGCACCTGACATGCGCGCCCGGCGAGTCAGGCTTGTCGGGCCGACGCTGGCGTAGGCCGTCGAATCAGTCGAGGAGTCCGCCCTTTATTTCGGTTCGGGGGCGTGTTCGTGGTTCGCGGTGGGGTAGTCCGTTTTCTTGTGTTGCGCGTTCTGCTTGCGCTGGGTCTGTCCATCGCGTTGCCGGTCGGCGCGTGGGCGGAGGGTGGCCTGCGCACCATCCTGATGGGCGACAGCTTCGCCGTCGGCATGGCGCCGATGTTCGGCGCCGACAAGACCGTGGCGATGATCGGCGGCAGCGTGCGCTATCGCTGGGAAACCGCCCCCCATGTCGATCGCGGCACGCGCGTCGTGGTCGTCCTGGGCACCAACGACTCGGTCGAGAACGGTCCCGAGTCCGCCGCCAACTACGGCTATCGCGTACGCGAGATCGCCCGCAGGCTCGCCGAGCGCGCGCGCGAGGTCGTGTGGGTCGGTCCGCCCTGCATCCTGCCAGGCCACCCGGCCATCGACGACGAGCATCTGCGCGACATGAGCGCGGTGCAGCGCGAGGCGGTGGTCGGGCTGGGCATGCCCAATCTGCGCTGGATGTCGCTGCGCGCGCTCACCGAGCGCGACGGCCAATGCGTCGAGCACGATCGCACCGAGGATCAGATCCACTTCACCGCCGCCGGTTACGCCCGCATCGCGCGGGCCGTCCGAGAGGCGGCGGGCATGCGCGTGCGCTGATCCGGACCGACCCGGTCTTTCGGCCCCAGCGCGGCGGGGACCAGTGAAAGGGGGCATATATTTGCATTTGCAAATATATGCCGACGGGAGCAGGATCGCCGTCGACGATGGTCGGGAGGCGGCGATGGGGCTGGATTTCGGTTACTTCACGCTGAGCGACAACCGCTACAAGGACAACCCGCGCAGCGCCGAGGCCTTCATCAAGGACATCTACGCCGAGGCGCTGTGGGCCGAGGCGGTGGGGCTGAATTCGGCCTGGATCGGCGAGCATCACTTCAACCTGCTGGGTGTCAACGCCAGCCCGCTGGCGATCCTGGCGCAGATCGCCGGGGCGACGAAGCGCATCCGGCTGGCGCCGGCGGTGACCTTGCTGCCGGTGCATCATCCGCTGCATGTCGCCGAAGAATGGGCGACGCTCGACCTGCTGTCGGACGGGCGCGTCGATTTCGCCGCCGGTCGCGGCTACGACCGGCTGGAGTACGGCCCGTTTCAGGCCAGTTTCGACGACTCCGCCGAACTCTTCGCCGAGGGGCTGGAGGTCGTCTGGCGCGCCTGGACCGAGACCGGCAAGTGGTCGCACAAGGGCCGCTTCTTCCAGTTCGAGAACGTCGAGGTGCGGCCCAAGCCGGCGCAACAGCCGCTGCGGCCCTACGTCGCCTGCTTCTCGCGGCCCTCGATGGAGTTGGCGGCGCGCAACGACTGGAACATCATCTACGCACCCTTCGCCGCCGCCATGGTCTATGGCTCGCTGGCCGACGCGGTGCGCGTCTATCGGCAGACCTGCGAGGGCATGCACAAGCGCCCGGCGCGGCGTGCGATGTGCTCCTACTTCGTGCATATCGCCTCGACGCCGCAGGAAGAGGCCTATGGCCGCGAGGCGCTGATCCGCTATTTCCACGACGCGCTGATCGCCGCCTTCCCCTCGTCCTCGGGCGAGAAGGTGCCGCCGACCTACAAGTACTTCGTCGAGATCGTGAACCTCCTGCGCGAGATGCGGCCGGAGAAGCTCACCAGCAAGTCGATCCTGGTCGGACCGCCATCCAAGATCATCGAGGATCTCAAGACAGTGGAGGCCGCCGGCATCGCCGAGGTGATCCTGTACTTCAACTACGGCGCCAAGCCGCACGCGCTGGTCAAGGAGCAGATGCAGCGCTTCATGCGGGAGGTGGCGCCGGCCTTCGAGGGCGCGCACACCAGGCTCGACCTGCGGGCGGCCGAGTAGCGTGTTGCCGCTCGACGACTACGTCCCCTACCTGCTGAACCGCGCCGGTGCGCGCATCGCGGTCTCGTTCAGCGAGGCGGTGCGGCCGATGGGCGTCACCTTGCCGATGTGGCGCGCGTTGGCGGCGCTGACCGATCGCGACGGCCAGACAGTGGGCGAGCTGTCGAGCCGAACCAGCATCGAGATCTCCACCCTGTCGCGCGTGCTCGACGGCCTGCAGCGCCGCAAGCTGGTCGAACGCAAGCGGGCGGAGGACGACGCTCGCGTGGTGACCTTGCGCCTCACGCCGGCCGGTCGAACGATGGTCCGCCGCGTGATGCCGATCGCCGAGCGCTACGAGCGCGTGGCGATCGCCGGTCTGTCGTCGCGCGATGTCGCGACGCTCAAGCGCCTGCTGCGCGCGCTCTATGCCAACATGGACGGGCTGGCGCCAAGACCCTGATATCGGCGGTTACGCCGCCTGCGTCGCCTGCGCCGCCGTCGGGCCGTCACCCGCCAGCGTGGTTCGGCGCATGTCACGCGGCTCGTGCGCCGGGAAGGGCCGCGCGCGGTGCATGGTCTGGCGGTTGTCCCACATCACCAGATCGCCCACCCGCCATCGGTGGGTGTGGACGAATTCGCGTTGGGTGGCGTGCTCGACCAGGTCTCGAAGGAAGGCGCGCGCCTCGGGTGTCGGCCATCCGACGATGCCGCCGGCATGGCTCGACAGATAGAGCGACTTTCGGCCCGTGACCGGGTGGACGCGAACCATGCACTGTCGGACAGGCCGGAAGCGTTGCCGTTCTTCGTCGGTGAAATCGAAGAAGCCGATCTGCTGGCGGGAGAACATCTGGCTATGTTCGCAGACCATGCCCTCGACCTGCGCTTTGGTGTCCTCGTCCAGCGCGTCATAGGCCGCGCGCATGTCGGCGAATTGTGTGTTGCCGCCCGTCGACGGAACGCTGATGGCGTGCAGCAGCGAGTACTTCGCAGGCACGACCTTGAACGAGCTGTCGGAATGCCACAGCCGGTTGCCGATGCCGAACAGGCGTCGGCGATCGTCGCGCGCGAACGGCGTGTTGTTCTGGTCGAGGTTGGAGACGTCGGCGAAGGTCGTCGGCAGCCGGTACTCGTGCGCCGCGCGCAGGCTCGTACCGATGGCGTGCTCGATCTCGCCGAGGCCGCGGGTGAAGGCGAGTTGCTGGGCGTCGTCGATCTTCTGATCACGAAAGATCAGCACGGCATACTTGTCCATGCCGGCATGGATCGCCGCGGCGTCCTCGCCCGACAGCGGGTCGCGCATGTCGAGACCGTGGACCTCTCCGGCGAAGCCGGGACCAAGCTCGCGGATGGCGATGGTCATCGTGGCGCTTCTCCCTTCTTGTGACTCACACCGGCTTGTCGCCGCAGATCTGGATGCGGCGCAGCAGGCGGTGGAACGGGCCGGTGTCGCCCATCGCGATGTGCTTGGTGCTGCGGTTGTCCCAGAAGGCGATGGAGCCCTTCTGCCAGCGATAGCGGAAGGTGAACTCCGGCCGGTCGCCATGCGCCATCAGGAAATCGAGCAGCGGCTTGCTCTCGGCCTCGGTCATGCCCTCGAAACCCACGGTATAGGACTTGTTGACGAACAGCATCTTGCGGCCGGTCTCGGGATGGGTGCGCACGACCGGGTGGACGCTGCGCGTCTCGCGCCAGTCGGCGCCGTCGCGATGCTTGGTCGAGCGGCCCTTGTTCTTGTCAGCCTGCGGACCCGCGACCCTGATGTCGCTGTGCACGGCGCGCAGCCCGGCGAGCATCTTCTTCATGCCCTCGGACAGGGTCTCGTAGGCGAGGTACTGGTTGGCGAACATGGTGTCGCCGCCATACTCGGGAATGTCGATGCCGTAGAGGATGGCGCCCATCGGCGGCTCGGCGACCATGGTCGTGTCGGCGTGCCAATCCTCGCCGACATAGCCGGTGTCGCCTGGCTGGCGACGAACCATGACGATCTCGGGATCGTCGCCCGTGCCGACATAGTTGGGGTGGATGAAGATCTCGCCGAAGCGGCGGGCGAAGGCTTTGTGCCGGCCAACGTCGAGCTCCTGGTCGCGGAAGAACACGACGCAATGCTCGTTCAACGCGTCGCGGATCTCCCCGACGGTCTCGTCGTCCAAGTCCTGCGCCACGTCGACGCCGGAGATCTCCGCGCCACCGGCGCCGGAGAGCAGACGAATCTCAAGGCGCCTGTTGCGCATGGGGCCGCTCCGTCGTGTTCGTGCCGGCCTGCCGACCGGCCGCGTATAGTTGGCGCAGATCGGACGCTGCGCAACCGCGCCGCATCCAGGCGAACTGGTGACGCCACGTCACGAATTCATGCGATGCAGGGCGGCAAGTCGCCGACGCCTACGGGGTTTAACGGTGTAGACGTCTCGTCCATGCTGGATTTCTCATTTCATGGAGCCGAACTACATGGCGCGCCTCACCTCCGTCGACGCCCTGCGCGGTATCGTCAAGCCGCCGAACCCGCGCACCTTCACCAAGATCGCGCCCGAGCTCGACGAGCAGGCGATCGCCTTCCTCCGGCGCTGCCCCTTCGCGCTGGTCAGCA
>Ga0194129_10004338_pt1 | contig 18970 bp, 19 predicted proteins | sample TA2KigCa35mmetaG_FD_150862 | JGI IMG/M metagenome (GOLD analysis project Ga0194129, IMG submission 150862) | Freshwater microbial communities from Lake Tanganyika, Tanzania - TA2015038 Kigoma Deep Cast 35m | ecosystem: Environmental > Aquatic > Freshwater > Lake | place: Tanzania: Lake...
AAAAGTTCATGATTTGATTAAAAAAAATTTATTAAAAAGTGCTATGTACTCAGGCAATATAAAAAGCATTGGCCCAAGATATTGTCCTTCTATTGAAGACAAAGTTGTAAAGTTTTCGGACAAAGACCGACACCAAATTTTTTTGGAGCCTGAAGGTATTAACTCTAATGTTATATACCCAAATGGTATTTCAACATCGCTTCCAGAGGACATACAACAAGAAATATTGTTTAATATCAAAGGTTTAGAAAAGGTTAAAATGTTAAGACCAGGATATGCAATAGAGTATGATTACGTCGATCCTAGAGAGTTAAATTATTTTTTACAAACAAAAAAAATTCAAAATTTATTTTTAGCAGGTCAAATTAATGGAACCACTGGTTATGAGGAAGCTGCTGCTCAGGGAATTGTAGCTGGAGTTAATGCTGGATTAAATTCTAAAAGAAAAGATTTTTTAAAATTCGATAGAACAAATTCTTACATCGGTGTTATGATCGATGACTTGGTAACTAAAGGTGTGACTGAACCCTACAGAATGTTTACATCAAGATCTGAGTTTAGAATTTCCTTAAGGATAGATAATGCTGATCAAAGATTAACACCGATTGCGATTAATCGTGATTTTTGCTCAGAATCTCGAAAGGCTTTTTTTTGTAGTAAAATCAATAGTTTAACTAGGCTTAAAACAGTTTTAATCAATAAAAAAGCTTCTCCGTCTAAAATTTCAAGAAATGGAATTAAAATATCTCAAGATGGAAAAATAAAATCCGCCTTCGAACTTTTGAAATTTATACATGGGAAATTAAGTTTACTTTCAAAAATTTTTAACATTAATTTAAAAGAATTTTCCGAAGATATTTGGGAGCTAGTTAAAATTGAATCTCACTACTCAGGTTATTTAAAAAAACAAGAGGAAGACATTCAATGTTTGAGGAGAGATGAAGATCTTTTGATACCTAAAAACATAAATATCAAAAAAATTCCAGGTCTTTCTAATGAGGTAAAAAGGAAAATATACGAGTTTAATCCAAAAACATTTGGAGAGGCTTTGAGAATAGACGGTATAACGCCAGCCTCTATAAATATTTTGCTGATGTATTGTAAAAACAAAAAATTAAAAAAAATTCTGTTAAATGCATGATTTTAAATACTTTTTTAGTAAAAATATCAATTTTTCACGTGAAACATCATATAAATTAAAAAAATATGAGAAAATTTTATTAGAGTATAACAAGAAAATTAATTTAATTTCAAAGTCTACTGAAAAACATATTTATAACAGACATTTTATTGATTGTGCTCAAGTAATAGATTTTTTAGATAATAATCAAAATTTATTAGATCTAGGAACCGGAGCAGGATTTCCAGGAATTGTTTTAAAGATAGTTTCTAACGACTTTAGTAAAAATTTTAATATTTTTTTGATTGAAAAAAGCCAAAAAAAATGTGTTTTTTTAAATTTTTTAAAAAAACAATTAGATATCGATGTTAATGTTATAAATCAGAGATATGAGGATTATAAAATTATTAAAAAACATTCAATAATTTCTAGAGCATTTAAAAATATTAAAGAAACCATTGATTTAACTTATAAAAATTTAAAAAATATTGAAAATTTAATAATGCTAAAGGGAAAAAATCATATTAATGAAATAAATGAAGCTAAAATGAAATATATGTTTCACGTGAAAAAATATCAAAGTTTAACATCAAAAGATTCATGTATTTTGAAAATAAACAAAATAAATCTTACTACAACCTAAAGTTGTAATATGATACTAAAAATTAACTTTTTTTAACATTGAACCATATAATAGGAGTAATAAATCAAAAAGGGGGTGTTGGTAAAACAACAACAGCTTTAAATTTAGGATCAGGTTTAGCTATAAAAAATTTTTCTACATTAATAATAGATTTAGATCCACAGGGTAATGCGTCCACAGGCGTTGGCTTAGATCAAAAAGAAAGAATAAATTCTATTTATGAGGTTTTAATTGATAAGATAAATTTTTTTGATGCCGTTCAAAAAACAAAAATTAATAAATTAAAAATTTTAGCTGCAACCCCAGATCTATCAGGTCTTGAGACAGAAATTGCAAATGACCCTGAAAAAGCATTCGTGTTAAAAAAAAAAATTGAAAAAAATTATAATGATATAACTAGGGAGTTTAATTTTCTAATCATTGATTGCCCCCCGTCATTAAGTTTGCTTACTATTATGGCATTAGTTGCATCACATAAATTAATTGTTCCCTTGCAGGCAGAATTTTTTGCATTAGAGGGTTTAAGTCAATTAATTAAAACAATAGATAGAATTAAAAATAGATTAAATCCAAATCTTGAAATTGAAGGAATTTTGCTGACGATGTTTGATAAAAGAAATAAACTTTCATTCGAGGTAGAAAAAGAGGCTAAAAACTTCTTTAGCCATAAAGTTTTTAATTCTAAGATTCCAAGAAATGTAAGAATCTCTGAGGCCCCATCGCATGGTCTTCCAGTAATATTATACGACCCAAATTCTCTTGGTGCGCAAGGTTATAAAGATTTTATAAATGAATTTTTAGATCGCTTTAAGGAAACTGAGAAAAAAGTAGCATGATGAATACAAAGTTTAAAGGCCTAGGTAAAGGTCTTTCAGCGCTAATTGGTGACACGAGCGATGTCAAATCTCAAGAAAATAGAGATCTCAATAAAGTCCCGATAGAATTTATTAAACCGAATCCAAATCAACCAAGAAAAATTTTTGATAAAAGTTCTTTAGAGGATTTATCTCAATCTATAAAAGTTCAGGGGATTATTCAGCCTATTATTGTAAGAAAAAAAGGGGAGAATAATTATGAGATAGTTGCAGGGGAAAGAAGATGGAGAGCTTCTCAATTAGCAAAACTTCATGAGGTTCCAGTTGTAATAAAAGATATTGACGACAAAACAGCACTTGAATTTGCAATTATCGAAAATGTTCAACGAGGTGATTTAAATGCAATAGAAGAATCTAATGGTTATAAAAATTTAATCGAAAAATATAATTATACTCAAAATCAACTTGCGGAGGTAGTTGGAAAAAGCAGAAGTCATATTGCAAATACAATTAGACTTTCTTCTTTACCTAATGAAATACAAGACATGATAAATAATAATTTATTAACTGCAGGCCATGCAAGATGTCTAATCAATGTTCAAAACAACGTTGATTTAGCAAGAGAAATTATTAGTAAAAATTTATCGGTTAGACAGTCTGAGTTGCTCTCAAAGAAATATCAGTTTTCAAATGTAAAAAAACTTAAAGTTCCAAATAAAGATGCTAACTTGAATGCTTTACAGGAAGATTTAGAAACTTCATTAGGATTAAGAGTAAAAATTAATAATAAAAAAAATAATAAAGGAGGTATTAGTTTTTATTATAACAATTTAGAACAACTAAATAAAATTATTTCCACTCTTAAAAGTTTTTTTAAATAACTCGTCAGTAAAAAATTTATTTTGATACAACAAAGAGTTGTCGTAATTTTTTTTAAGATTTGTTTCTAAATTATTTAATTTAATAATTAGTTTTTTTAGATCTCCTATTTTCCATAACTTTAATATTTTTTTTAGTTTTTCTTTTTCTTTCCAAAAGATAGTTGGTTTATAATATTCCAAGGCCTCAACTAGATTTTCTTTTTTAGAAAAATCTATAATTTTTAAAATACGAAAAATTGTATTTTTTAAAATTATAACATTTTCTAAAGGATTACGTATTGAGTTTAAAGAACTTTCAATTTCTTGTTGGCTGGTACTGCTTAACAGTGAAAATTCTTCATTATCGGAATAACCTTGGTCGTTGAATATAGATTCTAAAATACTTGTTGTAATTGTAGTTTTTGACTCATTTAAAATCTCGAGTTTAGATATAAGCTCAATTATTTTGTATCGATTTAAATTTTTTTTTGTTTGAAGAAAACTTAATTGATCTCCATAAATGTTAATTTTTTTTTGTTTTAGACTTTGATTTAATAAAGATAAAAGCTGTTTTTCATTATCATTGTAACAAGGAATTACAGTAGCATCATTAGAATTTTCAAACTCTAGTCTTAATTTCGAATTTTTTTTTAGTACATCGCAATTTAAAATAACTACACTCTCATTAATATTTTTAAAAATATTTTGTATACAGCTAAATGTGCTATCAGTTAAATTTTTAATTATTATTAAAAATTTTTCTCCAAATATATTGTTCGTGTTAATTAAATTATTAAATTGATCTAAACTTTTATTAATATCATCGTTGTATAAAATTTTTTTTACATGTTCTTTGTTTTGATCAATTATCTTTTGATTTAACTGTTCTATAAGTTCTTTATTTTCGCCATAAAATAAGAAAATTTTTTTTTTTAATATTAGATTATTAAGAAAACTTTCTGCGCTCGAAATCACTTTTATTAGTTTAGATTTGCTCTTAATCTAAAGTTTATAATATCTACAAGACCATCTAAAAGAATTCTTTTTTCACTATTTCTGACTTGTTGATTATTGTTCATGTTATCACCAATTGAAATTTTTTTATCTTTAAAAAGATTATCTTGGTAAACAACTATATTATTTTTATCAAAAACTTGAAATGTAAAATTTAGTTTTAGGTTTTCCTCAGTTGCTATTCCTCTACCATCTGTTGCTGAAGTTTCTGTTGATTGGAAAACTTGTGCTTTAAGTATATATCCTTGATCATCTTTTTCGTTAACCTGCAATCTTAGTTTTTTTTCTAAATCAAACACTACTTCTTTCTCACCGGTTATTTCAATTTTGATAAACGTGAGAGGTTTTTGATTTTTTTGATTGATTGGAGAAAATCCACAACTCAATAGAAGTGAAAAAATAGTAATAATAATAATTCTATCTTTCATATCGTCACAATATTAAGAATTTTGTTTTTGATATATATCTTATTCTTAATTTTTTTGGATGAAAGAAACGTTTCAATACTTTTAATTTTTAGGGATTTTTTTAATATTTCATCTTCTTTTTCGTTTTCACTAGTTTCAATTATTGCACGTTTTTTTCCATCAATCTGAACGACAATAATAAAAGTTTTACTTTTATTAAGAGATTTCAGATCTACAATTGGCCATTTTTGATTATATAAGTCTTCACTTCCGGTTAAGCTAACCCAACACTCATTTGCAATGTGAGGAACAAAAGTTGAGACAATAACAATATATTTTTTAAAGTAATCTTTTAAGATTTTACTGTTTAAAAGTTCTTTTTTTAAGCTCTCAGAAATTAGGTTTAAAAAAACATAAAGTTTAGCTATTGCTACATTGATATGTAGTTTTTCTAAAAGATTAGTAATTTCTAAAATTAGTTTTTTAAATTTTTCCTCAATTTCTAAATCAGATGAATTAGATTTTTCATAAGCAAGTATTTCGTCCTTAGTTTTCCATATTTTTTGAATATATTTAAAAGCACCATTAATTCCTTCCTCGCTCCATTGAATATCTCTTTCTGGTGGACTATCCGATAGTATAAACCAACGAACAGCATCAGCTCCATACATCTCAATTACATCATTTGGATTAATTACGTTTTTTTTCGACTTTGACATTGCCTGGCTGTCCCCCTTAATGGCTTTTTTTCCATTCGATAAAAAATATTCATTTCCTTTTTTTGTCACATCAGAAGGAAAAATCCATTCGCCATCATCTTGTTTAAAAGTTGGATGACAAACCATTCCTTGGGTGAATAAATTTTTGAAAGGCTCTTTAAATTTAAAATCAAATTCCTCACTTAGTGCTAATGTAAAAAATCTTGAGTATAAAAGGTGTAAAATTGCATGTTCAATACCACCGGTGTACTGGTCTACTGGCATCCAGTAATTAATATCGGCTACGTTAAAAGGTTCTTTTTTTTCCTTAGAACTGCAGAATCTTAAAAAATACCAAGAGGAATCAACAAAAGTGTCAAGAGTATCAGTTTCTCTAACGGCTTTCATTCCTGTATAGGGACATTTTGTAAATTTCCATGTTGGGTGATTTTCTAGTGAGCTTCCAGATTTTGAAAAATCTATATCCTCAGGAAGTTGTACTGGTAAATCTTTATCTGGTACGAGAATGATTTCTCCATCTTCACGGTACAAGATTGGAATAGGGCAACCCCAGTATCTTTGTCTCGATATACCCCAGTCTTTTAACTTATAATTTGTCTTAATACTCCCGATCTTTCTATCTTGAATTGTTTGAACAATTTTTTTTTTAGCTTCATCCACTGAGAGGCCATTAAGAAAATCTGAGTTGACTAAATACCCATCATCTACAAAAGCTTCTTTTAAATTATTGTGTTTTGTATCATTTTTCTTTGAAACTACCTGAATAATTTCTAAGCTATATTTTTTTGCAAAATCGAAGTCTCTTTGATCGTGTGCAGGACAACCAAACACTGCTCCAGTTCCAAAATCCATTAAAACAAAATTGACAACATATATTGGAAGTTTTTTTTTTGTGAATGGATGATAAGCAAAGAAAGGAGTTTTGAAACCAACTTTATCTTTTTTTGCAATAGACGCTTCATTTATATTTTGATTTTTATTTAGTTCCAAAAATTTTTTATATTCAATCAAGTCTTTGATATTTTTCGTAAATGGATGGTCTATTGAAATTCCAATAAAAGAGGCTCCAAATATAGTATCAGGCCTAGTAGTAAAAATACAAATTTCTGATGCATTGTTATTATCTGTTTGAAATTTTATTTCACATCCCTCTGATTTTCCAATCCAGTTTTTTTGCATTATCTTAACTTTCTCGGGCCAGCCTGAAAGATAATCTAATGATTTAAGTAATTTTTCTGAATATTTACTAATTTTTAAAAACCATTGATTTAATTTTTTTTTTTGAATCTCAGCTCCAGATCTCCATCCTCTGCCATCGATAACCTGTTCATTTGCAAGTACTGTTTTGTCAATAGGGTCCCAGTTTACGTAGCTTTCTTTTTTATAGGCAAGTCCTTTTTTAAAAAATAGAGAAAAAATTTTTTGCTGATGCTTAAAATAATTTTCAGAACATGTTGATATTTCTCTATCCCAATCAATGGATAATCCTAAAAGTTTTAGCTGATCTTTCATTGACTCAATATTTCTCTCAGTCCAGATTTTTGGATGCAATTTATTTTCTATAGCTGCATTTTCTGCTGGCAAGCCAAATGCGTCCCACCCCATGGGATGTAAAACGTTATATCCATTCAATCTTTTGAAATTAGCTATGACATCGCCTAAAGTGTAATTTCTTACGTGTCCCATATGAATATTTCCAGAGGGATAAGGAAACATTTCAAGACAATAAAATTTTTTTGTATTTGAAATAACAGAAGCTTTAAAAAGTTTTTTTTCCTCAAAAAACTTTTGCCATTTAGTCTCGACGATTTTTGGGTTATACTTTTCCACTAGAAAATTATTTTTTTAACTTCTGTTCCTCAATTTTCATTATTCTAGCAGTATTTAAAATGCTGTCCTTTACCTGGTCGTTAAAATTCTTATCAAGCTTACTTGTTATGCAGTTATCAAAGTTGCTACATATTTTTTTATGTCCAATAATTTCTAAGGCATCAGCTCTTACTTCGTTTGATAAAAACCTTATATTAATTTTAATTTGTTCCCTAGAGGCCGTATCGCTGTACCAATCTGTGACTATAACACCTCCTGAATAATCAACATTTGCAAATGGTAAAAAATCTAAGGTTTTTAATGTAGCTCTCCATAAAACATTTGAAGTTCCGAATTCAAAAGTAGTATTTTTATTTGAACTTCCTCCGAGTAAACCAAAAAAAGGATTTTTATCTGCATTTTCTCTCGCTCTTTTATTACTGTCTGGTTCAAACGTACTAGGATCAGACTTTGTGCATCCAACAACTAAAATAAAAGATAAAAAAAATACAATCTTAAATGTAATCAAGTTCCTAGGCATTGAATTAGTCATCTATATAAAATTTAAAAAAATTAACATATTTAAAAAACCAACAAATTTCGGTATTTTAAAAATTATTATTTATTATTTTATATTTTTAATTAAAAATGTTGTAATTTAATGGTTAACAGTCAATGGATACTATAATTTACTAAAGAATGGCAAAAAACGTAAGTTTTATATGTTGTATATTTGCAACATTATAACTATTAATTAAAAAAAAAAAAGATATTTGTAATAAAAGTTAACTAAAGCCATATAATCTTAATCTTAACAAATAGGTATAATTATAATGATTAACAAAACAAAAACACTTGGTGTTGCTTTAATTGGTTCAATGATGGCAACAACAGCTTTCACACAAATGAAAATTGATGGACACCAAGAATTAAACTTAATTACTGGAAGTAGCAAGGGTCCTGGTAATGAATTAGAAAAAACAGTTGGTAAAGAAACTACACTTCGATTTAGTTGGGATTTAGGAAAACTTCCTAATGGTATGCCTTTAAGTACTTCCTTTAGATTATATGGAGAAAGAGGTGTGATCGGAGTAGCTAACGTTGAAGGCGCGTCAGCTAATGCCGACGTTGGAATGGTAGGAGATGAATACATTATCAACGTTGGAGTTACTCCAGATCTGACAGTTTACGCTGGTGGTGAAATACCAAAAGGTATTGAAACTGTAAGAACAATTCAACCTAACGTAACAAATAGACCGAGAGATATTATTGGCTCAACTGGTTTTACTGGTTTAATTGATGCAGCCGACAATACCAGTGGTAAGAACTACGTAGGTGCTGACTTAAAAACTGGAATGGGTGGTATACTATCTGTTGCAATTACACCGAATGCTAGACAAGCAACCGGACAAATTACCGATGGTATTGCAAGTGATGCTAATAGAGTTGGTATGACCGCTTCTCAGTATTCAGTTGGTTATAGATTTGATCCAGTTAAAGGATTAAGAGTTGGTGTTGGAGCATTAAAATCTAGACAACATGGAAATATTGATGAAAATGAAAGTAGAACAGCCGGTGTTAGTTATACTGTTCCTGGAACTGCTTTAGCAGTTGGTTATCAGTATACTTATAATACTGATGGAACTACGGCCACTACATCTGTTGAAAGAGAACAGAATACTATATCTGGTGTATTTGGTGTAACAAAAGAACTTAATGTTGGAGTATCTTACACTAAAACTCAAAGAATAAATGAAAATGTTAAGGCAACTGTTGAAACAAAAGCAAAAGTTGCAGGAGCATCATACACTCTTGGTGCATTACAGCTTCAGTATACTTACATAGATCTTGAAAACGCAGCTCATACTTCTGGAAGAGACTATCAAGCTCATGTATTTAAAACCAAAGTTAACTTTTAATAAATTAACTTAAGATTTATAAACGGCGGGACTTTACGGTCCCGCCGTTTTTTTTTGAGACTACAAAAACTCTAAAAAATTTTATATTTTTTCGTCAAAGATCGCATTTTACTTTTCTTCTCTTAGGTATATTTTAGTCAATAATTTCTTTTAAAGGGATGTATTTAATTGGTTAACTATCTTAATAACTTTACCAATATAAAAAAAAATATTGACGTTCTTAACCCCAATGTCAAATTAATTGTTGTTACAAAATCAAAAAATTACGATGAATTTGAGGATATTATTAAATTTAATCACAATCACTTTGGAGAAAATAGAGTTCAAGAAGCAAAAAAAAAATGGCAAAGTATTAAACTTCAATTTTTAAACCTTCAACTACACATGATAGGAAAGCTTCAAACGAACAAAGTAAAAGAGGCTTTAGAGGTATTTGATTATGTGCATTCACTTGATAGTATTAAACTTGCAGGAATTTTAAAAGCAGAGGAAACTCGAACTAAAAAAAAAATTAAATATTTTATTCAGGTTAATATTGGAGATGAGCTTCAAAAATCTGGAATTCATGAGTCTCAGTTACCGGATCTACTAAGATATTGTAAACAGCAACCAACATTAGATATAGTTGGCCTTATGTGCATACCCCCAAACAATTTTGATGCACAAATTTTTTTTAATAAATTAAAATCGTTGTCAATTTCAAATAATCTTAAAGAATTAAGTATGGGAATGAGCAATGATTATGAATGTGCAATTAAATCTGGTGCAACATTTGTTAGAGTTGGATCTGCAATTTTTAGAAACAACTAAGTGATTTTAATTTTTGCATTGTTCTTTACATCTTTTAACAAAAGTAACAAATCATCTTTTTTAAGGGCAATACATCCCTTAGTTGGCTTATAGTTTGAATGAGCTATGTGAATAAATATTGCACTACCTAAATTTTTTTTTGCTGGCTGCATGTTGTAGTTTATAACCACAAGCATATCATCTTTTTTAAGGGCAATACATCCCTTAGTTGGCTTATAGTTTGAATGAGCTATGTGAATAAATATTGCACTACCTAAATTTTTTTTTGCTGGCTGCATGTTGTAGTTTATAACCACAAGGATATCATAGCAGTTATCTTTTCTTGCTAGTTTTTCATAACTATATTTGAACGGAAGTTTAACAAGCTGGTTGTATAGTTTTGATTTAGGATCATCACACCACCCCATATTTTTTTTTATTTTTATGCAATTTAAACTAGTAACTGGTTTTAAAATTCTATCTTGCCTATAATAACAATCTAAAATTTTAAATATTCCAATTGGTGTTTTAAGGTCACCCTCCCTTTTATTTCTTGTGAAACCATTTTTTCCAAATGAACATTTGTATTTTTTTTTATTTAAGGTTAAAAAACCTAATCTAGAAATCTTTATCATTAAAGAATGCAAAATAGTAGTTTGTACATTTTTGGCTCTAAAACCTTTTATAAATTAATATATGATTTAAATATCTTTAAAAAAGTTTATTTTGGAAACACTGTTGAATACGATACAGTTTCCGTTCTTGTAGTTTTTGTTGAAAGTTTTTCACCCAGTTTTTTTAATTCTTTTTATAAACTCAATTTACCAATAATTTTTGTCTCAAAGTCTAAAGAAAAAAAGACGGATAAATTAAATTTAAATAATTTTTCTGTTTTTTTAAATACTCCAATTGATGTTCAAAACTTTATTGAAATATCAAAGATACTGATTTCTAAATTTAACTATCAGAAATTTTCTCAAATATACGTTAAAAAATATTATTTAAATTCTAACGATCGTTTTATTGAAAAAAATAATAAAAAATTAAGACTAACAGAAATAGAAATTAAATTAATTCTTTTTTTGAATGTCTCAAAGGGATTTTCCAAAGAAGAGATTATAGAAAATATTTGGAAACAAAAACTAAAACTTGAAACCCATGCTTTTGAAACATGTTTACATCGACTTAGAAAAAAGATTAAGGATAAATTTAATGATGATAGTTTTATCTATTTTAAAAATGATAAATATTACCTATTATAGCCTTGCTCCAATTTTTTGAATAATTTTAGAGGCCATCTCTGTGCCCATATAAAGACAATCCTTTAGATTTTTATTCTTAATATAACTGTTAAGAAAACCAGCTAGAAACAAGTCTCCAGCCCCAGTTAAATCTACAATTTTTAAATTTTGATTTGCATTACATTCATCTACATTATTATCAAATATTACCATGCTTCCTTTATTTGATCTTGTAATTACAACTATTTTTTTTAAAGCTTTGCAAAAATGAATGACTTTTTTTAAATCTTTTGTTCTTAATAAAGTTAGAATTTCCTGCTCGTTTGCAAATATGATATCAAAGTGATTTTTAACTAAATCTAAAAAATCATCAGTATGTCTTTCTACACAAAATTTATCGGATAATGACATTACTTTTTTTTTTGAATTTATTAGTATTTTCTTAAATGCAACCTTAGATTCATTGCTATCCCATAAGTAACCTTCAAGAATACTTATATCAGAATTTTTTATAATTTTTTCATCAATATCATTTTCAGAAATGGTTGCGGATGAGCCAAGGAATGTACACATAGTGCGTTCATTATCTGGTGTTATTAATACAATACATGTTCCAGTTGGTATTACTTCTTCTTTTTTTTTATAACAAAATTCTACTTTTTGGTTTATCAAATCTTTTTCATAACTTTTTCCAAGATCATCATTGCTAACTTTTCCTATGAAAGACGCTTTATTTTTAAGATGTGATAACCCAACCATAGAATTTGCAACTGAGCCTCCTGCAATTTTTTTTTCAATCTTTATTAAATCTAAAAGGCTTAAAAGTTCTGTTTGGTTGATTAGTTTCATTGATCCCTTTGTAAGTTGATTTTTTTTAATAAACTCATCATCAACTCTACTTAGAACATCTATTATTGCGTTACCAATACCTATAATTTTCATAGTGTTGTTTTATTCTTAAACTTGCAAAATTTTTTTATTATACATTCAAAGCATAAAGGTCTTCTTGCCTTACACGTGTATCTACCATGAAATAATAATTGGTGGTGCGCTTTTCTAATAAACTTCTTTGGAATTATTTTAAGTAAATTTGCTTCAACTTCATCAGGATTTTTCCCAGATGCAAGTTGCATTCTATTTGCAACTCTAAAAATATGTGTATCAACGGCAATCGTTGGTCTTTGAAAGGCCTCATTTAAAACTACGTTTGCTGTCTTTCTACCAACACCTGGTAACTCATAAAGGCTATCAAATGTATTAGGAATTCTTCCATTATACTTTTCTAAAATTTGCTTCGATAAATAAAAAATATTTTTTGCTTTATTGTTATAAAGCCCAATGCTTTTTATCAATTTTGTAATTTTCTTAATACCAAGTTTTACATAATCATTAGGTTTATAATATTTTTTAAAAATTTTCTTTGTAACATTATTTACATTTTTATCTGTGCACTGCGCTGAAAGTAAAACAGCTATAAGCAAAGTAAATTTATTTTTATATTTTAAGGATGTTTTGGGGTTTGGATATTGTTTTTGAAGAAAAGAAAATATTTGGTCAATACTTTCTCTTTTAAAATTCATTGATTAAATTTTTAATAAATCTCTCATAGTGTAATAGCCTGGTTGTTTATTTCTTATCCAGTAGATGCTATTAATTGCTCCATTTGCAAAAAGATCTCTACTTTTTGCAACATGTTGAAGTTTTACAATTTCTGAAGAGTCTTCAAATTGAACCGTATGTTCACCTATAGTTTTACCACGCCTAACTATATTAAAATTAATTTTATTTTTATGGTTTTTTCCTTTTTTATTAAGATTAATACTTCCTTTAATACTTTTAAACTTTCTATTTTTTCCAGAAGCTACCGCATTTGCAAGCATTAAGGCCGTTCCTGACGGATAATCAATTTTTTTTTTATGATGATTGTCATGGATATTAATTTGGAAATTATTTGATATTTTTTTTGATAGTTGTTCAGTAATAAAAGATAACAAATTTATTCCAACACTCATATTTCCTGATTTAAGAATTGCATATTTTTTTGAATAGTTTTGTATTTTTTTTTCTTGTTTTTCATTAAATCCTGTAGTCCCTATAATAATTTTATCATTCTTTCTTAAGTTTTTTAGTATTTCCATAGTGGACTTAGGATTTGAAAAATCAATAATGATATCAGAATTTTTAAAAGCTTTTATAGAGTTTCTTTGTGTTTGGAGGCCTTCAACTTTCGAAATATTTTTGTCTGTTATACTTTCTAATTTTAATTTAGGATTATTCTTAATTTTTTTACATAAAATTTTTCCCATTCGTCCAAGAGCGCCCACAACTGTGATTTTAATTTTTTTCACTGATCAATTTTTTCCCAGAATTTTTTAGCTTTATTAAAAAAATTTTTAATCTCTGAATTTTCATTATTATTCTGGATTGATCTAAATTTTTCAAGTAACTGTTTTTGCTCTTTATTAAGACTTTCAGGAATTAATACCTCTGTTTCAATATACAGATCACCAAAGTTAGAGGTTTTAAGCATAGGCATACCTTTGCCTTTAAGTCTAAACTGGCGTCCAGACTGCGTTCCTTCTGGAATTTTTACAATGGATTTTCCTCCGTCAATGGTTGGTACCTCAATTTCTGTTCCAAGTGCCGCATCTATCATGGAAATTGGAAATTTGAAATAAAGGTTATCTTCAGATCGTTGAAATATTTTATGTTTTTGGACTGATATAAAAACATAAAGATCACCGTTTGATCCACCTCTGTATCCAGCCTCACCTTTTCCGGCAAGTCTCATTTGAGTTCCATCTTCAATTCCTTTTGGTATTTGTATTGCAAGACTTTTTTTGTTTTTAACAATTCCAGATCCTCTACAATCTTTACAAGGACTTGAAATTACCCTCCCTTCCCCTCCGCAGTCAGGACAGGTTTGTTGAATAGAAAAAAACCCTTGTCTTGCCCTTATTGTGCCGTAGCCTCCGCATGAAGGACAATTTACAGGCTTTGAACCAGATTCTGCACCAATTCCATTACATTTGTTGCACTTATCAGAAGCTGATAAATTTATAGTTTGTTTTTTTCCAGAATATGCCTCTTCAAGCGTTATATCTAAATTAATTTTTAAATCTGAACCTCTATTAGATCTACCTTTTTTTGACCTACCTCGAGAGCTACCCATAAAATCACCGAAGAAATCATCAAAGATGTCTGAAAAAGCTCCAGAGTCAAAACCACCAAAATCAAAGCCACCACCTCCTTGTGACTGATCAAAAGCAGAATGACCAAATTGATCATATTGTGTTTTTTTCTTTGGATCAGATAAAACTTGGTAGGCCTCAGATGCTTCTTTGAACTTTGTTTCAGCCCTTTTATCTCCCTGATTACGATCAGGGTGATATTTCATTGCAAGATTTCTGTATGCTTTTTTTATTTCATCAGGACTTGTGTTCTTAGTAACACCAAGAATGTCATAATAGTCTTTTTTTGACATAATGATTTAACTAGGCGTAACCAAAAATCTCTGATTAAGCGCTTTTTTTGTTATCGTCTTTTACTTCTTCAAATTCTGCATCAACAACATCTTTTTTATCATTATTGTTTGGGGCAGCATCTTTTTGAGATCCTGTTTGTTGTTGATCTTTGTAGATTGCTTCTCCAAGTTTCATAGAAGATGTCATTAACTTTTGAGTTTTATTTTTAATATCTTCAGTATTATCCGATTTGACTGCCTCTTTAAGATCAGAGAGGTCCTGCTCAATTGCTTTTTTATCAGATTCTAGAATTTTAGCACCGTGTTCTTTTAAACTCTGTTCAGTTGAAGCTATTAGTGAGTCTGCATGGTTTTTAGCGTCTACTTCTTCTCTTTTTTTTTTATCAGCTTCTTTATTAGCTTCCGCTTCTTTGATCATTTTTTGTATTTCATCATCGGACAGACCCCCTGAAGCTTGAATTTGAATTTTTTGTTCTTTTCCAGTTCCCTTATCTTTTGCAGAAACATTTACAATTCCGTTTGCATCTATATCAAAAGCTACCTCAATTTGAGGAACTCCTCTTGGAGCGGGTGCTATTCCAGATAATTCAAAGTTACCAAGTAACTTATTATCATTTGCCATTTCTCTTTCTCCTTGAAAAACTCTAATTGTTACTGCTGGTTGATTATTTTCAGCAGTTGAGAATATTTGACTTTTTTTAGTTGGGATGGTTGTGTTTTTATCTATTAATCTTGTAAATACCCCACCTAATGTTTCAATACCAAGAGACAATGGTGTTACATCTAAAAGAAGAACATCTTTTACATCTCCTTGTAGTACGCCCGCTTGGACCGCTGCACCAAGTGCCACAACTTCATCAGGGTTAACGCTTTGATTTGGATCTTTTCCAAAAAAATTTTTAACTGTTTCAACTACCTTTGGCATTCTGGTCATACCACCAACCATCACTACTTCATTTATTTCACCAGCGGTATAGCCAGAGTCTTTAAGTGCTGTCTTGCAGGGCTGAATTGTCTTCTCTATTAGCTTTGCTGTTAAAGCCTCAAGCTTAGCTCTTGTTAGCTTCATATTAATATGTTTCGGACCAGATTTATCCGCAGTTATGAATGGCAGGTTAACTTCTGTTTGTGTTGAAGAAGATAATTCGATTTTTGCTTTTTCAGCAGACTCCCTTACTCTTTGAAGGGCAAGTTTATCTTGTTTTAAATTAATTCCAGACTCTTTTTTAAATTCATCGATGATGTAATCAGATAAAACTAAGTCAAAATCATCACCACCAAGGTGGGTGTCACCATTAGTAGATTTCACTTCAAACACTCCGTCACCAAGCTCTAATATTGAAATATCAAATGTACCACCGCCTAAGTCGTATACTGCAATAGTTTTAGCTTTCTTTTTGTCTAGACCATAGGCAAGAGCTGCTGCGGTTGGTTCATTTATAATTCTTAAAACCTCAAGACCTGCAATTTTTCCAGCATCCTTAGTTGCTTGTCTTTGTGCATCATTAAAATATGCAGGAACAGTAATGACTGCTTTTTTAACTTCGCTTCCCAAATATTTTTCAGCAGTCTCTTTCATTTTCATTAATGTAAATGCAGAAATCTGACTAGGAGAATATTTTTTATCTCTGGATTGGACCCATGCATCCCCATTATCGTTTCTCATAATTTTATAAGGTAAATTTTGAATGTCTGATTTAATAGATGAATCTTCAAAGGTTTTTCCAATTAACCTCTTAACTGAAAAAAAAGTATTATCAGGATTTGTAACCGCCTGTCTTTTAGCAGGAAGACCGACTAAAGTTTCATTGTTATCTGTAAATGCAACAACTGACGGGGTTGTTCTTGCACCCTCAGAGTTTTCAAGCACTTTTGGTTGTGGTCCATCCATAATGGCCACACATGAGTTTGTAGTTCCCAAGTCTATTCCAATAATTTTTGACATAACTATTTAATTTTAATTGAATACTGACTTATGTGGGGTTAAGTTTTGAATTTACAACCCTAAAAAGACGAATTTTTGGCAGTTTTATAGGTTTATTTTGTGCTATTTTTTTTTTTCTTAGATATAGAAACCATTGCAGGTCTTAAAAGTCTATCATAGAGCATATACCCTTTTTGTATTTCATTAACAATTGTGCCTTCTTCCTTGTCAGTTTCAACTTCATTTAATGCTTGATGGTAATTAGGATCAAATTTTTTTCCTAGAGACTCTATGGATTTAATTCCATTTCGCTCAAAAGAATTATTTAATTCTTTTTCAATTAATTCTATACCAATTTTTACATCTCTAAATTTATCATTATTAAATTCAGGATTATTTTTTAAAAGATCGAATGCTCTTTCAAGGTTATCTGCAATATTCAGAACTTCTCTTGCAAAGTTTGATGAACTATATTTTATAAGGTCCTCTTTTTCTTTATCGTGGATCTTTCTTAGATTCTGACTTTCTGCAAGCGATCTTAATAATTTATCGTTTAATTCTTCTACTTTTTCTTCAAGGTCTTTAATTGGATTTTTCTCTGAGTCATTACTTAACTCCTTAACTTCGTCTGAGGTTTCAGAAGTTTCATTTGTATTTTCCCTTAAATTCTCAGACTTATTTTCTAAGTTTTCGTTTTTCATCTGTAGATGACTATTTAGTCTTTATTTTTTTTGTGACATATATATGCATTAATTTAATATTTTCTAGTTGTATAATGAGAAAAAATAATCGAAAGCTATCAGATTTAAGACCAATAGAGATCATTCCAGATTTCATTAAAAATTCAGATAGTTCTTGCCTTATAAAATTTGGAGAAACCTTGGTCGTATGTACTGCTTCAGTTGATACCTTTCTTCCAAGATGGCTAGTTGGATCAGGAAAGGGCTGGGTGACAGCAGAGTACGGTATGCTTCCAAGATCCACTCACGAGCGAATGAGACGAGAGGCAAGTCTTGGAAAAATTGGAGGCAGAACTTCTGAAATTCAAAGATTGATCGGAAGATCTCTAAGATCTGTCGTTGACAGGTCTTTGTTGGGTGAAAGGGTTATTACTATCGACTGCGATGTTTTAAATGCAGATGGAGGCACAAGAACTGCATCGATTACAGGAGGTTTTGTTGCGTTAAAAAGATGTGTGAATACTCTTTTAAAAAATAAAGAAATTCGTAAAAATCCAATCAAACAACATGTCGCTGCAATTAGTTGTGGTTTAATAAATACCAAAATGCATTTAGACTTAGACTTCGATGAGGACAGCAAAGCAGATGTCGATGGAAATTTTGTAATAACTGAGGATGATAGTTTAGTTGAAATTCAGGTAACAGGTGAAAAAAGCATATTTAAGGATAAAGATCTAAATGAAATGATAATAGCGGCAAAGCAGGCTGTTAAAAGTTTAATTCGTATACAAAAGTCCGTTTTTGAAAAATAAAATTAAATTTTTAAAAAATATCAAAGCAATTCTTATTGCCACAAATAATAGTGGAAAATTTATTGAAATAAAAAGCTTGTTGCCACAACATATTAAATTTTTAAGTCCAAAAGAATTTAATCTTCAAGAGCCAGAGGAAAGCGGGAGGGATTTTAAAAGCAATGCTTTAATTAAGGCAGAGTACTGTTCCAATAAAACAAAACTGGTCTCAATTGCAGATGACTCTGGTCTTGAAATTGATGTTTTAGATGGAAAACCAGGAATTTATTCAGCAAGGTGGGCGGGAGATAAAAAAGATTTTAGAATTGGAATTAAAAAAATTTATTCAGAATTAAGAGCTAAAAAGTTTAATAAAATTAAAGCAAGATTTGTCTGCGCTCTAGCGGTATTCTTCCCTTGTGGTTTTTCCAAGGTTGTTGAAGGATATGTTTATGGTTCTATATCTTTGTTTCCAAAAGGCAACAATGGATTTGGTTATGATCCTATTTTTATTCCAAATAATTATTCCAAAACATTTGGAGAAATGAGCTCAATTTTTAAAGAAAGATTAAGCCATAGAAATGAAGCTTTTAAAAAAATTAAGAAATTTTTTAAATACTGATGAAAGAAATTAGTAGTGGTCTTTATTTAGTATCAACTCCAATTGGAAATTTATCTGACATAACTTTAAGGGCAATTGAAGTTTTAAAACAATCTGACATTATTTTGTGCGAGGATACAAGGGTTTCTAAAAA
>Ga0194129_10004344_pt1 | contig 18956 bp, 16 predicted proteins | sample TA2KigCa35mmetaG_FD_150862 | JGI IMG/M metagenome (GOLD analysis project Ga0194129, IMG submission 150862) | Freshwater microbial communities from Lake Tanganyika, Tanzania - TA2015038 Kigoma Deep Cast 35m | ecosystem: Environmental > Aquatic > Freshwater > Lake | place: Tanzania: Lake...
AACGTCGATGATGGTCTCGACGAGGGTCTCGTACCACTCACGAACTGTACCTGTGAAGGCCGGTCCGATTGAGAGGGATGAGGAAAGTGTGACCGGTGAACCAGTTGTCTTGTTAACGAACTTGCCTGGGGCGCGGGACCAGTAGTAGTTGGCGCCGTTGGCTTGTGTCACAAGGTCATTGAGAATTTCACGATCAATTTCAAGAGCAATTTGCTCGGAGAGGATTGATGTGAGCTCAACCTCTGCATCCATTGAGTGATATGCATTAAGGTCTTGTGCGAGTTCTGGTGACCAGCGAGCACGGAGCTTGCGGGTTGTTGCAGTAATTGCAAGAGACTCAATCTTGATATCGATCTCTGGGATTGCCGGAGAAGGAGTTGTTCCGAAGTCAGACTCGAAGGATGGAACTGTGAGTGTTGCACCTGTTCCTGCTGAATCTGCGCCAAGTGCAGAAACCGAATCAGACTTAGCGAAGCTGACTTTACCTGCAGTTTGTGTAGAGAAAGCACCACCGTTAGCACACTTGACAACCATTTGGACGTAATTTCCATTTAGTGCATCTGGTGTGAATACTTGTGATGATGTTCCAGCACCTGTGAGGGATCCACGTTTGTTGAGACGACGAAGGTTAAGTACTCCTGAGCCTCCTTGGTATGTTTCACCCCATGCAACTGCTCCACCTGGACCTGTAAAGAGAGCAACTTGATCGACAGCAAGCAAATCAGCATTTGTGAGTTGGCTTGTGGGAACATAGACTAACATTAGGTCGTAAGAATTTCCGGTTAAATCTGTTTCAACCTGACTATCGAAATCCAAGAAGCGAGCATTTGAGCCAGAGAATTGTGTTCCAGTTGTAAGAACAAGATTATTTGACCATGTGTCACCATTTACACCGCCATAAGATCCTGAGATAATTGTGTTATCAAAGGAAATGGTTACTGAACCGGTGACTCTTGAATAACCAGACCCAACAAGATCATACATACCACCTGCTGCAAGAGATCCAGATTGGACTCCACGGCCGGTTGGATTGCTGTAAATGGAACTACCTTTTGAGTAAACTGCTCCAGAAACCCCAGGTTGACCAACGTTGGTTCCATAGGTATAATCAAGATAGAAAATTAGACCTGATGGAAGGCTCATTGGCTGAATAGAAACTAGTTCATTAGCAACGAGGCCACCGAACACGCGGCGAACAATTGGGAATGCAATGTTGCTGAAACCTTGGATCTGTCCGCTCCCCGTGCCGCTGCCGCCTCCCGTTGAAAGAGATGAGCTCTCCTTGAGGACCTGTGCTGCTTGGTTCTCGAGAAGTTGTGACATCATTTCACGACGTGTTCCATCGAGACCGCGAAGGAGACCTGTGCGGCTCCATTTTTCTGTAAGACGGGCACGCTCAGCACCGACGTGCTTTTCGCGAATGCCCTGTGAAAGTTGTTCAATTGTAAAAGTCTTCATTTTTTTTCTCCTATATACGTGTACAAAAAGTTGAAAAGTTGTTTACTCGAGGATCACTTGATACCTGCGAGTCTTGCCCAACGCTCTGCTTCAACACCTTCGGAAATTGTTTGTGTTGATGCGGATCGTGTTGTCTGTGAAGAAGAACCAAAAACCCTTCCTTCAGTCACAGTCTTACGAGGCTTCACCAATGCTTTGGCGAGAGACTCATATACGAGCTTTGCTTCACGAATTGTTTCTGCAGCATCTAATTGCTCAATTACCTGTGCCTTCTGGCGAGCAGTGAGCGATTCAGTTTGAAGAAGCTTATTCGTAAAGAGAAGCTTTGCGTTGAACAGATTTGTTTCTGCCAACTTTTTGCTCAACGTACTGACTTGATCCGTTTGAGCACCGGATCTTGTGATTCTATTTGAGCGATCACTATTTTTAACGGCACCTTCATTTAAGGACCGTGAAAGTTTATTGAATCTTTCAACAGATTTATTATAACGTGTTGCTGTCTCTGCATATGCTGACTTAATTTCAGCTGCACGAGGTGCAACTTTTTTTGATTCGTCAAGGGTTTTAACCTTCTTAGTTTGATCATAAAGCTTCTTTAGTTGAGAAGCACGCGTACGAAGTGACTCTTGAAGTTTCAATTCCTTGGTCATCGCAGAGCGAACTGATTCATTTGCAAGTTGTCTTGACTGACCGGATTGAACTCCGCCGGCAACGTAATTTCCACCATACTCAACAACGTCATCGGCCTCATCAACATACATTTCATCAAGATCATCTGTTCCTGAATCATATTCAGACATTTGTGATGCCGCGCCTGAATCGTCTTCATCAACAGATGAAGGATCAGCAGCTTTTTTCATTCTGTTTTCAATTTTAGCTTGTGTTTTTGCGCCACTGGGATCATCATGAGCGTTTGATTTAATTTTAGCTTGTGTTTTTGCGCCACTGGGATCATCATGAGCGTCTGATTCAATTTTAGCTTGTGTTTTTGCGCGACGAGGACCATGATCGTCATCAACAATTTCTAACATATCATCCTCATCAAGACCATATGCCTCCGTGATGTCCATGTCAAGAGGTTCACCTTCATCGTGAGCACCACCAAAATCATCAAATTCATCTGGTCCAACGCCATGACCATCTACGTCACCGGCTTTTTCAGACTCATCTGCTTCACGAAGAAGTTTCATGAAAGCAATCTCACGTCGTAGCATATTTTCATCAATCTCAACGACCGTATCTTCATCAACCATCTCTAATAGATCTCCTTCTTTGCTTTCTTCTGATTCGTCTTCTGGTTCACCAAAAATGTCTTCGGCATCGTCATCGCCGCCTTCTTCATCTGATTCACCGGCTTGCTCGTCATCTTCCTCATCTTCGCCCATAATTACTGTGGCGACAGCACCGTCAAGTTCAATGTCATCTTCTTGGTTGGGAAGGTCGAGCTCAATATTTATCTTTGCTTCATTAATGTTTTTTCTCATTTTCTTCTCCTGAAAAATTTCAATTTTTTCTAAACATTTTTTTAATCTCAAACCATAACCCAACCGAGAGTTGGGATCATCTACTGATTCTTGCAAATAATCATAAACTGAATCAATCAATCCGCTTATTTGCTTCAAACCTGACGTATCTTTCTTCGACTCATTGACGTTTGAAAGATTTTGAACCAATTTCTCTATATATGTTAATCTTTGGTTCATTTCATCAATGTTTGAAATCTTTTTAAATGAATCTATCTGATCAACAAGACCTGCAAGAGAAAAAGATTCATAAACATCTTCTTCAACTTCATTTTTATTTTCTTCAGGTGAACCAGTAAGAACCTCTTTTCCTCCTGAGAGTTTTGGATCCTCTGATTCACCTTTTTCTTCTTCAAGATCAGATGATTCTCCAAGCAACTCTTTTTCTATTAGTTCTTTTATGCGAGGTGCAACTGCTTCAATAATTGCACGCTTTGCATTATCCTCAGCAATTTCTTTGACCTTTTTTAGGTCAGCAAGTGCTTCTTCATAGAGTTGCTTTGACATTTTTATTTTTCTCCATTACAAAATTAACGATTAAAATCAAATAGAAGATCCCATTTTTCCAGACACACCAAGAACCTGCGCCGCAATTTTCTTTGCATATTCAGCAGGATTTTTTGTTCCAGAGTCAGGTCCACCAGCCACATAACTTGGCTTAATATCTGTTGATTTAAGCTCAGGATCTGAATTTTTGTCTGATCCATCAGTCTTTCCTGGTCCTGGTGATGATAGATCAGGAACAAACGAGTTTGCAGGATCGCCGGCTAATTTCCATAATCCTTCCGCACCTTTTAGAATATCGGGAGAGCTTACGTAATCTAAATTGACTCCAGGGCCAAAATATGGGTCACCAGATTGTAATCCATTTTTTAAATACGTATTTCCTTGACCAACAACAATTGCACGATACTCATTTTCCTTACCAACGAACCCTTTTGTCGGTGAACTAGGAAACAGGTTATCTAGCAGATTGTTTTTAGCATTGCTTTCAGGCGCATATACTGTATATTTTCCTTGTCCAGACATAATTAACTCCGTTGTTTTTAAAGGTTATATTCACTTTGACAATTTGCGAGAAATTCTTCTTTTTGTCTCATGAATTTTTGCAAGACGATTCAACAATCGAGTTTCTTCAAGGCCCAATGCCTTATAATGATCGATGTGATGCTCAAGTGATCCTGCTAAATCTTCTGCATCAACCTCTTTTGCATCATCTGCAACATCTTCTGTTGAAACCATATCTCCAAACCCACTCATGGATTTTGCTTTTTGGAATTTGGCAACTTCTTCTGAAATGATTTTTTTTAAAACAGTCGTTGTAAGCTTCATAGTAATAAACCTCGTGCAAGTATATATTCTTTAATTATTAGAGCCAAAAAAAAAATTAAAATTTCTTTGTTGTTTCCATAAATGCTAACTCAGCCCATTTTGACGCAACATCATCGCCAAATAATTCCTCAGGTGTGCTCTGTGAAACAACACGCTCATATTGACCTGTAGATTGTGGCTGTTGTGTCCTACTTTCATTCATCATAGTTGGTAGCGTTTTTTCTGCAGTATCAGCAAAAATTGACGCCATTAACGAATTTCCTCCTGCTTCGCGTTTAATAGTTTCAGCCATTGTTTGACTATATTTTACGTTTTGCCCTCGACGATGAACTTGTTGTTTTGGTTTTACAACCTTTACGGCATTTTCAAAAACTTGTTGTTTTGTAGTTCCTATTCCTTCTGCAAGAATCTCTACTAAACATTCTTTTACGATAGCTTTTAACTGACCCTTGGTAATCCCCATATCAACCTACTCCATTCCAGAATGCGGTTCCACCTAAAGATCCAGTTAGCACAGGCATCATATCTGAATCTATCATGGTTAATTCTGCATAAAGGCTGTATGCAGCATCAGTAGCAGAATCTCTAACGACGTAGATGTCTTTTATTCTTGCGTCTATTTCGAATGAATCTCCACCATTCACTTTATAATAGTATGCATCGCCAGCACCAGCGATACCATTTTGTGTGAATCCGACTCGAAGATAAACTCCTGAAGCTGCATGATTTGATATTTTTATATGCCTTGTTATTTTATCGAATGAATGTTTAATAACAGTGCTAGATGCAGTATTAGAAATAACCCATGGGAGACCTGATCCCATGAATTCATTAACTGAATTGTACCCAACCCTTGGATCTTTTAATCCCATGTTCACTTACCTCTCGTTGTTAGAATGTCATTAAGAATTCTATCTATTCTATCTGACTTTGTGAACACATTGCGCAATTCATCTGGATTGATTTGACGGCCTTCTGCCATCATGAAAGCTCCTGGCGTAGAAGGCTCAGAAACAAAGTCCCAACAAATAAGTTGGAAATCATCTTGTACAACCTGATACTCACCTTGTTTCTTTGTTGTACCAACACCTCTTGAAGAGATTCCTAATTTCACACCTGATTCAACTAACGATTGAAGAATCTTACCTGACGGTGTGTCAAGGATTTCAACCATTCCATAAACGACATCACTATCAACATGAGCCTCGCGAACTATGTGAGACACATTTTTTAAATTAACGACAGATGAATCTGGGTGATCTAATTCCCCTAATGCACGATTTTCGATTATAAACTTTTGATAGTTTCTAACTTCGCGTTCCAAAACATTTTTTGGGTAAATTCGTCCATTTTGGTTTAAAGTATCTGATTTTTGTAAGATGCCTTTCATGATAATCTTACCACCATTATTTTCACGGACCTCCTTGATCATATCAGGAGTATAATCAAAAACTTGGTAAGAATTTATTAATCTTAAATCAGACATTTTCCCCTCCAGATAACTCGTCAATTAACTTAATATATAACATATATTCAGCAACAACATCATCATTGACTGTTGATACTTCACTAATAATTTGTGATTTAACTTCATTTAATTTATTAGTGAGATATTTTTCTTGATTTAAATTTGAAGACACATAGGAATCAATTGAACTTAACAAATTTTCTCTAATTTCTCTTAATTTAAGTAAGACTGTTTTATTATCTTCATTTGCCGCTGAAAAAGCATATGCTTTAATCAATGATTTTTGTTCTAAAGTTAAAGAATCATCATACTTTTCACCAAGTTTCTTCATCATAATTTTCATTAATAATCTTCCAGACCCAGGTAAAGACTCGGAAACTAATTGTTCATTTGATTCAACATCTTTAGGCATAGTCAACCAACGAACTATTTGATCTTCATAACCTGCTAATCTTGAAAGATCTGGTGATTTTAATCTCCAGTCATTTAAAAGATTTTGTAATGTTGCAAAAGTTCTATATTCAGAAACATGCTGATCATAAAAATCTTCATCATTTAATTGATGATTTATTGATCTAATTAACAAAGATTTTTCTCTATCCAATTCTTGGATATTATGAGTTCTTGCTGCAGATTTTGCTTCACCTAATATTGACGCTGCCACGGCCTCAGAACTAACCGTGGTTTTTATGATTGAATTTATCAATCTAAATTCCTTATAAAGTTCTGTACCGGGTTTAAAATGTGCTTTTATAATCTTTAAAGCTTTTGATGATTTTTTCTTATCGTTATCTACCAGTGATTTAGAAATTGTATGAACAAGAAATTCATACAATAAACCGGTATTTCTTTTTTTATTATGAATCGACATTAAGGTCGGATCCTTTCATTTTGTTAAAAATCAATAAAAATATCTATTAAATAGTTTTCAGTTATTCTATTCTTCAACATTTATATCTATTTCTTCTTGTCCTTCGTTCAAAAGTAAGTTATTGCTTTTTGTCATTCCTAATGAATTTGACATTTTTTTGAGTGTTGATAACATATCAGGTGATAGTCTTGTTGTTTCTTTTTGTTGGTCTCTTGTAAATGATTCGCCAAATGGATCACTTATAAATTTATCTCTAAATCTTTTATCGCTAATATCAGAGAAAGAATCATTACCTAAATCCAACATTCTTGCAATATCAGGAGAATCATTTGTCTTCTTATGACGACGCTGTTTTCTAATTCTTGATTTTTTCTTTACAGGTAAATCTTTTTCTTCCAATGGCGGTAATACATCGTCATCATCATCAATATTTCCAGACATTAATAATTTTGTATTATCACCGGTGTTATCAACAGGGTCATCTGACGCAAATAATTCTTCTGTTTCTCCTCCAGCTTTTTCTTCTCCACCAGCTTCACCACCTCCTGCTTCAGGGGTTTCAGCTTCGGGTTCTGCCGGTATTTCTTCTGATGTTTCACCGGTTTCTGAAGTGGCAGTTGCTTCATCTTCTGCCTTAGCGGCTTCAATACCTAAATCTGTAATCTTTTCTTTTAATCTCTGTTCGTTCATTTCATCGATTTGTTCATCATTAAGTCCCCATATCTCTTTTTGAACAAATCTACGACTTCCCATTCCTTCAGGTAAAGCGGCACCAATTTCAAACTTAGATTTCCATAATTCAAGTTTTTGTTGTTGAGCCATCGTTGATGGATTTGATAAACGAAGAACAAAGTTTTGTAAATCTTCACCATTATAACCATGTGAATAAAGATGAATTATTGCTAGTTTATTTAATTCAGATAATATCGTCTTTTGAATTACTGATATCGTTCTAGAAAAGCGAATGTCTTCTTGTGCTAACGTTGCCTTTGAAGCCAGCATTTCATCATAACCAAGATATGCACGTGGAACTTTCAACGCTGCAAATAATTTCTTTTGCATGTATTGAACGTCTTCAACAGTGGCAGCATTCTGTCCTCCTGTAAGCGTGTCTATTTTTGTTCCAGATTCTCCTCCACGAACTGCAATAAAATAATCATCCTCCACACTTAATGGTGAATAACGTAAATCAACTCTTCCCGTATTACGATCAACAACTTGATTCGTTCTTAGGTTTTTACGTTGTTCTTCAACATACATAGGAACATTTTCTGGAGGAATATTTGCAACGTCTATATAAAACACGCGTCTTTCGGGAGCACGAACAATTCTATAGACTAACATCGCATCTTCAAGAAGAATTAATTGTCTCCAGATTCTTCTTGCAGGTTCAATTAGCGATGAACCATATGGAAGAAACATATCGTTTCCCAATAATCTAAAATGTGTAACTTCCCAGTTTTCTAGTGTTCTATTTCCTAGTGTTGACCAACGATAACGAACCGCAAATGGGTCTTCACGATCATAATTTTCTTCACGCTCTATTTCATTAACTGGTATTGGAAAAGCATGAACCACACCCTCTGTTGGAGAAACATCATTATATAAGAAAAAATCTCCGTATTTAACAAGGTTTCTCGCCCAAGAACGTAGATTAAATTCAACATTTATGATATTATAAAATAAGTCTTCAAGAATTTCTCTTATTTTTTCATCGTCAGAATATATGTGAAGAACTCTTCCTTTGTCATCTTGTGCGACAGTTTCGTCAGCATAGATGTCCATTGCTGCTGCAATTTCTGCAGTGTTATGTGATATAACTGAATCTGTTGCAAAGTTTTTATAACCGTCAACTGTTAGGTCATATAGGGGAATGATTTCACCTGGCTCTATAGAAACAACCTTCATGTTTTCATAAGAACTTGAAAAATCAGTATAATTTTTGTATCCAGCTTGCTTTATTCTCTGATCTAATATTGTTATTGTAGTAGAAACTTCTTCTGCTAGCTTGGCTCTTGACATGCCTTTACAGAATTTTGAGCATATCAAATCAAAAGTTACCCTATGCTCATAACGAGGATTTTTTTTACCTTTGTTATCCCAAACGTGATTTCTCCAATCTGGAGAATAGGCCTTCGCAAAGGTCTCAAAGTTTTGATAACCATGTTTACGCAATCTTCTTTTAATTACGTTAGGATCTGTGCCAAAAACTTCACACACTCTGTAAAGATTAAAATCGACACTTTCACTTATTTCAAGTATCCTACCGAAAGTTATGTCTTTTCTTTCAGCAGGATTGTTCTCAGTCATAAACCTTGAATGATTGACCTTAAACTGCTCAATCCACTCTGAATTTTGCTCTGACCATTTCGCTCCATTGATAATCTTTGAGTGAAGATTTCTATGTTCTAGGTCAGTCATAACCCGTAGATTCTCTAATCGATTATCATTTTTTTTGAAGTTAACGTGGTGCACTACTTCATTTTCTTCAAGTGAGGATCCCTTTAACATTTCACCGAGGATTCTGTGTTCTGCAACCCACCCGTTCATCTTGGATCTACTGTCCATTGAATAGATCCAGCAATATCCTTCACCAACTTCTTTACACCCATTGAACAATTCCCTTCTGTAAAAGGGCATCATCGCGTCGCCTGATTTAAGGTTTTCAATCATGCAATACGTTCCGTCTCGTTTCATGAGACGATGATTTGAAGATCCAATGATTTTTTGACCGTTATCAAAAGTAACAACGTATGATTGATCAACCGTCGTTTGCCTAGCCTGCTTTGCCAGTGCTGGAACGATTCTTCCTAAATTGTGATCATAAGAATAAACCACAAATTTATAGTCAGGGTTCTTAGAACATTCTTCTGAAAGTTCTTTAATCGTTCTATAACCACCAGGAACAGCTATTAACGTATCTCCATGTAGACAGTATTCCATTTCTTGAAAATCTTGATATCTCATCAAGCGTTCAGAAAGATTATATGAGTTTGCTGTAATGACAGAATATGTCGGTGATGTTGAACGTTGAAATAAAAGTGCACCAGAGGATTTAACTTTATCAGCTACCGCGATGGTAGTGTCAAATCCTTTTACTTTTCGTTTTACTATGGGCCCACTTTTAAATAAGCGAGTCAGTTTTTGAAACAGGTTTTTGTTTCTATCCTCTTTTGACACTTTTTTCCTTTTTTATGATGTTTTTATATTATAAGTCAAAAAATTTTTTTGATTAACTTTCAAGCGCCATCATCTGAAATTTCATCATCAGAAACATCAAATTCTTCATCATCAGATTCTTCGTCGCCAACTTCATCAGAAACATCAAATTCATCAGATTCTTCAGAATCACTCAATGGAGAAACATAGTTCATTGGTTCCTTTAACATGTTTTCCAACATACTATGAACTTGTTTTAGATGAGGAGAAAGAGCATTTATTGCTGCTGGAGGTGCATCTTTTTCAAATGAATTTATTTCTTCATAAAGATCAACAACAAGACCATAAAGCTTTTTGGCCTCAGCGGTATTTAAACTTTCATAAATCAAACTAGCATCTTTATTGATGGTTTTCTGTAATTTTCTAAGATTGACTCTCATTTTCTACCTCACGTTGCTTATATTTATACTCTTACTTGTATAACCAAGATAAATCATCCATACCATGATCAATTTTAGGATCAAGATGTTTTATTTCTGATGATTCTCTTAATTTATAAACATTTGAATGATTTATTTGATGTTGTCCTTTTGCGTTTGCTCCTAATGCATATGTAGGATTGTTCGGTATTGACCTAGCATCAATGCTACTAACCCCTGTAGCTTTCAACATTGCCATGGCCATGGCATATCCAGCATCATTATTTCCCGTCCCACCTTCAGTCAACCATGTTCCTATAGCCAAACTCATGATTAGATCATCATGACTGTCTTTTGAAGCCATAGGCTTATTACCGTTCCAAATAAAGGCCTGCAATTGATCATAAAGCCTTTGAGAATAACTTTTTAAAGTCTTATTACGGATTAATTCCTCTAATTTAGTAAGAATTTGTACGCGTGATTTCTGGTTAGTTTGGAAGCCTGGCAATTCATCTTCATTTAAAGGAGAATATGAAAATGGATCTCCTTTGTGATTACTGTAATACAATCGTGGATATCCATTATCTCTTAACTTTACATTAACAAAATAACCAAATGTATTGTTTTCAGGACAAATTAATGCATTGTTATATTTCCTACCCCATTCTGCTAATACGTCAGCAAACTTTTCAGGTGGAATTTTACCCATATATTCTGCAACAACTTCGCAAGTTTTTTGATCTAACACGTGAAATGTTGAATAGTCAGCTGCGTCGCCTCTGGCAACATCTGCAGAAATGACATAACTTTTTTCAACCACGGGTTGTTCCCATATCCAAACATTTCTATCAAATCCCGATTTTTCAATAGGATGTCGAATCATTGATCTTAACTCTTCAAGATCATCAGATTGTAAAAATGTATCCCCCGAAGATATAAAGTCGCACAAATATTCTTGGCTAACTTTTCGTTTCGGAAGGTTTCTTGTTTCTTTGACGAACCATTCTTCATCATGTTCAGGATGAACTGTCCATGGAAGTCTAATAGGATTAAACTCATTTGTTCCAGCCTCTGCTTCTACCCACAGTCTATAGTATAAGCCTCCTACACCGTTTGGAGAAGAAATTAAAATAGCATTACCACCTGTCGTTAAGGTAGGATAAAGACCGGTCCATATCGTATCAAAGTCCCTAATAAATGCACACTCATCAACGATCAATAAAGATAGAGATTCAGAACGACCAGCATCCTCTGATGTTGGTACAGCTTTGACTATTGAACCATTACTAAAAGATATTTGTTGTTTTGATGGTTCAAACTTTGGCATTAACAACCACTGTGGAAGTGATTGAAGCAATACATGAACTTTTCTAATAAAGTTTTGTGCCGTAGCTAATTTTGTTGCAATTACAAGTATGTTTTTATCTTTATAAAAAATAGCTAACCATGTTGCATACGCAGCAGAAATAGTTGACAATCCTAACTGTCTGGACTTTAGGATTATATTGAAACGACTTTGCTGAAAATCTTTTAGGCAATTTTCTTGAAAAGGATATAGATCAAATGGAATTGTGCCTCTCAAAGGATGTTGGATACGGGCATATTTTCTTATGAAATATGCAGGATCTTTTCCACAACGTATAATTTCATTGACCTGTTGTTGTTTGGTCAGCTGTTTTTCTTGCATTCAATCATCCTAATTCAAACGTAACTCTTTTCCTATAGATCGCCGTTCTTTTAGGATTATGGATGCCAAATCCAACTATTTCAACAGAATCGCCAGAACCACTTTCTTTTAATTTTAAAGATTTTGAAGTTAAATCCTTATAGGTTTTTTTTACAGCATCAAGAACAGTTTTAATGTTTTCAGAAGATAATTCTGCTTCACGTAATTTAACTTGCAACATTTGTCTTTCAGAAGCAAAATTAACAATGGTTTGATAGGCTACCGATAGCATGTCCGGACCTGTAAGGCTCATTTTTACTGAAAATGAATTAGTGATTGGAGAAGATGATCTCCCCCACGTTGTATCAATTGCTTGACCTAAAGCATTATAATCTATGTCTTGCATGGCTATCAATAATCCTTTTAATATAACTACTAAGTATCGGCAAAAAACTAAAACACCATATTTACAGTAATCTTTTTTCTGTCTTTTAAGCGTGAAATGACTTGATTTTTTTCCGGTCTCCAACCATTTCGCCATGATGATAAGTTTGGTCTTGCCCAGAAAGTTTCACAAGACTCACAACATTCAAAGTTTCTATAAGATTTTTCATCTTCATATGTTCTAATCATATAATCACATATGGGACAGGATATTGGAATAACAGGATTCTCTTCAACAGGCTTTATGATATAAAATCCATCACATTGTTTTATCAAACGATCATTTAAATAAGGCTTCCATTCATTGTCATTCATATATACACCACCTTAGAATCTTTTTCATTTTTTGTTATTTCTAAAGTGTGATCAGCAACATCTTTAATTCCATCAACATGTGTTATTACGATTATCACCCTAAAGTATTTCTTTAAACTTGTTAACAATCTATTACAGGATTCTACACCTGATTCATCTAAAGTACCAAACCCTTCATCTATGATAAACATATCAGACTTTGACATTGATGAAATATTAACTAATGCAACCCTTAGAGCAATTGATGCAATAGTTTTTTCCATTCCACTACAAAGCTCGATTATCCTTCTTGAATCTCCATAATTGATGTAAATTTCTGAAGCATCTGACTCATCATCATTTTCCAATTCCACAGAAAAATCAACAATTCCTTGAAGTATTTTTGTTATTTCAGCATTAATAATTGGTACCTGAGAACGAGTAATTATTAGTGGAATACCTTTCTTTGAAAATGCACCACATATAATTTCATATGTTTTCATGTGTTTTAAGAGATTGTTTCTTGTTTCTCTTTCAATCTTCACCTTTTCTAAATCAGATAATAGCTTACCCCTTTGGGTAGCCATGGTCATTTTAGTTTCATCGTGATCTCTGATTGTCTTAGATAATGATTCTATTTTTGACCTTAGAGAAACAACCTCTGAGTTTTCATCATTTTTTAATGCCTCTTGTAGGTCACATAATTTTTGTTGTGCTTCTTTAAGAGAAAGAGTCATTGAATCGCAGCTTGATCTCACCTTTTCTATTTCAGTTTCTTTTCTTGAGATTTCTAAATGAATTTTTGCTGACAGCGTTGTAGCTTTCTCAATTTTTGTTATTTTTGTTACAATTGAATCTTTATCAAGATTTTTAAGTGAATTACTTAAGTCATCTAATTTTTTTAATGTTGAACTTACTTTTTCTACCTGTTGTGTGACTTTTTGTTTGTTTTGGTGAGCATCTTTAATAAATTTACATGTAGGATAATCCTCACCACAAGGAACTTCATCCAAAATTTTAAGTGACTTTTGTTGATTTTTTAAAATTGTTGAATCTTTATCATGTAAATGTTGTAATTCAAATAACGTTTTTTCAAGAGAACAAATTGTAGACAATTTTTTCTTTAAGACGTCAATATCATCAGATGACTCAACATTTTCTACTATTAAAAGTTTTTCATTTAGATGTTTGATTTCAAGTTTTAAATCGTCAATTTTTGAACATGAATCATTACACAATTTTTTTAATGTAGAAATTTTTTGTTCTTGTACGTAAATATCTTCTGCAACGACAGGTTTAACTGCTTTATGGTTTGACAGCAATGAACGAAGTTCAGAATATTCGTGTTGCAATTCTGATATAATAGAAACTTCTAATTCTATTTTTTTTGATAATTCAGAAATTGTTGTTTCATTAAACAAGATTAAATCATCCCAATTTTTGTCTGGAAGGTTTTTTAATTGTGCCTTAAACACATTAAGATCCTTAGACGATAAATCAAACATTTTATCAAAGATGTCTAATCCTAAAAACCTAGAAAGAATTGCTCTTCGTCTAGTTGAACCTTGATTAATAAATGCGTTTATATCGCCTTGTGCTGATAGTGCAGTCAAAGAAAAATCTTCACTAGTTCCAATCAAATTTCTTATTGTTTTCTCAGTCCCAGTGCGTATATCATCACAAAGATCATCAACCTCACCATCATCTCTCATTTTATAAAAGTTTAGAGAAGTTGATGCATTAACAACTCCTTTTTTATTCATTGTTTTTGCAGTTTGTCTTTCTGCAATATAAACACTACCATTGTGATCAAAGATTGATCTTGCGTAACAATGATTTTTTCTAATGTTACAAACATGAAGATTTTTTAATGATCCTCTATCGGTAGTGTTAAACAATGAATACATGATTGTTCCAACAATAGAAGATTTACCAGTTCTATTTGGTCCAAATATTCCAACAATTCCATTTAGCTTAGTAAAATCTATCTCATTCTCTTCACCATATGCAAAGGTATTATCCCACTTAAGATGTTTCAAAGACCATTTTGAACCTTTAACATAATCGTCTGTTACAGAAACTGCAGACATATATTTTTTTATTTGAGACGTCATTCCATCCCAATCAACATTGGAGTTTGAGTTCTCCTTACAATATGTTTGTATTAATCCTAAAATTACTTCCGGTGATGTTAAATCTGATTTTACAATCGTGGTTGTGCCGGCTTTTATTGTTTCACTTTCTGCTCGATATTCAGATTTAAACGTAACCTCAGTTGCAGAGTAAGAAGTCTTCAAAACATCGTTCAAAAAAGTTATTTCATCTTGTCCTAATTCTAGTTGAGATTTAATTCTAAATCTTGAATTTTTTGGATATTTTTTTGCTTCAACTAAGAATTCATCTTGTGAACCCATCCATTGAATTGTGACATACGGTTTTGGATTTGGAAGTTTACGATATGATACATCCCAATCTTTTTCATTCTCAATATTCCAAAGAAGATAACCGTGTTCTATCTCTTCTGCATAGTTCTGCTGTACAGGAGTACCTGGATAGGCGATCCACGGCTTCTTTTCACCATCAGAAGTTTCTCTGTAACCAAGATACTGCATCTGATGAATATCGCCTAAAAATGCATAAGGATAATCATTAAAAAACTCAACCTTGATGTGAGACTCATCAATCTCCCACCCTGACTCTGTTACACATCCTAAAACAGGTCCATGGTAACATGCTATATTAACTTTTTCTGGTTCTGGTTTAACATCGGCCCAACCTTCTTCATCAAACAAAGAATAAACACACCAATTAAATCCAGGAGCAAAATCATATACTCCACTTTTTTTATACAGGTGAATCCTCGGATTATTTAAAGCTTGAACTATCGGCGATACTGCATCTTGTCGAGCAAGGTTTGTTAAATTTCCATCATGGTTTCCTAATGTTAGATGGACATGTGCTACCTTTGCCATCGATTCTAACCACCATGTAAGTTGGTCAATATATTCAGGAGAAATTCCAGAAGTCTTCGTGTGAAAAATATCACCACCAACAAAGATATGATCAACTTTGTTTTTCTTGCAGTCTTTTATAAAAGCAGAAAACACTTCTCTATATTCGTCATGGCGACTCAAACCTCGCCAATGTACGTCAGCAGTATGCGCAATTTTAACCATTATAACTTACATTACATTAATTAAAAATAATGTTCAATAAGCTGTTAAAATCTATAGCTAGAAGACACAAATCTATCTAATTTTGATAAAAATCTATTTTTCCAAAATAAAGGCTTTGCCTCAGACAAAGCAATTTCAAATTCAGATTTTGACATGTTACCTGGATCTCCCCAAGGTCTAACGTCAACAACAACAACATCAATATCGTACTCCTGCAATTTTTTTACAATTTTAGGAGTTTTTTTATCCCACATATCACCATCTAATGCTAAAGCGACAGGTGTATTATGTAATAATATTTGATTAAAAATCTCATGTCTTTCATCAAGATCTGATCCTAATAATGCAGTTGAATTATCAGGACATTTAACTAAATCAAATGGTCCTTCACAAAGAACCAATCTTTTTGTCCAATCAATGTTAATTTCATTAAAAATGATTGGATTTTTATCTATATCTGGATTATCATACTTTGGTTTTCTATCTTTATCAACAGCCCTAGCAACAAAATAATTTAAGTTACCTTCTGAATTAAATGATGGCATGATTACTCTACGTCGCCATCTTACGTCATCAGAAATTCCAAATTTAAAGTACCATGCATCACGATCCGTAAGACCCCTTGAATATACATACCTCCATACTGCCTTAACATCAGGATCCTTATCATTTGCTAAAGTTAATAATTGAAAATTCTTAGGTAATTCTATTTTTTGAATCTTTTCAAGATCTGCAGTTACTAACTCACTACATCCGGTTAATTCTCGATATGCATTTAAATGTTCTTGCGTTCCATACTTTCGTAGTAATGGAACAAGGCTTCTAGCTTTCCATCCACATACCCAACAATGATTTGCATCATTGTCGGTTCGAATTGATAGTTTCTTTTTTGTTGCATCGATTGGTGCACAGATTGGACATCTGACATCAAAATTGATTCCATTTCCTGAGATTCGACCACGACCAAAAATGGATTCTAAAAATTTAATTTTGTCCGTGAGGCTGTGAACCACAATGACATCATAAACTATCAATTAATAAATTTTCAATATTTACACAGAGATGCAGCTCTTGCTATCACATAAGAATCTGTGGCGTCTCGACTCCAGTCTACTAATTCTCCATTCTTTTTTGTAGGCCATTTGACATGTTTTAAATCATGCTCTGACATGTACTTGAAAACTTGTTCTTTGCCACTCATTCCTGCAATTGAATTTTTTTTCATTTTAATACCACAAGTTTTTCTTGCAGATGATGAAGCAATATACTCAGGATCAACCTTGAATATGTCACGTGCTATATAAGAAACGATTCCATTAAATCTCATTAAAGTTGTGATAGTTGCCGCTGATGACATTCCTGTTCGGAATCCCATAAGAGGTTCTTCAAGAATAACACGATATTTACCAACGTATTTTGACAACAATGAAGAAAATTCAATTGCAACTACATCAGCTTTTTCCCACAAAGTTTTACATTTTTTAAATTCTATTCTGTCAAGATGAAGTATGTGTGATCCAATATCGTCAGGATTTATTCTTGAATCTATAATACAAACCCCGGTTATTGTTGTTGAAACATCAAGGCCGATGATTATGTTGTTCACATATCAATATTCAAATAAAAATATTGACTGTAAAAATATATTTTTAAATAAGACCCATATCTTTCAATTCAATTTCTGTAATTATTTTGTAGGTCACACCGTGATTACTACACCATTCTTTAGCGGCTCTGGTCTTTTTGACAATGGATGATTGATTGAGTTTACGAGACGGTTTAATTTCTATAATGATCTTTGTACCATCTTTATATTCAACCTGAAAATCTGGATAATATCTTCTGATTTTCTTGGTTTTTTGGTTTGAAACATATTCAATGGTTAACTTTTCATAGGACCATGTCTGAACATCAGGATTTGTATCAAGATGTTCCATATACTTCTGTTCCCACCCTGATCGATATTTACACTCGCCGGCAATAGGAGAAGTATGAGTGCCGCGGTGATAGCGACCCTTTCTTTTTCTTCTTTTACGCGGTTTCTTTTGTGCCATGCTAGAAATCGTATTTAACTTTAAACATGATCTTTTCAGAGTGACGCTTCATGATTGGTTGGGCAAGTTGTGTTTTCATAACAACATTTAAGTTATCATCATGAAAGTTGATTCCTGTTATGTAAACAAAATCAGAATCTTTTTCATTTGCATAATTTGTTGAAGGAACTTTTCTAAAAGAAGGATTTGATGATGAATTTAAATGATTAACGGGTGCTATTGGTTCAATCCGTAAAGTGTGTAAATTTTGTTCACCCTTAAATGAAATTTCATATATTTCTTTTCCAAAGAAATATAAATGAGGATTTTTTATTACAACAATGCCTTCTTCATAAAAAATAGTTCCTACTGAATTCCATTTACAATGAGGTGTCGCTGAGTCGGCTCTGTATAATCCACCACTTCCATCATCCTTTATTGTAATACTAATTTTTCCTTCTGATCCTGATAATGCTGAATCTGTGATCGTAAATGATCCAGGTAAAATTCTATTTCCATAAAATAAATTACTAATGTCAAAAAGTGTTACTTGATTTGATGAAGTTTCTCCTGTTTTGTTTGGAATAGCAAGAGGAATTTCTCCTTGTTGATCAAATAATGTTTTTGGTCCTGTATCAGATAAATTATTAACAAATTGATTGATTAATACCATATAATCAATAAATTTTTTACCTTCTTTTCTCAATGAATCTGATGGATTTTGAAATCCAATTAATTCTGATATTAGATCAAATTCTTGTTTTTCTGTTATTTGCGAATCATACAATGATGAACTTAAAGAAAAGTTTAATGTTATAAGACCTGGATTGAAAACTTTAAAATCATCAACATAACTATAATATTTGGGATCGACCTGTAATTTTAAAAATCCGTTAGGATGAATTAATGGATGAAAAACATCGGTTTTTTGATTGATTAATAAATCATAATTTGGATAAAAATTTCCATCATCACATGGTAAAATTAATAAATTTCTTTTTCTAACCGCAGGTTGACTATATAAAACATCATTTGCAAAAACGGCGGCATTGTTATAATCGACAATTGATGCTGACAAAAATATTTGTTTAGGATGATGATTTGAAGAAAAAT
>Ga0194129_10004345_pt1 | contig 18955 bp, 31 predicted proteins | sample TA2KigCa35mmetaG_FD_150862 | JGI IMG/M metagenome (GOLD analysis project Ga0194129, IMG submission 150862) | Freshwater microbial communities from Lake Tanganyika, Tanzania - TA2015038 Kigoma Deep Cast 35m | ecosystem: Environmental > Aquatic > Freshwater > Lake | place: Tanzania: Lake...
ATTTTTGTATCCTTTTCTTAGCTGCTCGTAACCGTTGAATGACAGATTCAGGCCTAGTGTTCTTAAACATCCTATTATTTTTAAAGAAGTCAGAGTGACCAACACAATGAGCCATGATAAGAATCTGGAGGTATAACGGATTCTCTCTCATCAAGTAAGCTAACGAAGGATCACTATTAATGATGAGTTCGTAGGGTAAACCTTCCGCGCCGAGGTTGTAGCGATTCATCGTCTGCTCGAAGGACTTTCCGAACGACCAATGAGAATACATCGATGGCATACCATGATGGACCATAGCGCCTATCATCTCGTGGTAATCAATAACTTCGTAGTCGATGTCATACCAATCGAGGTTATGTTTTTTTGCTAGTGAGACTATCTTTTCGTCCCATTGTTTTAGGTCTTCTAGTTTATAATCCACATTAATCCTCCGTCTGAGTTCCACCCATAAGGCTCATGAATGCTGGCCAAACGTCTTCTCTTTTATTGATTCTGACTTCTTTTAGTCTATTGCTTTGAAGTGGACGAAGCAATTGATAAAGTTTTCCTGGGTCAGCCATCCAGCTCATTTCCGGTTCAATTTCGCAATATCCGTACAGTTGTGCGACAGAAGTTATTTTTCTTGCTTCATCAAGAAACTTTGCATTGTCTTCGCTGAAGTTATCTCCATCCGAACATTGAAACAAGTAAATATTCCATGATGAAGGGTGGAATCGCTTGTCTATAATGTTATTTGCCAATTCTAAAGCAGTTGAAGCTTTGGTGCCACCAGTTGATGCTTTTTCAAAAAAATCTTTTTCTTCAACTTCTTGAGCTTCTGTGTCGTGAGAAATGAATACGATTTCTATCATCTCATATTTCAATCTAAGAAATTGGTACAACAAGAAAAAGAAAGATCTCGCTAAAAATTTCTTTTCTTGAGACATAGACCCAGAAACATCCATGACGAAGAATATGACTGCATTAGTGCAAGGTTTCTTAGTGATTTTATAATGTCGATATTTTAGGTCATCTTCATGGAATGAAAAAGTTTCGCCGTCTTCAGCTTTTTCAGGATCAAATCCAGCTGCCTTCATTCTCTTAATACGAGCGATAGCTGATTTTTTTCTATCCAAACGAGGCATAATTCCTTGTGGACGATACCCTTTGCGCTTTAATTTTTCTGTGTCAATATTGCTAAGCTGTTTTCGTTGAAGGTCAGGAAGATTTAATTCAGCAAAAAGATATTGCGCTAATTCTTCATGCGTTATTTCTACATCGTAATATTCTTCGCCTTGATCTCCACTTGCTTTATTAGGCTTTCCACCTTGACCTTGTTGCTGCGGGTCACCAATTTTTTGACCACGTTTGACGTCTTTCCCTGGTGCAGAACCGACTTGCTTTCCGTTGCTTCCGTATACAAATCTATATTCTTTTATTCCTCGCACCGGGATACGGTATTTTTGTTTGCCATCCTTAGAGATGATGCTTTCATCTGCAACGATGTGATGGATTCCATCCCTAATTGCTTTTTCGATCTTTTGCTTGTGTCGACGTCTGTCAGAAGCCGTACGATCAGCTACAGTTTTATGCTCTCTAAAGATGCTCATGATCTTTGATTATAAGTACGCAACAACATTTGATATATTCAAGGTTAATTGATTAATTCCAAAAATGAAAATCATCAGGATGATTGACATTTCTATTTCCAGATAAAGATGATCTTGGAATAGATTTATCAACTTTAATGTTCAACACTCCCCAGAACAAAAGGAAACTGATTGTCACAATGATCGTATGACAGGCTAACATTATCATAATGTAACAACTGAAACTTTATTTGTTTATGTCCAAAGTCTTTGGATAACCTTTTTGTCCAGGTTTTAGTTTAGATTTCCCAGCTTTTCGTCTGGCTCTAATGTTTGCCCATAGACCTTTTTTCTTTTTTGCTTCATGCATCATTGCATCATCTAAATCAACAATCATCATTCCATCCTCATCGCATGGAGCTTCATGAGTTTTTGATTCGATGTATCCGAATAAATCATTTAAATCGCTGTATGCTCTTCCTAATTTGTATTGGACCCAACCAGGTAATTCATCATTTTCTCCGATGATATTTAACAGCATGTTCGACATGTCGGATATTCTATGAAGTTGAGAAACAGCCATTTCTCCTTCATGATCAGGATGGCCTTCATTCCAATCGTAGCCAGGAAGGTTTAAATCTTGATGCATATCTGTACCTTGTAGGATATATATCAAATATTATATGAAGATATCAGCAATACAATTAAGAAGATTAATTAGAGAGGCAATGTCTCAAATTAATTACTCATCTGGTCGACCGGAATATACAACTGGAGAACCTCATGATCCCAAAGAGCTGGATCAACTTTATTATGATGGATTTCCTGATGAAAATGAAGAGGAAGAGGTATGAAAATCACCCCTAATGTATTTTTAGAAATCATTAAAGAAGGTATAATGTTGGCCGAGCTCGGTGTGCTTGAACAATTTGACCTTGATCTTAATGCAATTACAGAAGAAGTTATCTCTGAAGCCAAGTATAAAGGTAGAGAAGTTAAGTTAGGTAAGCCGATGTCAGGTGATAGAAAAAAATATAAAGTTTATGTTAAAGATAAAAAAACTGGAAATGTGAAGAAGGTCGAATTCGGTGATCCAAACATGGAGATCCGTAGAGATAATCCAAAGGCAAGAAAATCCTTCAGGGCAAGACACGGGTGCGGCACCCCAAGGGCATCAGATAGGACAAAAGCTGCTTTTTGGTCATGTCGCATGTGGTCTGCAAAACCAGTTTCAAAAATTCTTAAAGGAAAATAGTCTTTTTATTTAGATACATTGTGTAAACATTTTTCTTGTCATGATATAATCAACGATAACATCTAACATAGATGGTATCGAAAGGTAATAAAATGTCAAAGAATTTATTTGCAGTTTTTTGTGTCATCACTCTTGCTTCTGGATGTGAGAAGAAGTCAGACTCAAGTTCGTCTTCATCTTCAACAGCAGTCGTAACCGCTTCAGGAGTTGGAGGTTCAGGCCAAGGTGGTGCTGGTGGTGAAGTTGGCACGGGAGGCGAAGGTGGAGCTAAGTCAGCTTCATCAGCTGGAGGTTCACAAGGTACCGGAGGAACTGGTGGTATAGGTGGATCAACAGCTGCAGCAGGTGGTATGGGCGGAAACTGAAATCTGCTATCCAACTGTAGGAATGAGGCCTTGGGAAACCGGGGCTTTTTTATTTTGTCTGCTGATCAGCAATTGAATTAATTTTTTCTGGGCACCCAATGTAAAAGTCTGCTTCAGGATCACATGCTATGGGTATTTTTTGCCTGATTATTTCACCATTTGGGCCTTCAATTTCAATCCATTCAGTTCCGCAATTCCAATAATACTCATGTTGAGTGGGTTCTGTTTCTTTTGGAGGATTTTTTGGATAGGGTTCATATCCTTCTCCGAAAGATGAACTTCGCTCATCTTGTATTAAAACATCATCTACGTTTGTCGTGCATGAAATTATCGTTAGTAACGAACAAAAACTTACAAGGCGGTAATTTTTCATTAGTCCACACCTCAAATATAAGTATTGGTATGAATAGAGAAGAGTCATTACTAAGAAAACTTATCGTAGAATTTATCAAAGCGCACGATATTAAAGCAGGTTCACACCCAGAAGAAAGCTATGATAAAGAGCTTTTAGATGATTCTGCATTCAACGCGGGTAGCGTATACGTTCCAGATAATATAAAAAAGAAAATAAAAAAATGGGCAAAAGACATGGGTCTATCAACTAGCAAGAAATAATTAAAGTCATGCCATATACGATACGCAAACAAAAATGTAAGCAATCAGACGGAGATTCGGGATCTTATGTCCTTTCTTATACAGACAAGAAAGGAAAGAAACATCGAAATTGTCATACATCACGTAAAAAAGCTAGAGGGCAAATTGCTGCTATTGAAGCTGAGAGTGTTGAGAGGGATCAAACTATGAAAATTACTTTATCAGAAATTAGAAGCTTAATCAGACACGTTTTGAATGAAGCAGCGTACGTAAGCTCGATGGATACTGCTTTAAAAGCTTCTGGTGGAATAAAAGGCGCATTAGAAACAATAAACGCATCAAACGAGCAAAAGACTTTAGCTAACTTGGTGCAAGATATGTTATCGAAGTTATCCTCAAGTAACATATTGAGCCCTGATTTAATAACTCTACGTGACAATCTAAAATTGATAAATACGAATTTAAAGGGAGAAGAGCCCATTACGGATTTACGCGACATAAAACAAAGATTGATTGGCATGTTGACTAGTCTCGATCCTGAATTAGAGAGAGAACACGAAGAAGGAAATTTGCGCAATAAATTAAGAGGCATGGTCGCTGGAGCTGGTGGGGAGTATGACCCACGTTCCATTGACGCATTATTGCGAAGGTTGCCCACTCCAGTTGGTAGCAGCGTGGCGTTTAGGTCAATTTCTACAAACGAATCTCTTCAAAGTTTGAAAACGCTGATTCAAGAGATCGTTCTAGAAGAAGCCAAGAAGAAGAAACCCAAGAAGAAAGATGCCAAGAAAGGCTCAGATATGGACGGCGATGGTGATGGTCGACGCTGCCGATTACAAGACAAAAGTCTACATGGCTGGTGAGGTCCCAAAGAACAAAGCTTTGAAGATGTCGCGCGGATTTGATGGCAAGTGATTCCTTGAATCATCACATCTTGGTGCAATTACACGATTAAGCAGGTTAGTTTATAATCAATTCATTCTGTAACGGTGACAGAATTCAATAGAATATTAAAAACAAAACCTATTTATGAATCAAATATCGACAACAAAGCTTAAGATGCGTACTCGTAGCACGAAGGGGCCAAATGTTTCGCTAGATTCTTGCACTGAATTTACTTTGCATGTTTCGCAACAAGGTTTGTTGTCTACCTCAAAGAGAGGCTTGATCGATTATTCTGAAAAACGTTTGATACGTTACATCAAGCAGACAGAAGATGCACAGCAAAAATTAGTGTTGGTTGCATTATTGCATGACTATCGTAATGGTCAGATAGCGCTTGCATGGAAGAGAGGACAGCCGACGTACCTCAAGGTTACAAAGGCTTAGCTTCTATCCGTGTACAAAACTTAGAAAATACATTACTATAGACATCATTATATGACTGTAGAAGATGCGCAAACTTTAGGTATTGTCTTTTCAAAAGACGCAAGAAAAAAGCTTTATAATGGATTAAAACTAGCTGCAGAAGCAGTTAGCTGTACTCTTGGGCCAAATGGAAAAACCGTTTTAATTCAAAACGGTGATAATCCGCCAATCATTACTAAAGATGGTGTCACGGTAAGCAAATCAATTAAGCTTTCTGATCCTCTTGAAATGATGGGAGTAAGACTATTGAGAGAAGCGGCATCACAAACTAACGATGTTGCCGGAGACGGAACGACGACATCAACTGTCTTAACTCACGCATTAGTGAGAGAAGGAGTTAAACTACTAGATGCTGGATACAATTCTAAGAAGCTTTGTGTTGGTGTTGAAATTGCAGCAAAAAGAGTCATTGAACATGTCTCTAACGTTTCAGTTCAAGTAGATTCATCTGAAAAAATTAAGCAGATTGGTACAATTAGTGCCAACGGCGATATTAACATTGGAGAAATTATTGCGGCGGCGATGGACAAGGTAGGTCGCGATGGTATCATCACTGTCGAAGATGCAAAAGGAACGATGACTTCTCTAGACATCGTTGACGGGATGCAATTTGATAGAGGATATCTTTCTCCTTATTTTGTAAATAATAATGAAAAAATGCATGCATCATATAACGACGCATATGTTCTTGTTACTGATAAGAAGATTTCTGTTCTTAAAGACATAATACCAATTTTAGAAAGCGTCGTTCAATCCAGAAAACCTTTACTAATCATAGCTGATGATGTGGAAGGAGAAGCGCTACAAGGGCTAGTTTTAAATAGAGTAAAAACGCAATTACCTGTAATCGCTATAAAAGCTCCTGGATTTGGTCCTTCTAGAACAGATTATTTAAATGATATTTGCGTTTTGACGGGAGCAAAATTAATCTCTAGTGCTAATGGTCTTACTCTTGATAAAGCTACTTTTAAAGACTTAGGAAGTGCAAAAAAGATTGTTGTTGATTCTCGATCGACGACGATTGTTGGAACTGAAACGACTAGGACGTCAGTAGAATCTCACGTAAACGAACTTCGCTCTAGATCGGAAGATATAACGCTAAGTTTTGAAGAATTAAATAACATTAAGCTTCGAATTGCAAGATTAGCTTCTGGTGTAGCTGTCATCAAAGTAGGCGGAGCAACCGAGATTGAAATGGTAGAAAGAAAATATCGAATCGAAGATGCTCTGCATGCAACAAAAGCAGCTGCAGAAGACGGCATCGTTCCAGGAGGTGGTACAGCGCTATTTTATGCTTCTGAGTCTATTAAAGATTCTTTATTGAATGAAACTCATGATAGAGACGTACTTGCTGGGATTGAGATGGTACTCAAGGCTTGTAAAGAGCCAATTAGGAGAATAGTTTTTAACTCAGACAAATCTGCAGATGTTGTTGAAGATGAACTAATGCGTAATAAAGAATTAAAATTAGGTTATGATGCTTCAACAGGAAAGTTTATTGATTTAATATCCGCAGGTATTATTGATCCTGCAAAGGTTACTAAGACTGCAATAAAAAACTCAACTTCAGTTGCAAAATTATTTATGACTCTTGATGCAGTTGTTTTAAATGATTCAAAGAATTAATGAAATTAAAACCTAGTAAAATAGAAAATGGAGATTTAGTTAGCAAAAAGGCTAATTTACAATCAGAAGAGTATGGGATTGTTGTGCAAACATTTCCTTCCAATACATATCCTAGTAAACATATTGAAAATATTTTCAATAGTTGGCCTCATCATCATTACGTTCTCTTTAATAATCGAGTAGAAGGACCATTTCTATCTACTGATTTAAAGAAGGTAAATTAATGTCTGAATACGAAACATTTGGAAATATAGAAATTCAGCTACCTGATTATATGTCGATGGTCGACATTCCTGAAGAACAAGTCAAATTGATTGGTCCGATTCTTGCATGCGGAATTAAATCAATAAACTTAATTATTTTAACTGTTGATGGTAAAATGTTTGAATTAGATATGAATAAATTCTTTTCAACATCAGATATAAATCAAATAGCATATCCGATCGAAGATGGTCAAAAAGTAGAATTTCATAGAAAAGACATCATAATTAAAGTTAGTTCAAACGAAATTTTAAATTCATCAAAAGAAATACAACTATCAAATTTTGAGATAGATATGAGACATAAAAATAAAAATGTCGACATTACGAATGATGATTAGAGAATGATTGGACGCCTATCTTCGAAGCGTTACAAGGCGGGTCGAAGGTGGATTAGGACTATCCAAAAAAGATCCTGTTGGAATGAACTACACCATTCCTTCTGGATTATGTGATGAAAAAGAAACGGAGAACGAAAAAGAAACAAATGAAGAAGAAGAATCGAAATCAGCAAGATATGAATGACAGAGATGATAGAATGGAGCTTGACGGGCATGTTGAAGAATCATTGCCTGGAACTCTTTTCAGGGTAAGAACGAAGACAGGACAATTAGTTCTTGCAACGTTATCTGGAAAATTACGCCAAAATCACATTATGGTACTTCCAGGAGATGTGGTAACCGTTGAAGTATCACCTTACGATACAAGCAGAGGACGTATTACTTGGAGACGATGATATGAGCTTGTTTATAGAACAACATCCTTACTTGTTTATAATAATGTATTTTTACACGATATCTGCATTATCTCATGTGGTAATTAAAATTGCTGAGAACAAATATTCACATGATGATGATGAATGATATAGTTAATTGATGATGACTGACATCAATAAACTAAAAGAATACATTCGTCTAGTATTGTTTGAGGCTTATTACAACAACGTAGATGGGCCTCACATTACGAATGTCATTTCTACACATTTAATGCAACGGGATGAAATTCCATATCTCGGCAAAAAGCGTAACAAAGAAGAAGATGAGATTTCTGCACATTTGATGGAACCTGAAGTCGATATGGAAGATTGCTATGGCCCCGTTCCTCCTGACGCAGAAGAACCAGGGGTATATGCAGATCCTTACACAAAAGGATGGCCTGTTATTCCAAAAGCAGATTGGAAACGTTAATAGATTTTTGTCGAAGATAACGTCCAGGCTGTCTTAAATAAATTTCTATATTCTTCTAATAAACTGCATATTGCAAGGTTTTCTGAAGACAAAAGGTTCATCGCAAAATACGGTGAACCTTCTATTTGTATTTTGTTGAATTCCAAAATGACGTATAACTCTTTTGGTTCTATTATGATTTTATGATTTGTATCAAATAGATTTATATTTTTACCACAAGTTCTAAACATATCGCCTGGGTTCGAACATCCCATGATTAAAAAAATGTCTGATTCTTTTATTTTATTTGAAAAGAATCCCCAACAATTCATTTCTTCTGACCAAACACGCTCTTTTAATTCTGGGATTTTTATTTTATCCTTTGCAATATTGCGAATAAGTTCTACCCCATGAATCTCAAAAAGATTTTTCATATTTAAAGTCTTTGTTTGTCACACAAATTGACTCTAAAAAATTATTTAATATGACATATTTTTCCACCTAAATAATATCAAAAAATGTTAGATACCAAGCAAGAGTCTGCAAAACCATGTCAAGTACAGTCTGCTATGACCTTAAGTTCGCTAACATATAAGATATTATAAGAATGAATATTTCCACCATTTTCAAGAATTTTTATTAAAAATGATGGAGGTGCTTTATCATCAACAATTTCGGTTGTTATTCCAACGACTGACGTGTTAAAATGCTCATGCCATTTATAACTGAACAGATCACACCTACTTTAATCGAAGTACACATTTTAAATCCCAGCTAGACATCCGCCAAATTAATTCACGTTTTGCAAGAATTTTTGCTGAATACGGTCCTGATTTTGAATCATATGTAATTACGAAGAATATATCTTTTGGTGTAGAATCGATTATCTCTTTTTCTTCCTATGAACCTTCCCACACCTCACATTGCACATAAAGTTGACAAAATACAAAGTTTGCTTGAACTAAACATCGTAAATTATCTTGACTTCATCTAAAAAGCAATATCCGATTCCACTCTCTGTAAAGATTGTAACCCAATTATTTTGTTCTAGAACAATTCCAAATTGTTTAAACTCCCATTCTATCCAATTTTCAGTATCTTCTGCAATGTCAGAATCTACAGGGGTTAAATAAACTTTTCCCATAGAAGGTTGAACCAACGTCCCAGGCTTCATGATTGGATTTTATTATACACCGATTGTAATTTTTCACATAAAAAAACGGAGCTTTACAGCTCCGTTTTCATTACTCAATATTAATTTTGTTACTTTTTCTTTTCTAACAATCGAACTTCAAGCCGATTTCTTTGCATGTCAATTTCTTTTTGAAGCTGTTCATTTGTTTTGCTATACAAACGTTCATAAAAAGCAAATCTATCCTTTGTCCCTTTCCATGAGCATGCAGCTCCAGCGTAATTAGCCATCGCTCCTTGAATCGTTTTGCATATACCATATCCATTAGATAGATAACGAGTTGCAACGTTAGCTGAAATTGTAGTAGATTCCAAACTAACTTCCGCCATCTTTGAATATTCATCGCTGCTGACCAATCCCGTTTTTTGAATTTGCCATGGAGATTTAGCACGATGATATACTCTTCCAACCTTCTTATATGCATCGCATTCATAAATTCTGCATTTACCTTCATGAACGTTCTTGGAAAAATGACTTTCCCAGAATCCTTTGGTTACAAGAAGAAGTGCAAGGCTCTTCTTATCTTTTGGCCAAGTCCTTTGACAATCAGGCGTTGCATATGCATCTGAGCATGTTGCCTTTGATGATGCATCGTCGATAGCCTTGGCAATAATTGTCATTCGTTCATTCCTAGCTTCCCATGATTCTAAGTCTCCATATGATGGACTAAGACTCATGAGTACTGTTGTAATGTATGTAATAAAAGTCATGCTTTTTTTTACCTATTTCTATCATTGTTGTACAAAAGTTTGTTGCAATTGCAACAAACGTATAGAAAGTATAACGTTTCGTAAGTTTTCGACCAAAATCTCATAAAAAGTAATGAAAGCTTTACAACGTAGAATAAAAGCATGTACATAGCACATATTTTAGTTTGATATATGTCTTATATACACAAAGTTCCGCCAAGGAGCGGATTCGGACTAATATAGGAAGACTTATTTCCTAATGAATGGAAGATACTAGTTTCATATATATTATTGAATTGTACGTCTAGAAAACAAGTTGAAGAAGTTTTTCCTAGATTTTTTAATAAGTGGTCAACACCAGAATTTTTATCTTTTGCAACATTTGATGTTGTTGCAGAAACAATATTGTCTCTTGGATTTAAGAATAAAAAGGCAAAAGGAATCATTAAGACGTCCAAATCTTATCTTAAGAGAAATTGGAAAAGTCCTAGAGAACTTCCAGACATCGGTGAATATGGCACGAGAGCATGGGAGATATTTATTGAAAATAAATTAGGAGACGAACCACCTAATGGTCTCGCGCGGACGTTATATTGGAACTGGAGAAAGAAACATGACTATTGAGCGTAAACAATTCGCTGCAAAACCTGAGAAGAAAAAATCAGAAAAAGCTGATACTAAAAAACTAAAAAGAGGATTTAATCCTGATTCATTGCCAGATGCTGTCGTCGACGGAAAATTCGTTGGTAAAGTAGGTTCTGGGATCGTCGTCAATCGTTTTAGAAACGGTAAAGAATCATTTCATATTTGTACGATCAAAGAAATTGAAGAAAACGGACTACTTCATACATGGGATGAAACTGTACAACAATGGTTCGTATTTCCTGTCAACGAGGCTCCAAAGGTTACAAAATTGTTCAATACATGAATAATTTTTTAATGAAGTTTATTAAGACTTGAAAAAATGTTGATTCAAACTTTGCGGTTTGTGAATGTGTTTGTTCAATCACTTCATTTTTTTTATCCAATATTTCAACCTGTCTTGAAACAGAATCGACTATAATTTTGATAGTTGATTGAGGATTATTGTTCAAAACTTCTTGAGAAGATTGAATAATTGTAACAGGTCGTTCAGGAATATGAACCCATTGTTGCAATAGTTTTGATGTTTTCGGTAATTCTATTCCGTAAAGCTTTTCAATTATGGGACGTAATGCATCGTACCTACCAGGATAAATTTTTATATTTGGTCCGAATGTCAACTTTTTTATAAGACAAAGACACCATTCAGGAGACCATTTATCTCCAACAAATTTTGTAACTTTATACATATTCCCAGCTATTCTTGGCAAGTTTATTGCATAAGTCAAGAAAATTGTTCTTGTCGCTTCGGCCCAAGAAGAAGAGGCTTTATCTTCAAATAAATCTTTTTTTGCATCTGAAGTGACAAAACCTAATAACCTTTTTGAAGTATATCTCTTTTGGATTTCTATTGTTCTTGGATCTTCTAGGACAGATGCAACACATGCTGCCCACAGTTTTGCATGTCGTTTGCTTTGTTCGTTCCAACTTCCTTTACGACCATCACAACTTAAAAATAATTTTTGTTGTAGCATAAGACTATTGACCTCAGAATTACCTATAAAAAACCTCCAATCACCTTTAGTCGTAATCTTAAAAGATGCTCCAGAAGCTTCTAAAGCAGGTTTAAGATGCATTTGAACAATATGTTCTAGTCCTTCTTCACAAATATTTCCTAACATTTTTGAAAAAGAAAACGTGTTTGCTTCTCCCCATTGAATGAGACCAACAGACACAATCATTCTGTCATACATGTTTATTGCGTCATACCGACCGCTTTCAATGGCCGTTATTGCAGCCAGGCGTTTGTCGTTTATTGACGGATTGTTTGAAATTTCAAACTTAACTTTTCCTTTATAAAAAGGACCTTCATATTCTTGGTAAGAACCCCAAGAGACGTCTTCTATTCTAGCCATTTTATCGCCCTCCCTACGGAAAGATAGACTTAAAACACCTTATATAGCTGTCTCCTTCTCAATAAATTTAGCAATTGTGTCTCTGTGAACAAAATAAGTCAAAAAAGGTCCGGCATTTGAAATGTAAGAGCATAACCCTACCAACTTTCCTAATGAGTTGAATGCTCCGCCTCCAGAATTACCTAACCATGCAGGAGATGATATCTGTATTACCCGAGCAGCTTCAGGCGTCCGGTGGTTTTCTCTTATAGAAGAAACGTAACCTTTAGAATATGTCCACCCTTGTCCAACGGTATGACCCATTATGTCAACTTCTTCACCAGGTTCAACACTTTCTTTTGCAATTGAAACGTTAAAGTGGTGAGGTTCAGTCGAAGGATCAACCAAAAGAAGTGCCAAGTCATTCTGATCATCAATTGCCTTGACTACGGCTAAGTGTGATACATCCTTATCTAATTCATCGAGCGTAATGTACGTAATCAACCCATCAGGTTCAACACAATGAGCTGCAGTTAATATCATTCTTTGTTTAATCCATACGCCTGAACAACGAATATGAGGCATGTCTGGGTTTAGGTTGGTTATTGCTACTGTGAGTTCTTTTATTTTTCTTACAGACTCTATCTTTTCATGTCTATCAATTTTACGCTGATCAACATCTTGTTGATCATTACGCACACCGGTCGTAGTGCTGCAACATCCAACAAGATAAAAGAATGCGCCGAAAAAAAACAAGCTCATAAAATTCTTCATACGAGCCTCCAAACCGGTGGGAAAAAACCAGCTTATTAATAGTTATGAGCTTTTAAGTTATTGTCTGCGATAAATTATCACATTTGTAAAATTTTTGTATTCAAATGTAGTATTTGTTTATGTCTTTATCTTTAGAAAATATCGCTTTAATCAGAGCCGCTGCCAAGGATGCTGGTGATCATCTCAAAGGCAAACTTCCTCCTTGTAAGTTTCTTAAGGAACGCAATTCATATGCCCATATTTGGGAACGACTAAAGTCTAGGTTAAGGAAATCATATAAAGATTGTGACAATTCACAAGTTCCGCAGATCCTTGAAATGATAGAATGGTATAAGAATAATCCTTGCTGAGGAAAATAAACGATGAACCTATTTGCAATATTCGGCATCCTTTCAACAATTGCTGTTTCTATCTGGGCTGTGTCGCGATATCTTATACTAGGATCATATAAGATTGATAATGACATGAGCAAACGTCTCATCGCATCGGTAGAAACAGACGCAAAGTTCAAGTGGATAATATCCAATGAATATGTCACAGATCCTCGATACCCAGACGTATACGAGGCGTTGGTGTCCCTATACGATGCATGGTTCTATATCAATAGAAATGAAAGGCTCCTGACGGCAGGCTGGAAGGGAAAAGAAGAAACAACTTTCGTCACTTTCCCACGCTGGCATCGAAGGAAGATCCTGGCTGCGCTTCGAAAAAAAGCCTTGGAGGATCTGGTGGTCCCTGTCATGTTGCTGTCTCCCCATGGCGGCGCCGATAGATTAGGAGAGTTGAAGGCAGACCTTGAATCGAAGACGATACTGGATAATTGTGCAGATATCGAAGCAGAGGTACAGGACGTTGTCGATGGCAAGAAATCAAAGACAGGAATCTTACTCCACGGTCCACCAGGAAATGGAAAGACGCAGTTCATCAAGCACCTCGCCAAAAAACATGCGCTGCCAATCTATGTGGTCTACCTCAACCCAGAATATTCCAACCATGACATGGCATTGTTGTTCTCTTCAGTCCCGCGTCGATGTATCATCCTCATGGAGGACTTTGACAACTACTTCAACGGTCGTGAATGCATCATGAAGAACGACCAGGTCAAGTTCACCTTTGACGCTTTCATCAACGGTTTAGATGGCGTCCACAACGACTACCGCCAGGTCGTCTTTGCCATGACGGCCAATAATTTGTCAAAGATCGATGACTCGTTGAAGAATCGACCTTCGAGGTTTAAGTTTGTGAAGGAGCTTGGTCCGCCTAGTTCCGGCGTTCGGTTGTCAATCTTGGGAGACCCTAAGTTGGTTGAAGAAACAGAAGGATTATCTCTAGACTCTGTGTTCAATTACCAGCACGAATCTTCTTCACAATCTCATTGTACCACGCCTCAACGGAAGCGCGGAAGGGCCACATCCAAAAGTAATTCGAAGAAACAAACTGGGAAACGTAAAAATCTTTTTGGGCAGGCGTAAATGCCTTATCACCAAGATAGAAGTAAAGGGTACGGAGGCTTTCTTCATAAGCCTCCATTTCAAATTTCTTTCTGAAGTACGCCAGTCCTCCTGGCAAAGGAACCATGAGGTATAAGAAAGAAAACAGAAATCTTCCGTACTTCTTCGCCTGCCTCATATGTATCCTCTCGTGTCGAAGAACTTCTATTCTTCCTACCAATGAATACATGTCCCAATCTGCAGGAACGTAGACTTTGTTTCCTAACGTGGTAATGAATCTTGTCATAAAAGTCTTCATTTGTCCTAACGTTATTATCTTTAATCCTGCATCAATAAACTTCATTAGAACAGAATTATTCTTTGAAATAATTTCAAAGTCAGAAAACTCGCTCTTAATTTCTTCAAAGACTTTTTTATATTCTTGTTCTATTTGCATGGTCATTTAAACAATAAGTATGTCCATACAATAAACGTATTTGATGATATATTCTAATTAAGAAACAATGTCAAAGAGCCTCCTCAAACCTGGGACGATGGTTTCCTGTCATAAGGACATTAATGAACTAGTCATATGGAAATCATATCGTAGCGACATGGAAGACAATATTGACTCTGTCAAATCAGGAGACATCATGGTTATCCTTGAATCTAGAAAAACTTCAAATTTTGAAGTAGAAGACCAAGTCAATATGTTGATGGATGAATGGAAGATTGGTGCATATCGAGTGTTGACGCCTAATGGAAAAAAAGGTTGGGTCGGCGCAGGATGGATAATTCCTGTCACCACCTGACTCTTGGACCAAACGCAAAACCAGTCGGACAAACAGGAATATTAACCGTATCCCAATTCGTTAGTAATACCTTAAAACGAATTTCAACAGGAGATCTAAAACCTCCTGTTTTCTTTTTTTTTATCTTTGCAGGTATCGCAATCTCTATGCCGCTGTCTTTGAATCCTCCAACCTTAATTGGGAGAGGTTCCACGCTAGTTGATTGAGAATTTACGGCAATGTTTCTTTGTGGGCATCCGCAAATAAGAAACAGCGACAGAAATAGAATTTTTCTTTTAACAAAAAGATTCACGATAGATTTTAACTATCTATCAGCCCCACAGATAGTCAAAAGCTTCTGTGAATTTTTTCCAAGATTCTTCTTTGGTGATTGACTTAAATCCGAATGAATCGAAAGACACCTTTACTTCATCCCAGTTTTTTTCAGGAAATGAAGACGTCATTTCCATTCGTTGTTCTTCGGTCCATGAAGTAAATGAAATCAATTCGTAATTTCTTTGAAATTGTCTAGCGTTGTCTTCATCACTCAGAAATTTTTCCAACTTTTCAGGATCAGAGGCGATGCTAGCAGCCGTCTTATCACCAATCCCAGGGATCCCCGGAATGTTGTCCGATCCATCACCTCTAAGAGACTTCCATGTGATGTAATCATATTCCTCAGGCGCCTCTAGAAATTCTTTCTTAATTGGATTCCATACTTTTACATGTTGATATTTCTGAATTAACTGGATGAAATCGGTGTCATTGGACACGACCGTCCATGGATTCGCCGTTGAAGAACGTTCAATGATATTAGAAATTGTGTCATCGCATTCAGACGTTGAATGCCGGACGACAGAAACAGGGAAATGCCTGGACAGCAGATCGACGATCTTGTCTTTTTGATTGAAGAATCGTTGAAGTTCTACATACTTCGGGTCAGATTCTTCGACTTTGCGGGTGGCCTTGTATTCAGGTAAGAGTTCATACCTCTTAACTGGTCGGCCTTCAAGGACTACGTAGACGCGGGTGGGTTTAAATTCGTCAACGAGCGACTTGAGCTGTCGGAAGAAGTTAAAGACAACAGGTGCAGGTCCTGCCTGAAACCCGCTCTTCGCGCGATGGCATTGATTCATAAAATCAATACAGAGGATTGACATATCCTCATATTACCATTCATGGTGCAAATCTTGCACCATGAATCAATTAATTTTTAAACTAGGCAATTCATCAAAATAATTCAAGATTATTCCTAATGTTTCATCATCGATGTCAGGAACCTGCTTCCGAACGTCTTTCGCTGCAGAAGCAAACTTTTTGACTGCGTCGGCGGCCTTTTTTGAATTTTCAGGTGATGCTTTACCCCCCGGCGTTGAACCGGTCGCGGCGTCTTTGACTTCTTTTTCTTTTTCTTGAGGTGTAGCTATACCTTTGGCTACCAAGGAATCCATCAACTTACCAAGTTCTTCTTCACTCGGTCGCTTATCTTGCGCATATTTTTTACGAAGCCTTTCTAAGTCTTCTACTGATTTTATTGTACCGTCTTCTATTTTTTGTGAAAGATTTTTATATGCAGCAGTTCCCTTGCCTTCTGAGGCACTTTTTTCTTTTACCAGCTTATCCAATGTTTTATCCATTGCTTTCTCTAAATCGCTGGCCGCGAACCCGGTTATTCCTGCGGACTTCCATGCGGCAATTATATCACCTTTATTTTGTTGTACGTCTTGAAGAGCAAAAAGAGCAAACCCTTTTAGCTTCTGTTCCAATTCGTCGGCTGTCGTAATTTTTTTGTTTTTAAAGTCGTTTGCTAAGCTTTTTGCAGCATTGCCTTCAGAGACAAGGCCTGCTAGCCTTTGCCATCTTTCAATCAATATTGAATCATTCGTTTGTTTTGCAACGCTCTCCATTACAAGATGTCCAGTCTTAATCAATGCATTAACAACCTTTTGGACTGTTTGTGCTGGGACTCCAAGTTTTTCTGATGCTTGGGTCGCTACCACTGAAGTCATCTTTACAGCATCAATTTTTTTGTCTTGCGCTTGTTGCTGAACTTCTTCCGCAGGTTTACCAGTTATATTGGCAAGAACCTGTGAAAGAGCCTGGATTAGCACATCATTGTCTGATGCAGATATTTTTGTTCCTGGTTGTAATTGTCCGGATCCACCGGTTGCGGCAGGACCGGCTGCGCCGGAGCCTGAAGAAGCAACTGCAGAAGGATTCACTCCTGCACCTTTCATAAGAGTGAATAAAAACTCATTTACAAACTCATCGCCTTTTCCTAATTTTTTGCCTATCTTTTTAAGTTCTTCTAATTCTTTTTGAATATTGATTTGAGCAGCTTGCAATTGAACATTATACATTCCAGACTTAAAAACATCGGCAACTGCTGACGGTATAGCCTTAAGACCTCCCCATACAGACTTTAACGTTTGGCCAATACCAACTTCAATGAGATATTGCTTTTGCTCGTCAGTCAAATCTGACTCGATTAAAGTTTGGTAGATTCTATAGTCTAGAGATGCATTTTTATTCATACTATCCTCGGATTAATAAGCCATAAATATTATGACTTATTAAAATAATATTTTCTATGGCACGTATTCTGTGAAAGAATCCCGCAGAGCCTTGACTTCATCTGGCAACGCTGCGGGCGGTTCATCTTTTAAATTGTCTGAAAGACCACAAACTTGCTCCAATAAAAAATTTAAATGGTCTTGAAGATACGGTATAGAAGACCAATCATTATGAACATGTAATTTTGATAAATCCAAGCTTGAAAATTCAGATAAGCTTTCTTTTATCTTTTGAAATATCTTTTGTGATGTTTCGTATGTTTGGCTTTTAGATTCATCCATAAAAAATCCTTCAAATAGGCATTTTTACTTTTGCCGTCGTGCCATCAGGCAACGTCAAAATAGCATCTTCATCGTTGTCTTTTGCGATTTCTTGGTTGACATTTGATTCTTTGGATGGAGCAGTTTCGATATTTTTGTATAAAGAATTTGCTTTCTCAAGTGTAGTTGAAACTATCACGTCAATAGTTTTGGTGATTCGATCAATAAGAGTATTTCTCAAATCTTCTATTGATTCAAAGGGTTGACCACCTATCTCTGATAGAGGTATCGTTTCTTTGTTTTTACCAATCTTAACGATGTAACTTACGTTCTCTCCGTTTATAGAGCGTTTTGTGATTTCTTCTACGACTTGAACAGGACAAATGCTCATTTCTCTATTTAATAGAACGTATAAAACTTGCCCTATCTTGTATTTCATTCATCATCTCCATTAAGAACAGATTCTAATCCTGCTGGGACGCCTTGAGATTCATCAGAATCTTCAGAAATCATCTCAAAAACCCCTAATTGAGGAGGAGAAGAAATTGAGACAATAAAGTCAGGAGCCTCATCTCCATATGGGATACCAGATTCATTAAAAAGAGAAACAAGCTTGTTCCACAATTTTGATTCAAATAGTTGATGTCCTTGACTGGCAGCCAACGCTTGACTGACTGTGGATTTCATGTCGGTAGGAAGAAGGATTCCGAATAGGTCTCGAAGATGAAGCAATTCTTGTTTGGACAATCGAAGAGAAAAAACCTTTTTCGGCTTAATTTCTTCTTCACCCTGTTGTTCTTGCTTTTTCTTTTCTTTTTTCATGCGTCACCTGTTGATTCATCTCCAGGAGTCGGGATAAGAACTTCTAAAAATAAATCAAACGTGTCCTTGTGGGCAACTGATTCTTGAATTTTTACAACCTTCATCGCGGCCTGAAGAACCTTCAAATCAAGTTTGGTCGAATATTCTTCAATAATTTCTTTTCTGTCACCCTTTAAAAGCTCAATCTCATTGTCAACGGCTTCGATCTTGGTGACAAATTCCTTTACCAGCTTTCGAAGAGCTCC
>Ga0194129_10004346_pt1 | contig 18955 bp, 25 predicted proteins | sample TA2KigCa35mmetaG_FD_150862 | JGI IMG/M metagenome (GOLD analysis project Ga0194129, IMG submission 150862) | Freshwater microbial communities from Lake Tanganyika, Tanzania - TA2015038 Kigoma Deep Cast 35m | ecosystem: Environmental > Aquatic > Freshwater > Lake | place: Tanzania: Lake...
GACCCTTCCCTTAACTTTTAATCCATCAATCCCTCAACACTGGCTGTTTCTTAACCCTGGCTGTTGGATTGCGGTTGTTGGCTGTTGGTTTGCGGCTGTTCACCCCCCGGCGCCGCAGGCGCCTCGCCGCCCTGGGGCCTTACCCCAGCAAGCAGGCCAATAGCGGCACCGGGATCGTCCAGCTGGGATGGCTGAGATCGAGGATTGATTGGGTGGCCATCACACCGCGGCCGTAGCGGCCTTCGAGCACCAGCGCCTCCAGGCGCCAGCCCTGGTCCACCCAATTCGATTCGATCGTCCCAGCCGGTGCGACCCGCCAACAGATGGGCCTGCAGATCCTCCTGGCTCATCCAGCCGCCGCCGCGGCCCACCAGGGATTGGCGTCAGACAGCAGGCGCCGCAGCTCGTCGTCGCGCATCCGAGATTCCGATCACCCCTTCAAGGTAGGGGGTTTCGCCGGCAGCCCGGCATCGCTCGCGCCTCACGCCTGCCACGATGGTTCTCGCGAAGACGGCCAGCGCGGAACGTGCCCCAGCCAGCCCCCGATCGCCGGCCTGTATTCATCAGCGGTAGCGCCCTGAATGGGTTGCCGGCGTTTGATCGCGAGCCGTTGCCAGTGGAGGGAGATCTCGAGCGGGTCGCGGCTGTCGCTGATGGCCGGGCCCATCAACAACACCGCCGCCAGCACGCTGGCGCCCACATGAAGGGCCGCCAGCGCCGCTTCCGCAGAATCTCCTGCCGTGCTCCAAGGGACAAGAACATCAGGCCCACCACCAACACGCCGCTCCAGTGATGGGAAATTCAGAAGTCGAGCTTGGGGGGATGGTCGATGACGCGAAGCACCTCGGGTTGCGCGCCGAGGGCGAACTCGCCAAGACAGGTGAGCAGGGCGAAGGCCAGGCGGGCCGCCTTGCCGGTGGCCTGCCAGAGGGCCGCCAGGGCGGCGCTGGTGCCCGCTAGTATGAACAGTATCAGTCCGGCCCGGGACGCGCCCCGCCGGTGCAGTGGGCGGGATGGGCCTTGGTGGCGATCACCACGCTGAGGGCGATCAGCCGCTCTCCTCCACGGCGAGGGCGAGCCTGCGGCAGGGGTCGCGGTGGTCGGCGCCGGGGGCGGGGGGCATCCGGGTGGCGGGGGGCAGCCGGGTGGCTCCCTGGCGTTGCTGGCGCGTCTCCACCATCAGATGGGCGACGATCAGGGGGTAGACGAGGGCCACCGCCAGGGCGGGGTGGAGGATCCAGAGCCAGTCTTTGCTGTCCCTCGCGGGGGAGGCATGGACGATCAAGTTAAGCCGATACAACAGTAAGCTGGCTGAACGAATCCATCTGGCGTCCGGCTATGGCTGCGCATTTTCTTGTGTTGATCGATCGTCAACAGCGCCAGTTGCGTGTGCCTGTCAAAGCCATGATCCATCCCGTCACCCATGCCATCCTCCCCTGTGGGGGCATGCCGCAACTGTTCGGTGGCGACTGCCCCGCGGGCAGCACGGCGGCGATTCTGTTGCGGCAGAGCGTACAAGATCTGTCGCGCCGCACCCTGGCCATGACAGCGGATGTCTGGATGCGTTACTACAGCTTGAATGGCAGCAATTTCTACTGGGCCCATCAGGAGCATTGGCAGGTAACGGGCCTGCCCTGGAGCGCGCCGGAAAGCGCCGCCGCCCTGGAGATCAGCACAATTGCCACGGTCGACCTCAGCCGCTTCGCCTACCGCAACAGCGACGCCGAAATCCTGCAGATCCTCTATCAGCAAACCGGCAGCGGCACTGCTCCCCCACAGGCCAGGCTGGAGTTTGAGCAAACACCGCTGCCGACAGCATTTGTGCGGCTGATTCGCATGGCGGCGGCGGGGCAGGTGTGAGGGGCGAAGTCGCAATCACTTTGCGTAGATCTTGAGACAAGATTGCTACCTATCAGGATTCGCTTATTATATTAACTAATCCGAGAATTCATGCCCCCTAATTTAAGTCATGATAGAAGTCTTCAACCGCTTATTCGCATATAATTATATTCTCTGCGAATATCTATGGCAATAGAGCCGAGAGCAAAGGCGAAAGCTTTCTTGGCGGTCAAGATAAGGGTATGAATCAATAAATGATAGCTATTGAATTCGAGAAACTTAAGCATCACTGGCATTAGAATTGATAGAATGTAAAGATTATAAAGTATGATTAAAGCAGAGAGTGCTTGGCCATAAGAGCCAGAGAATATCAAGCAGTCTGTGCATAAAGATTGGCACTATCTGCTTAAGCATACCTAAAGGTGGATCCCGGCGCGAGTACTCACTCATTATTGTTGATAAGTTTACAGACGATTTTTAAAATCGGATAATATAGATAATGAAGTGTTTTGAGGAATGCAGTGCAAGATATTCGGGGCTACAGATAGTACTGCTCTGCAGCAAGCAGTTCACGAGTGCAAGACGATGTCCGTCAAAGGATGTAAATATGAGGAAGATATAAAATTGAGGTGAGTAGCGATCAAGCGGCTAAATGTATGAAACTATTGTAGTCAATGGCCATAAATGACCACAATACTTCGTTATGATTGTAGAGCATGGTGCTGAACTCTATTTTAATCGGTTTAATGGAATAAATCTGTCTGTCAGCGGTATTCACTGGTTCAATGCCAATATAATATTTGCGATATTTATTGCTTTCGAAGGCGTATTTATACTTGCCTGGGTTATTCTCATCTTTGACGGTATGAACTCTCCATTGTTGATTTGCTGATGGCGGCTGAGCAAGAGGCTTAAGTTGCAAAGTAGAGTTAACTAGACTTGTTGGAAAGTCCATGTACAAGGTGTTAGTAGAGAAAGAATCATCCAGGTTGGCTCCAGAAATTTCAAGATAACGAATAAGACAGGTATCAACGTGCTCAGAAGAATCATCATCCGGATTCGGATCATGCTGGATGAAAAGAACTGCAGCAGCCCGTTTCTGATCAGCAGAAGCGTTTGGACATGCATAAGTATAAAAGTCTGAATTTTGCCGTTCGACAGCGCCAAGATAAAGGTAGTCGGCAGAACTAGGAGGATTAATGGCGAGCAAGCATGGACGCCGCTCTGTTTTTATCTGATCAAGTAAAACAGGTTTGAGATTAGTGCTGCCTTCTAGAAAGCTAGTATTCATTCTGAAGCGATTAGGGGAATCAATAATTGACCTGTTGTAATTCATAGCAGCTTCATCGTCAGGACGCCAGTAGCGATGGTACTCATCAATAAGGCACTCTCTTGGATTCATTGATCGCGAAAGGCTATTTGCTCGAATGATACGGCCAATCCCAGAAGACTGGTGTAACAACTGATAGTAGTTCTGTCGGAACAAAAGTTTTGCAGCAATAGTGAACCTTGCCATATCAGAGTTTCTAAAGGAGTCTAATGATGCAAAACCAGTTTGAAATAACTCTATAAACTCTGTAGGCCATGCGTGCTTGGCTTCATTGTATCCTGGCACACTCGACTGTTGATACGTTAAGTTTTGGGATATCGCCCCGGCCCAGCGCTGTTCAGATTTGGTGAACCATGAAGATGCAGGGATGCAAAGACCTTGATCATACAGCTGTATTTCGACATCTGTTTTTAAATCAGGGCATATGAGTTGCTTCAAGGACGGGAGAAAAGTACTCCTTTTCAGATCATTCTGCATCTTTAGAGTCTCCTCCTGACTCCAGCTAAATTTCTTACCATTCTTAATGCAGTAAAGAGCCCTAACCATATCAACAAAAGCATCCATATATACTTGTGGATTATTGCGAAGGATAGAATTATTAGACCACTCAGGATGATAATCGTAGGCTATGCATGAGCAATCGGGCATATGTCCTAAGGAAGCATGCCCAAGATTAACCGTGTCGTTAACTAGATTGCTAGCTCTATCCCGAAAACGGGACTGCGGCGGATAGATGTTCAGCCAATCATTTGAGAGCAGGTCTTTTGGCCACCTAATCGGACGCATCGTAGCTTCATCAGGCGTCCAGGTAAACTCATCCCATGTGCCATATATTGTAAATGATCCGGGATCCTTGTCGATATGATTCTTAATGCCATTGAGTTTAGTTGATGTAATGCCAGCAAAGTCCTGATGAGCGTAAGTATCCGCGAAGACATGCATAATACAGCCAACAAGCATAAGGGCTAATCGCTTATCACTGCTGCTAAGTACCGGATATGACTGAACGGCATAGTTAATCATGTTAGAGGCAGAGTCGCTGCAAGGACGACAGAGTAACTGAATGCTATCAGGGGAATCATTTAATCGATCAAGGAATGCAGTATTGCCTGCTGGTGTATTTAGATGTGTTCTAATCTTGACCAATGAGGACTGTTGTTGGCTGAAATTTCCCGGCAAGAAATGAAAGGGCATCCAGATTTGGCGTGTTTCATCAGAATTGGATGTGGGAGTCCATGTCTTGACGCCATATACAGAGGTAATAATAGGATAAAACGACTGTGTCTGATCATTCAGTGCATTATGTAGTTCAACCTCAAATCTTTTTGTCTTGCTACCCACAGAAAACATGCCTCCTTCATGTGTAATGGTTTCCGTGCAGTCATCAATAAACTGTGCCGCAGTTGCAATCGTTCGGGATTCTTCCGCGGAAAAGCCTGAGAGAATAGCTGCTGCCAGTGTTCCGTAGTAATGAAAGTCGCGATCCATTTTAGGGCAGAGGTGAAGATCGGTAAAGGGAGTATTCGAGCAAAAAGCTAAGTAGTTATTCTTTGCAGGTCAGATACCAGCCGCCCGTTCCCGCCACCTGCCAGCGTGGCAACCAGTTGGTGTAGGAGTAATGCAGGCCGGCACCATCGTGGTGGCTGAGGTAGCCCCCGTTCACCAGGTCGCAGTTGCCCTCCGGGTCGTTGAAGAAAAATCCGGTGGCGTCATAGCCGATGATCACGCTCCAGTGGCCACCGCCACTTGGCGCCGATGGTGTGCCATGGTGCAGCCAGCCCACGGCCACCGGCCGCCCGGCGTCAATTTCCGCCTTCAGCTTGTGCGCTGTGCCATCGGTGTAGAAATTAGCGTTCAATCCCAACGACCGCAGCGCCGCCAGTTGCACCTCAGAAGACGTGCTGTCTCCATAGCGGGCCCGCAGGTTGTCGTAGGTGTTTTCATTCGCCTCCTTGCCCCAGTAGATCGCCAACATCGCCGAGCTGGCGGAAAAACATTCCCGGTAGCCTTCCCCATCCGCCATCAACTCCTGATCGCAATAGGGCACCTTCAATGGGTTGGTGAAGGGGGTCTTTGGCTTGACAGCAGCCGTCGCCGCGGCGGTAGCCGGGGCGGCCGCCGTGGCGCCATGGGCGGGGGGTGTCGTGGCGACGGGTCGTTGCCAAAGGGCCGCCTCCGCCTGCCGCCGTCGCAGCAAGCCCGCCTCCACTGAGCTGCCAGGATCTCGATACAGCAACAACGCCTGCGGCACCGCCTGCCAGGCCCGCGTCTTCAACTCCCGTGTGATCGTGGCGAAGTTCGTTTCGTCTCCATAGAAATCAGCCCCAAGATTCCAGGCAAAATCCACCAGAGCACTGCGCTGGTTGGTGTTCATCTGCTCCCAGTAGGGAATGGTTTGGGCCAGGTGGTCTGCAAAGGCCTTGACCTTCGTCTGCAGTTCCGCATTCGCTTCTGCCAGGGTGATTGTCTGGCCGGGTTGAATGCTCTTGCCATCAAGATGGGTGAAGCCGTAGCCAATGCTCCAGGGCTCGCCGCCGCTGGCAGGATCTGGATAGGCATGATCAACGAAGCCCTCAAACTCCCTGATCAGCGAGAATGCGGCCTTGTAGTCGTCGTTTTGTGCTGGGGTGTCCATAGCTGGTGATGGTGGAAGGGGACGGGGGTGAAGAAGCCAGCGGCGAATCCATCGCCGCCATCGGTCAAGACGGCCCAACCGCTTTCTCAGCCAGCCCTTTTCCCTCCTCCGCCTTTTTTTCCACGTCCTCACTGGCGGTCACGCTCTCACCGCCTTTGATCACCTCCGTCTCGCTGGCGGCTGTGTTAGTGGGCTCAGGGGCGCTGTCGGCTGGCTGGGTTGGCTCAGGGGCGACGCTGGCGGCTGTGTTGGTTGGCTCAGGGGCGCTGTCGGCCGAATTGGTTGACTCAGGGACGACGCTGTCGGCTGAATTGGTTGACTCAGGGATGACGCTGTCGGCTGGGTTGGCGGTGCTCATGGCTGTTGCTGTGAACGGGGTGGAGGGGTGGAGAATCGGGTGCCTAATCCGTGGCCGGCCCTGAGGCTGGCGGCTCGTCCGCCGCGGTTGGGGATCTGGCAACGGCAGCCGTGATGGCCTTCAACGCCTGATCCTGCGCGGCTTGGATCGCCGCCTGTTGCGCCTGCATCGCCTGCTCAATCGCCTTCTGGATTCCATCCTGCAGATCGGCCGATCCGGCGACGGAGACGTTCTGTTGCACGGCCGCCTCAATGGAGGCCTTGGAGGTGGCCATCGCCTTCACGATCTCGGCCTGTGCGCGCTGGATGGCCTCCTTGGCAGGATCGGTGATCCGGCCCGCTGGCAGTGGTGGTTCTGGTGGATCAGGTGCCGCTGGGTTGGTCGTCATGGCTGGCCCTCAGGTGTAGTGGACGATGGCAGGCTTTGCAAACTCTGAAGAGAGATCACATGCTCCGCATTGAGAAGCAGCTCGCCACTGAACTCGTTGTCTGCAGATCGATAGCAACAGCTGCAACCATCCTGTTTCATGATCGATGCCAGCTGTTGTTGCCGTGAGAAGAACTGATTGGCGGCCATCACATAGCTGCGCACACTTGCCGCAATCGTGGCCGGATCGGCCCGAAAGGATGGCGTTGCCACGATCTGGCGCACGCCGGAGGACAGGCGGGAGAAGCCCAGGGATTGGCCATTGGCCAACCACTCCTTCACCACAGCCAACGCCTCTGCGGGTGAGGGCAATCCCCTTGTTTGGGGACAATCAAGATACGCAAATAATTCCGGCAGCAACGCATGCAGTACGCTCTCGCTGTTGGCCAGTCGCTGATCCGTCGACAGGCCACTTCCCCCGGGTTCACGCTCGGCCAGGCTGATGTAAACGCCGTAGTAATCGATGAAGTCCAGGGCCTGCCGGGCTTGTTGGAGCGCAAACTGAGCCGCCTCCTTGGCAAGCCGCTGTGCTGGCTCATCCTGGAGTGCAACGCTTGCGCTCCACTGCCGCACTTCCAGATGCTCGATCAGAGACAGGTTGGCGAACAGTGGCGACTCCCCCACTCCAAGCTCCTCTAGAACGGCAAAAGGAGACTTAAGACTTGGGCAGGCAACCACATCATGACCTTCAAACAGGGATTCGATTTGCCTGGCGTCCAACACCTCTTCACTGCTGGACTCCCATTGACAGATTCTTTTCAGATCTTCCAGCCCCATGGTCATCAGCTTTACCGGGCTGATGAAAACCTGGCAACGGGGCAGATAGGCCAGACTGGTGCCATGCAAACCACGTTGCACGGCGCCCACCAAGGTGGTTTCATCCGTAAATGAATACCTCTGAAAGGTGGCATCGCTCGCCCACTGCACCCATGGCAATCCCCCATCCACAAGACTGAGCGCTTGGCGGGTGATCTGCGAGAGATCCTGGGCTCTGATGAGCGAGTTGGCAAGAGTTAGTGACATGGCATTCAGCTTGTTGGATCATCAGCCGCTGGGGAAACTCTTTAGAACCGTCGCGGCAGCAAGGCCGATGTTCTTGAAGTCATCCGTTGCCTTGGCGATCATGTCCTGGGTGTTGGCCAACACTTGGCTGTAGAGGGCCGCTTCGGTTGGATTGGCCAATGACTGGGCGATGGCGACACCAGCGGCAGTGGTGGCAATCGTGCTGATGTTCCGCAAAGCATCAGCTGCATCCTGTACAGCAATCGCGGCAGACTGGGACACGGACTGATAGGCCTTGCCCGCACCACTGGTGAGCACAACCTGTGGGCTCATCGTCGCCATCTGACTCTGGTTGATCGAGTCGATGACCTGCTGATTAACGGTGGAGGGATCCATAAGTGTTGCGGGTTCAGTGTGGGCAAGTCTTCCTGATCAAGTCGTCTGCAGCCTGCTTGGCAGCCGTTTCGGCCACCGCGCTCAGCGCAGGGGGCCTGAGGACGGTGGTGGTGGCGGTGGCGGTGGGGTGGCTCCACCCCCGTTTGACGGGTCTGTCGGTTGTGGAGCGCTGTCGGTTCCGCCGGCTTCGGCCGCTAACGTCTCCAGATCCGTCTTCACCTGTTCCGAGGTGGCCGCCGCCGCCGCCGCCTGGCTGTCGGCTTCGGCGCCGATCTCCTTCAGGGCGCTGATCGCGTCCTTGCCGCTAGCCATGGCTTTGTCCATCTCCACAGCCACCGGCGGGGGGGAGCTCGGTCCATCCAGGGCATGAACCTGGGGCGGATCAGGCTTCTTAGCTGGCGGCGGCGCTGTGCCGATGGGCGTGGCTAGAATCTTGGCGCATGCTGCTGTCACCGCCGCGCTGTTGATCATGCTGGAGCTCTGCTGCCGATGCACGGCGTTGTGCATCGCCATCCCCAGCGTTTCCAGCATCACCGCATCCAACATCCCGAAGGATTGCGATGCGGATTGACCGGTGGCCAGCGTGACAACGCTGGAGACGGAATCAACAATCTGACTGTTGACCGTTCCTTCTTCAGTCATGTCGTCTCTCCTCAGGAGTGAAAAGTTTCATCAGGCCTGAGCCAGCATTAGCCACATTGGAGCTGGGTTTGGCTACACCTTGCCGGCGGATAGAACCATTCCCAAAACCTCCGCTAAGGCGGCCTGTGCCAGCACCTGCCCACGCTGTTGATTCGACGATGCGTTTTGCATCGCCAAACCCAAGCTGTTGGCCATGACCACGTAGGTCATGGACATGGCCGCCGCTGGGGCTGTGATCAAGGAATCCGCTGGGCTCATTGTTCAGCCAATACCAACCTCAACAGGTTGTTGGTGCCTCAGCCATGCTTGAGAGCTGAGGCATGGATGGCGCTGCAGACTATTGATAGATCCGCTTTGTTGCCATACCTGTGCTGGCAGTGTCCACAGACAACAGGGTGGATACAGCCTGGGTGGTGGAGGCTTGCATCGTCACATACGACTGCTGTTGATTGTTGGTGGCGTTGTGAGCCGCATTGGCGAGGGCCTGGCCTGTGGCGATATATAGGTTGCCCAGGGCCAAGGCTGGAGAATCTCCCAGCACCTTCGTGTTCGCCTGGGTGACGGAATCGGTGATCTGATCGTTGACTGCGGTGGGGAAAGCCATGGTGAATGTGGTTGGGGTGGGATGAAGATGTCGAGAGGATCAGCTGATTCGCAGAGCTGATTGCCCTAGCTCAGAATGGACTTGGTTGCTATTCCGGTGGACGCTGTGTCCAGTGAATAGAGCACGGATACACCCATCGTGGTGGCGGCCTGTGCTGTCACATACATCTGCTGTTGAGCCGATGTGGCATTGTGGGCGGCATTGGCAAGTGCCTGGGCTGTGGCTTGATAGAGGTTGCTGAGCGCAACGGCCGGTGATGTGCCGAGGACTTGTAAATTGCTCTGGGTGATTGAATCCGTGATCTGACTGTTAACGGCTGTTGGAAACGCCATTAGTTCTCCTCCATGGTGAATTTAAGATGCCAGCTTGATTAGGAATTGAGAATCGTCTTCGTCGACAGGCCAGTGCTGGCCGTATCGATGGAGTACAAGGTGGAGACACCCATTGTGGTGGACGCCTGGCTGGTGACATAGCTCTGCTGCTGGTTGTTGGATGCATTATGGGCAGCATTGGCCAAGGCCTGGGCCGTGGCTTGATAGAGGTTGCCCATTGCAATTGCCGGCGCATCACCCAGCACCTTGGTGTTGGCCTGTGTGACGGAATCAGTGATCTGGTCGTTGACGGCTGTTGGGAAAGCCATGGTTTAATCCTTGCTGAGTTGTGATAGGGGATGGATGTTGCCGCCTGGTTGATGCTTAGCGCACCTGGCCAGGCACCAGGGGCGGGGTGAGAATCTTCTTCGTTGAAACACCGGTTGACGCGGTGTCAACCGAGTAGAGATTTGCCACACCCATCGTTGTTGAGGCCTGGGCTGTCACATAGCTCTGCTGTTGAGAGTTCGTGGCATTGTGGGCTGAATTGGCCAATGCCTGAGCTGTTGCTTGATAGAGATTGCCAAGGGCAATAGCTGGAGCATCGCCGAGTACCTTGGTGTTGGCCTGGGTGATCGAATCTGTAACCTGATCATTGACCGCTGTTGGAAAAGCCATTGTTTGTTTTGGTTGGTTTCCGTAACTGGCCAGGAGTGGGGGCATGGAACTGGAATCCAGAACCAGCATCAGTGCTTGGCCTTGAACACAAGTTAGCGGCAGGATGTGATCCGGCCAATTGCAAAATCAATGGCATTTCCATTGAAAAAGCTGCAAAATGCCTTGCAATCAGCTTTTTCTCGGCGCTGGCTTCATCGATTTGTCCACTTTCCCCTGCCGCGCTCGCTTGCCAATCCGCAACAACCGCTGCCAGTGCAGCATTTTGGCCCTTAACGCGAAGCGGACGAATCAACGATGCCGATGGTTTCAGCAGACAACGCGCCTCGCCCAGGCCCTTGGTTTCACACCAATGCCGGCTATGTCTAGATGCCTTCATGAACTGTGACTATTCATCCGATGGCGTTCCCTGCCCGGTTGAGCGGCGATAATCACGTGGCCGCATGCCGACGCGGCGGCGGAAGCTCCTCTCAAAGTGGCTCAGATCCGCGTAGCCAACCTCTGCTGCAATCTCCGCAATCGCCAGCTGCCGCCTCTGCCTCAGCAGTTCCTTTGCCTTGCTGATGCGGATGCATTGCTGCACATCCTTGAAGGAAGCATTCACGCTCTCACGAAACAAGAAACTGAGATGGGATGCACTCAGATGGGCCACCTGCGCCAGATCGTTCAACGAGATCGGTTCAGCGAAATGCGTCAGCAAATGCCGAATCGCTCTCCTCAGGCCATCGTGCATGGACTCCTTTGCCGCTGCGTTGAGCAATAAAAATTCTTCCAGCCAGTTTTCAAGTTGCATGGATCCCTCCGTTTCCAGATCCAATGCGCTCTCGGTTGGTTCGAGCCCGTCTCGGCCGCATCCTGCTTGAGCCAGCCAGGGGGCGTGGGCTAACAGATCAGCACCGGAAAGCTCTCCACCGTCTGACAGCAAAACAAAGGAAGCAATTAACTTTTTCATCTCATACAGGTTGCCAGGCCATGGATAGGATTGAAGCATCGGCCAAATCTCTTCCTGCAGGCGAAAAGACCCTACCGGGGTTAACTCTGAAATCAGATGGTTGACCATTGGCTGGATGTCTTTCTTCCTCTCTCGAAGGGCCGGAACGTGGATGTTGAGGATGCTGAGTTCTGCGTACAGTGTTGGCAAAAACTGTCCTCTCTTTACCAGATCCCTGAGCGAGATGTTTGATAGTGAGATAATGCGCACCTCATCAGCAGTGGACTTGCCGACCCATTGTCCGAGGTGTGAGTGGATCAGCGACTGTAAACACATCTGCTGATGACGATTTAGATGCTCGATGTTGTTGAGGCAAAGGCTTCCCGATTTGGCTTGTTCCAGATAGTTCTCCATTTTTAGGTTTGGATTCCCGCAGTCAATGTCTATAAAAGGGCCATCCTTTCTTTTGCCCGACGCGTGTAATGAAATCGCAATGCTGAGTTTCTCGGTGCCAAACTCGCCTTCAATGAGAACAGGAAGTAAGCTGCGGCTGGCTCGTTCTATCAGCTGTTCAACAGCGTGAATCTGCTTACTTGCGCCAATTAATGGATAGGCGCGACCAAGCCGCTCTTGCGACCACCTGCTGATTTCCTTGCGTTGGATTGTGTAGGCGATATACCGACTTGCAGTGGCAAGCCTTTGTTGTTCCGTCTCCCGATCGTCTCCTGCTTCAGCTGGTTTGTAGTCCAGTCGACCAATGATTCGATCGGCATACGTGATAGCCTGCTCGCTTCTACTGCTTTGACGATGAGAAAATGTCCCCGGTGTTGTTTGATACGTCGGTTCTGATGTCCACTCAGCTTTGTATACTGCTTCATCCACTGTTGACAGCCTCTTTGTGCCTTCACCCTGGCTCCTGCTGGAGCTGAGCGGCCTCTGTTGAACGCCGGTGCTGATGACCAGTTCTTCAATTTCGCAACGGATGTCTCTGATTGTTGTGGTGCCAGTAATGATGCCTAGAATCTCTTGAATGAATACCTGCTGATCGTTGCTATTGTGGTATGCCTCCTCAATTAGCCTGATGAGTTGCTCCGCTCCCTGGTGGGAATCGATAGATGGTGACTGGCTTTGCATAATGACTTGGTGATTAATCTGGATGGCCTGTAAAATTGCGCTATGCGCTTATCCCTGACCACATCTTTGTGCCTTCCTTGGGGCGACTTTACTTGCCTTCTCGCCGGCCGATGGGCCTTTTCGCGGCACACCAGTGTGTGCACTGTGTTGCTGAGATGGTTGCTTTTGGCGTTACGGATGTAGCTTAATTGAGGTGTCTGAAGATGGTGTCAGCAACTTGACTACTGATTGTCTTGTTTCTGACGGCTGAACTTCTTCTGTCGCCTTGCCAATAACATGCCAATCATGGTGGCACGGGTCTGCCCATTCTCTGCCGCCGTTAGCCCTCGGCACAATGGTCCACTAGTCCCAATGCACGATGCATGAATTCAGCTTGATGGAAGGTCTGGTCGCAACGGTGTTGGCTGTGGCTAGCGAACAGTAGGCTGAGCACTGCAGGAGCTCGAGGAGGGGGTGATCCCAAGCTCAGCTGGCAGATGAAATGTGCACAGCGGCAGGAACAGGTGTCGGGGCTGATCGGCTGCTGAGCTGCGGCTCCTGAAACGACGGCCTCAGGAACTGCGCTCGGCTCGCGGCAACCGCCTCCCGCCCGGCAATGCCAACGGCGGCTTGCGTGTGTTCTGCCTCCCCCAGGACCCTTCCCTTAACTTTTAATCCATCAATCCCTCAACACTGGCTGTTTCTTAACCCTGGCTGTTGGATTGCGGTTGTTGGCTGTTGGTTTGCGGCTGTTCACCCCCCGGCGCCGCAGGCGCTTTACTGTCTCCACCATGCACCCGCAGTGAACCGGATGCCGGTGGCTCACAATTCGCGCCTGGATCAGGCGAAAACGTTTCGAGTGGCGTTGGTTCAGTGACGAATCAGTGCAGCTCGATGACGCGCTCGCCGGATTGAACAGCGGCTTCGATGGAAGGGAGCAACCTCTCCAGCCAGATCAACAGATCCACTCTTCTGGTGTTTCCCTTCCGAATCCACACAACGCTTGGACCTGCTGCCGAGCCCCTGGCCCTCAAGGCAAAGTCTTCATCCTTGCTGAAAAGAACAGCACCGACTTCACAAGCCCGCTCCCAGATCACGGAATCGGTTGTTCCTTCACCACCAAAGTCAACAACATGCTCCGCCTCGTGACCGAGTGCCGACAGCCACCGAGCCAGTGCTGGAGGCAATTGGGCATCAACGATCACGCGCATCAAGCGACCGCAGGCAAGATTGGATCGTCAAGAAAGTTGCTTGCAAATCGCAAGGCCGCTGCAATGTCTTCCAATTCAAGATAAGGATAATCGCAGAGAATCTCTTCGGTGCTTGCGCCTGCGGCCATCAGATCGAGAATATCTTTCACGCGCATCCGGGTATGGCGGATGCAGGGGCGGCCGCCGCAGACATCGGCGCGGCAGGTGATCCGTTCTTCATCCATTGCACTGCGTTCTCCCTGGTGCTGAGCTTAAAGGGCTCCGCTGGCTGATCTCAGGAGCCTGGCTGGTTGATTACACGTTAGGCGATCGAGACCAGCAGGGAGGAACGTGCAGGAGCCCACCGACCGCGTGGAGCCCCCGTTGCCCCTGTTGGGCTGAAGCGGTGGTTCGTGTCGTGCCCGCGGCGGGAGATGCTGACTTCAGGACTGGTGGCATGGCTGCAAGGATGGGCCGAGTGCCAGAGTCAGCGCGGAGCGTGCCCCAGCCAGCCCCCGAACGCCGGCCTGTGTTCATCAGCGGGAGCGTCCTGAACGGGTTGCCGGTGTGTGCGGCAGCGCGGCAGGAGCGTGCATGACGAACCCCTCGGTGTTCCTCTCCTATTCCCACGACTCCGTTGCCCACAAGGCCTGGGTGCGCAAGCTGGCGGAGGATCTGCGCCATGGCGGAGTGGACGCCACGCTCGATCAGTGGGATCTGAAGGCCGGAGCTGATGTGGTGGCCTTCATGGCGGCCGGGATCCGCCAGGCGGATCGGGTGCTGCTGGTGTGCACCAGCACGTATGTGAGCAAGGCGGAGCAACGCAAGGGCGGTGCCGGCTACGAGGGACTGATCGTGACGGGCCAGATGTCTCGCGCCATTGACACGGTGAAGTTCATCCCCCTGGTGCGCGACAACCCCAACGACCCGCTGTTGCCAGATTTCTTGGGTCCCCTCCTTTGGCTCGACTTCCGCGACGACGGGCTCTACGGCGAGCGACTGGAGGAACTGTTGCGAGAGCTGCATGATCAGCCCCGCTTCCGCAAACCGCCCCTGGGCCGGCCGGCCTTCCTGGCTGAGCCGGCTGACCTGGCTGACCTGGCTGACCCGACCGTGCCAGTGCGCCAGCCACCCGTTCGCGACAAGCCGGCTGCCACCACTGCCGGCGCACCTCAGAGAGAAGCGTCCGCCGCCAGCAACGCCCTTCCCACCGAAACCCACGACCTGGAAACCGCCCGGCTGCGGCGCCAGGCCGAGGGCTGGCGGGTGGAGCGGCAACCGCTGCGAGTGGAGCGGGCGCTGGTGGAGCTGGGCGGGGGGATCAACCTGCCGCTGCTGTGGATTCCTGGCGGCGAGTTTGTGGTGGGCTCGCCAGAGGATGAGCCGGGTCGCTCCAGCAACGAAGGACCCCAGCATCGGGTGCGCCTGCGGGAGTTCTGGATGGGGCAGACGCCGATCACCCAGGCCCAGTGGCGGGCGGTGGCGCGGCTGGTGCCGCCGCTGGGGCAGCGCTGGCAGCGGCAGTTGACGGCCAATCACTCCTATTTCCAGCCGGAAGGCGAGAAAAAGCTTATTTACGGCCTTTTCGCTCTGCTACCGGCAAAGAATAACACCGACCAGCGGCCGGTGGAGCAGGTGAGCTGGCACGAAGCCATGGAGTTCTGCCGAAGGGTCGACACGATGTTGCCGGTTGGCAGTGGCCTGCGTTGCACCCTGCCGAGCGAGGCGCAGTGGGAATACGCCTGCCGAGCCGGTGAGAGCACGCCATTCTCCTGCGGTGAAACGATCACGCCGGAGTTGGCCAACTATGACGGTAGCTACACCTATGCGAATGGCCCGAAGGGAGAGTATCGAAAGCAGACCACTCCGGTGGGGATGTTTCCCGCCAACCCCTGGGGCCTGCACGATATGCACGGCAATGTGTGGGAATGGTGCTTAGATCACTGGCATGATTCTTATGAAGGGGCACCTACTGATGGCAGCGCTTGGGAGTCTGGTTTTGGTCTGAGAAGGCTGCTGCGCGGCGGCTCGTGGAACGACCGCCCCAGGTACTGCCGCTCGGCTTACCGCAGCTACATCCTCCTGGACGGCCGCGGCAGCGGCATCGGTTTCCGCGTCGTTTGCCTCCCCCAGGACTAATTCTTTATCCTTCAACCCTTTAACTCTTTACACTAGGCAGATTCGTTCTGCGGCTGCTGGGCTGCTTGCTGTCCCCCCCTGGCGCCGCAGGCGCCTCGCTTTCTGGACGCCGCTACGGCAACCTCTCAGCGCAGTAGCTCGATCCGCAGCGGCAGGTTCAGCTCGGCCCAGAGGCGATCACAGGTGAACACCGGCAGGTTGAGGCGCAACGCCAGGCTAAGGCAGGCACGATCCGCCAGCGACAAGCCAAGATTTCGCGACTGGGGCCAGAGCAGGGCGGCCGTGTCGGCATCCCCGGCTGAGAACGGCTCACTGCCAGGCCAAGGGCCTGCAGCTCCTGGCGCAGGACCTCCGCCAGCAGATAGGCCAGCAGGGCCGAGGCATCCAGCACCACCCGCATCACGCCCCTTCCCGGAGTGCCTCCTGGCGACGTTCTGCCAGCAGTTCATCCACCAGCTGCCGTTCGGCCGGCACCCTGGCGAAGCGCGCGCGCAGGCGCTGCTTGATCGCCTCGGGCTTTTCCAGCACCAGGCGGCCTTCTTCCTGCCGCGCCACCAGGGTGTCGCCTTCAGCCAAATCCAGCGAGCGGCGCAGGGCTGAGGGAATCACCAGCCGCCCCTGCTTGCCAAGACTCACCTCCATGGGGCCGTCGGGCCTGGTCATGGCACGGTTAGACAAGATATGCCCCATAGCGATGTGAATGACGCTGATCGAAGTGCATGCCCACCCGCCGGCTATTGTGAAACCATGAAAAACATCACAGTTTCTGTAGATGAGGCTGTGCATCGTCGGGCGCGAATGCGGGCCGCCGAGCTCAACATCTCCCTCTCGGCTTTGGTCAAGGGTTTTCTCGAGGAGCTGGCCGGTGATGAAAGCGAGGCCCAACGCCGCCGCCGCCACCAGAACGCGCTGCTCCAGCGCCTCGATGCCCTGGGCTGCGGGGTGTCTGCGGCGGATCGCTTGGATCGCGGCGCCTTGCACCAGCGCGGCTCCAGCGCTCCGGTCGCCTGAAGACGACTGGACCGTTTCGATCCAGGTGTTGCAGGAGTTTTTCGTCCAGGCCACCCGTGACAGTCGCCCCGGGTCCATCGCGCCGGCTGAAGCCCAGGCGCTCATCGAGTGCTGGAGCCGCTTCACCGTGCAAGCGATCACTTGGGAGGTTCTGCAACGCGCCCTTGATCTGCGGGCGGCTTATCCCCGCTCCTACTGGGATGCCGCGATCGTGCCTGCGACGGCGGCAGGCGGCTGCAACCTGCTGCTCTCTGAGGACCTCAGCGATGGAGGCCGCTACGGCTCCATTGACGTGCGCAACCCATTTCGCCAGCTGGCTTGAGCGGCGGCTCCGCATCAAGCCCTTAATTACCCCCGGACAACCTCATGGTTGCCGGACGAGCGGCGCCTGCTGGCATCCCTGCCACAATCGACCCAACAACACCAGCCGCAGCCGCGCGTGCCCGAGCCAGCTCCCGAGCGCCGGCATGTGTTCATCAGCTACAGCCATGCCGATCGGGCCTGGGTGGAGCGGATTCGCCTGGTGATGGCCCCCCTGCTGCGGCAGGAAGGCAACAGCCTGCAGCTCTGGGACGACAGCCAGATCGAACCCGGGTCCAAGTGGCAGGCGGAAATCGAAACCGCGTTGGCTCGGGCCCAGGTGGCGCTGCTGTTGGTGAGCGCCGATTTTCTGGCCTCGGAGTTTGTGATGGGCAAGGAGGTGCCGGCGCTGTTGCGGGCGGCGGATGCCGAGGGGGTGACGATCCTCTGGGTCCCCCTCAGCGCCTGTCTGGTGCGGCACACGCCGATCCATGCCTACCAGGCGGTGCTGGCGCCAGAGCACACTCTTGATGCGATGGAGCCACATCAGCAACGCCACGCCTTGGTGCGCATCGCCGAGGCGGTTCACGATGCTCTGCGGCAGGCGGAGGAGCGCGCGCGGCGGCGGGAGTTGGAGGAGCAACAGGCCCGGCAACGGCTGGAGCTGCAGGAGCGGCAAGCGGCCGCCGCGGCGGAACGCCAGAGGGCTGAGGAAGCGGCCAGATCGCGCCAACAGGAGCGACTGGCCGCCGAGGCGGCTGAACGACAGCGCCAGCAGCAGCTGGCTGCGGATCGCGCCCTTCAGGACCAAGTCCGCCGCCAGCAGCTCAGCGAGCAACGCCAGCGGGCCGCAACTGAGCGCGCCCAGACCCGCAAGGCGCCCAGCGCCTCGGGGGGCGCCTCGGGGGGCGAGGGGGGAGGGCTGGCCTGGCAGCCCAATCTGCCCGGCTGGTTCACCCGGCCGGAGCCGCCCCAGCTCCCCCGCCTTAGCCGCCGCCAGCTGTTGGTCATCGCCGCTGCGGTGCCGCTGGCGGCCGTGGGCATCGGCAGGGTGAGGCAGGGATCGAGGGAAGCGGTGAACCGGGGTTCACTCGCCCTGCCGGCGTCTCTGCCGCCCTCGGCCATTGATGTCAACCACGGTTGGCTGGAGCGGCAAGCGGGCGGCTGGCAGGTGCGCAGCCGCTCCATTTCCGTGCAGGCGGTAGATCAACCCCTGGGCAATGGCAGCACCCTGCGGATGATCGTGGTTCCAGCGGGGCGTTTCCGCATGGGATCCCCCGCCAGCGAGCCGGAGCGATCTGAAGCTGAAGGCCCTCAACATGAGGTGCGGCTGGCTTCCTTCCGCTTCAGCCAGGCACCCATCACCCAGGCCCAGTGGCGGGCGGTGATGCAGACCAACCCCTCGCACTTCCGCGACAAGCCCGACAGCGATCAGCGGCCGGTGGAGCAGGTGAGCTGGCCTGAGGCGATGGAGTTTTGCAAGCGCTTGAGCCAACGCACGGGACGCCATTACACCCTGCCAAGCGAGGCCCAATGGGAATATGCCTGCCGGGCGGGATCCACCACGCCCTTTGCTTTTGGTGCCACCATCACGACGGATTTAGCCAATTATGATGGTAACTACACGTATAGTGATGGTCCGAAAGGGGTCTACCGAGAGCAGACCACACCGGTGGGGATGTTCGCCGCCAACGCCTGGGGCCTGCAAGACATGCACGGCAACGTGTGGGAGTGGTGCCTGGATCATTGGCATGCCAGCTATGCAGGGGCTCCTGCGGATGGCACAGCCTGGGTTGATTCAGAAGCTGAAAAGAGTGGAGCTGATCGGCTGCTGCGCGGCGGCTCCTGGTTCGACGGCCCCAGGTTCTGCCGCTCGGCTCACCGCTTCCACGGCCTGCCCGGCAATGCCCACTACGACGTTGGGTTCCGTGTGGTCTGCCTCCCCCAGGACCCTTCCCTTAACTTTTAATCCATCAATCCCTCAACACTGGCTGTTTCTTAACCCTGGCTGTTGGATTGCGGTTGTTGGCTGTTGGTTTGCGGCTGTTCACCC
>Ga0194129_10004349_pt1 | contig 18948 bp, 16 predicted proteins | sample TA2KigCa35mmetaG_FD_150862 | JGI IMG/M metagenome (GOLD analysis project Ga0194129, IMG submission 150862) | Freshwater microbial communities from Lake Tanganyika, Tanzania - TA2015038 Kigoma Deep Cast 35m | ecosystem: Environmental > Aquatic > Freshwater > Lake | place: Tanzania: Lake...
ATTATTGAGTCTGTCTTTGACCTCTTCCCAAAGACCCGCGCGGCGCAAACTCGTATTGACGATCTCGTCGAGCTCCGCACGATCTGCGGCCAGACCGTGGATGCGCGGACCATAGGCGACGTTTTCATAGATCGATTTCGGGAACGGATTCGGCTTCTGAAAGACCATGCCGACGCGCGCCCGCAGCTGCACCGCGTCTTGACGCTTGTCGTGGATGTCTTGCCCATCGAGTTGGATCATCCCCTCGACGCGCGCACCGACGATGGTGTCGTTCATGCGATTGAGACAACGCAGGAAGGTCGACTTGCCGCAGCCCGAGGGCCCGATCATCGCCAACACTTGGCTGCGACCGATGTCGATGCTCACTTTTTTGATGGCGTGTTTATCGCCATAGAACACATCGACGTCGCGACAGGAGAACACCGGCTCCGGTACAGTCACGGTCCCGATGGTCTTGCTGCTCGGCGCTACGGGCAGGGTTTTGGCGGTCTCGTTCATGTCCGTCACCAACGTTTTTCGAACTTGTTGCGCAGGATGACCGCGGTTGCGTTCATCACGATCAAAAACAGCAGCAGCACGATGATCGCCCCCGAGGTGCGTTCGACGAAGCCGCGCTCCGGCAAATCCGACCAGAGGAACACCTGCACCGGCAAAGCCGTCGCCGGATCGGTGATGCCGCTCGGCACATCGACGATGAAGGCCACCATGCCGATCATCAACAACGGCGCCGATTCACCGAGCGCACGCGCCATGCCGATGATGGCGCCCGTCAGCATGCCGGGGATCGCGAGCGGCAGCACATGATGGCCGACCATCTGCAGCCGAGAGGCTCCCATCCCGAGCGCCGCTTCGCGTATGGAAGGCGGTACGGCCTTCAGCGCCGCGCGCGAGGCGATGATGATGGTCGGCAGCGTCAACAGGGTGAGCACAAAGCCGCCGACCAAGGGTGCGGAGCGCGGCATGCCAAAGAATCCGATGAAGGTCGCAAGCCCGAGCAGCCCGAACACGATCGAGGGCACCGCCGCAAGATTATTGATGTTGACCTCGATCACGTCGGTGATGCGATTCCGCGGTGCAAACTCTTCGAGGTAAATGGCCGCGCCGACGCCGATGGGGAACGACAGCAGCAAAGTAATGAGCAGCGTCAGCGCCGAACCGATCAGCGCGCCGCGCACGCCCGCCTGCTCGGGGTCACGCGAGTCGCCATTCGAGAGAAACGCCGCATTGAAGCGCAGCTTCAGAGTGCCGTCTGCCCGCAGTGCATCGATGAAACCGATCTGCTGATCCGACAGGCGTCGCTCCTCTTCGGGTGCCGATCGACGCACTTTTTCTTTAAGGAGCATGTCGACCGTGTCATCAGCCAGCAGCCACAGGGTCGCTTGCTTGCCGATGATCGAAGGGTCGGCAACGACACGTCGCTGCAGTTCGATCGAGGCCGCGCTCGAGACGATGCCGTAGAGCTCGCGCAGCTTCGGGCGCCCCTCGACCTCGGGAAAGCGCTCGCGCAGGGCGGTGCGGACCAGCGCCTGATAATCGGCAGCGACCAATTCTTCGGGAATGCGAGTACCGGCAGGGTCGATGGTCTCGGCGTCATAGACGATCGTCAGCTGCACGTAAGACTGACGAAACACCGACGCGCCCTGCGCAAAGATAGTGCCGAACAAAAAAATCACGAAGCCGATACCGGCGGCGACTGCCGCCATGCCGTACAGCTGAAAACGTCGCTCGGCCCGATAGCGTCTCGCGAGGCTCTTGCGTACCAGCGCCTGCGTCTGCTCTGCGGTCTTAGTCGTATTGTTCACGGTACTTCCTGACGACGTAGAGCGCGATCACGTTGAGCAGCAGCGTGACGAGAAACAGCACCAGCCCGAGCGCGAACGCCGCCAGCGTCTTGGGGCTATCGAATTCCTGGTCACCGACCAACAAGGTCACGATCTGCACCGTGACGGTGGTCACCGCCTCGAGCGGATTGGCGGTGAGATTGGCGGCAAGCCCTGCGGCCATGACGACGATCATCGTTTCGCCGATGGCCCGCGAGATCGCGAGCAGCACGCCGCCCACAATGCCGGGCAGCGCCGCGCGCAGTACGACCTGACGAATGGTCTCGGAGCGCGTTGCACCTAACGCATAAGCTCCGTCACGCAAGCTCTGCGGGACCGCCGTGATCATGTCGTCGGAGAGCGATGACACGAAGGGGATGATCATGATGCCCATGACGAGCCCCGCAGCGAGCGCACTCTCGCCCGCCACCGGCAAGCCGATGGCCTCACCCGCCACACGCAGCGCGGGGCCCACCGTGGTGACCGCAAAAAATCCGTAGACCACCGTCGGCACGCCCGCGAGCACCTCGAGCAAGGGCTTGACGAACTTGCGTACCTGGAACGGCGCGTACTCGGCCAAATAAATCGCCGAGAAGAGACCAATGGGTACCGCCACGATCATGGCAATGAAAGAGATCAGCAGCGTGCCCGCGAACAGCGGCACGGCACCGAATGCACCCGACGAGCCCACCTGATCGGCGCGGATCGCCATCTGCGGGCTCCAGTTGGTGCCGAACACGAACTCGGTGATGGGCACGATATTGAAAAAGCGCGTCGCCTCAAAAACGATCGAGAGCACGATGCCGATCGTGGTCAGCACCGCGACCGCCGAGCAGGCGAAGAGCGCCCACTCGATGACACGCTCATAGGCATTGCGCGCCCGCAGGTCCGGACGAATGCGCGCGCGCACCACGAGTAGCCCGGCAATACCTACGGCAAAAGTGACGACGGTCAACGCGAGTTGGGCGATCTGTTGCAGCTTGAGATATTCGGCTGCTGCAATGCGGGTGGATTCGGCCACCATATCGGCGGGCACGTTCCCGGCCACGACGTTGCGCAAATCATTGAGCATCAACGCCAGCGACTGCCCGGACTCCGCCATCGCGTTCGCGGGCAAACCCGCCAGCACCAGCTGGGTGATGACTGCATCCTGAAGCGAGATCCACAACGCAAACACGACGAACGCCGGCAGCCCGCACCAAATCGCCGTGAGCAAGCCGTAGTGTCCAGGAAGGGAGTGCAGATCGCGAACGCCGCGCAAGCCGCCCACCACCGCAATGGCGCGCGCCTTGCCGAGCCGAAACGCCAGCACCGACAACGCCACGAGCAACACGAACAAAAGCGAAGAACTCATAAAGACGGGGGACCTTGGAGGGCTCTCGGACCCGAGGGGCGGCGTATTTTAGCCACATCCCGTACGCGGCTACGTCCGTCATCCAAATTTCATGATCGGACCCCGCCCGGGGGGCGATGCGGGCCCGTGCACGCGGGCCCGCCGCCAATCAACCCGCCGCCAATCAGTAAGTAAAGTTGAAATCGACCTGCAGGCGCTGGTAGTTCCGACCGAAAACATTGCGCGTCGTGGGCAGCGTCACGGCAGCCGCCACATCGCGATTGGTTTCGTTGAGCATGTAGGTCACATTGAAGCGGCCGTTGCGCGAAAACTGCCAGGCCGCACGCAGCGCACTACCACCCCCGTCGGTACTGCCCGCGGCGAAGTCCGAGTCGATCCACTGGGCGAAGAGCGCGTCCTTCTCGATCATCTGATAGAGATAACCGATCTCCCATGAACCCGGGATCGTGGCGTTCGCCCGACCGTAGTTGAAGCCGATGGCATAGGCCGTATCGAGCCCGCTCGGAATCGTGGTCGCCGAACTCGTCGTCGTGATCGAATAGTTTGCCGCCGTATTTTTGGCCACATTGGCGTACAGCAGCAGCGGCTGTTCGCCGATGTTGAATTGGTATTCGCCGAGCAACTCGATGACGTTGTAATCATTGGCGAGACAGCTGCCCCCCGTCGCCACCGCACGACGACAAATCGCCGCGTTGGTGGTTGTGGAGTTGCCGTAGCTTCCGAGCCCCGCCGAACTCGCGCTCGCGCCCTGAAACGGGTTGTAGCCCTGCACGGCCGTGTGGTCGTAGAAGGCCCCGGCGATCAACACCCGGCTGCCATCACTGCGCAGCCAGCGCCAACCGACCTGCGCGCCCACCATCCCGGAGTCGGCGGCGGTCGCACGCTCGGCAAATTGCGCGAGAAACACGCTGCCGAACAACCCGTTCGCCGCCTGCTGCCAGTTGGCCGCGACGCCTTCCGGGTTGATGTCGTTATCAAAGAAATAACTCGAGGTGCGAGCCCAGGGATAACGCATTTTGCCGGCCGTGAACTTCCACTGATCAGTGGGCGCCCACTCGACATAAGCGGTATCCACGTCGAGCGGTTTGCGCGAATTGGCATCACTGAACGACTGGTTCGAGGATCGCGCGTCCGCACCCTCGGTGGTCGTGAATTGCAGCTCGACTCGCGTGGTGTCGTTGACGCGCGCGAACGCGCCGACGCGCAGACGAATCCGATTGCGGTTGCGATCGGTGAGGGTCGCTTCCTGATCGATATTCTCGTTGCGTACCCGCAGGTCCCCTTTCCACACCCAACGGCCCAGCCAACCCGAACTCGCACCCTCGCCCACGGTGCGTGCGAGGTTGTCCGAGCTGCGATCGATCGAGTCCTGCAACTCGGTGGTCGTTGCCGCCTGCGCGGTCTGCGCAGCCTCGAGCGCCGCGAGCCGCTCCTGCAGCATCGCAAGCTGCGACTTGATCTGCTCGAGCTCGCTCGGCGTGCTCGTCTGCGCAGTCGCGAGGCAAGCCGCCCCCATAGCCAACGCGAGGCCCGCGGCAGCGGTGATTTTCCGAGTTGTCATGAGAAAACCCTCTTTTGGGTATCGCGCCTGGATTTTACGGAGCGAAATTTTTGAGCGATTTCACATCCGCTCGCGTTTTCGCCAAATCCGACTTCGGCTGCCGCACAAGACCGCGATCGGCGAGATAACCCTCTTCACCGAGCGCCTTGTCGCTCACGTATTCATTGACGAATTCCTGCAAGCCGGGGATCACACCGATGTGTGCCTTCTTGACGTAGATGAAGAGCGGCCGCGAAGCCGGGTATTTGCCCGAAGAAATCGTCTCGAAGGTGGGCTCTACGGCCTCGATCTTCGAGCCGCGCAGCTTGTCGAGGTTTTCTTCGAGGAAGCTGAACCCAAAGATACCGACCGCGTTCGGATTCGCCTCGAGCTTTTGCACGATCAGGTTATCGTTCTCGCCCGCTTCGACGAAGGCACCATCCTCGCGCACGGTGTGGCAGACCCGCTTGAAGCGCTTTTCATCCTGGCCGCGCAGCGTGTTGATCCACGGGTAGCTGCGGCAACCGGCTTCCATATAAAGCTCGTGGAACGAATCGCGCGTCCCTGAAGTCGGCGGCGGCCCGAGCACCTCGATCTTGGTATTGGGCAGCGATTTGTCGATCTCGCTCCAGCGCGTGTACGGGTTCGCAATCAGCACGGAGGGATTCGCCGGATCCGGGATCTGCTTGGCGAGCGCAAGGTATACCTGCTTGCGGGTCAGATCGAGCTTGGGACCGCGCTTGTTTTCGGAAATCGTCAGGCCGTCGTAGCCCACGCGCACTTCGAGAATCGCGCTCACGCCATTCTTTTTGCAGCTGTCAAATTCGGACGCACTCATCCGCCGCGAGGCATTGACGACATCGGCATGCTGCGGCCCCACGCCGTTGCAAAAGAGCTTGATGCCGCCACCCGTGCCAGTGCTCTCGACCTTCGGGGTCTTGAAGCGCCCCTGACGACCGAACTGCTCGGCCACGGTGGTCGTGAAGGGGTACACCGTCGATGAGCCGACGACATTGATGAAGTCGCGGGCAGCCTGGGCTGGCGCGATCGGGGCCAGGGTTGCTGAAACCGCGGTGGCAGCCAGCAAAAACAGCGTCCTTTTCAACACGATGAAACCTCCGTGACAGTGGGCGGCAAGATATGACAGTTATGTTTCAGAAATATTTCATGCCGGAACGAGCTGGCTGGCCTGTGCGGCTTGCATCCCGGGGGGCTCGTCTTTATAAGGTCGGCCCATGTCGGCAACCCTCGAACTGACCCAAGACCTGATGGCCCGCAACTCGGTGACCCCGGCCGACGCCGGCTGTCAGGAGGTCATGGGCAAGCGGCTCGAGGCCTTGGGTTTCACCGTCGAAACCCTGCGTTACGGCAATGTCGAAAACTTTTGGGCAGTCCGCCGCGGCGAGGGCCCGCTGCTCTGCTTTGCAGGCCATACCGACGTGGTGCCGACTGGCCCGCTCGAAGAATGGCGCAGCAACCCCTTCGTGCCGACCATCCGTGATGGCGTGCTCTACGGGCGTGGGGCCGCCGACATGAAAAGCGGTCTTGCCGCCATGATCACCGCCACCGAAGAATTCGTGCGAGCCCACCCGCAGCACCGCGGGACGATCGCCTTTTTGATCACCAGCGACGAAGAAGGTCCCTCGGTCGATGGCACCAAGCGCGTCGTCGAAACCCTGAACGCCCGCGGTGAAACCATCGACTATTGCGTCGTCGGTGAACCCTCGAGCGAAAATGCCGTGGGGGACACCATCAAAATTGGTCGTCGCGGTTCGCTCTCGGGCCGCCTCACCGTGCACGGGGTGCAGGGGCATGTGGCCTACCCTCATCAGGCTGAAAACCCGGTGCACACGCTCGCGCCGGCACTCGCCGAACTCACGGCGCGCAGCTGGGACGCAGGTAACGACTATTTTCAGCCCACGAGCTTTCAGACTTCGAACCTCAACGCAGGAACGGGCGCACCCAACGTCATCCCCGGCGAACTCAAAGCCCGCTTCAACTTGCGCTACTCGCCGGTGCAAACCGTAGACGATCTCAAACAAGTCGTCGAAGACATCCTGCAAAAACATGGTGTTCGCTACACGCTCGAGTGGTACGTCTCGGGCGAGCCTTTCTACACACCACCCGGCGCGCTCTCGCAGGCGGCCGCCGAGGCTGTCAAAGAAATTACCGGTGTTGCGCCCAAACTCTCGACCAGTGGCGGCACCTCCGATGGCCGCTTCATCGCCCCGATGGGCGCTCAGGTGATCGAACTCGGCGTCACCAACACCACCATTCACAAGGTCAACGAAGGCATTCGCGTCGAAGAAATCGACCTGTTGCACCGGATGTACACGGGTCTGCTGGCTCGATTGCTCGCCTGACGAGGCGGGCTTCACCAGAACAGGGCTTGACTCGCTGCCGCGACGAGCGCGCCGAGGGCGGCGCCCGCCAAAACATCGGTCGGGTAATGCAGGCCAAGCACCACTCGCGATGCCGCCACCAGTAGCGCGAAGGGTACGAGGATGATCGCAAGCGCAGGCACATGATGAATCGCGATCGCGGTGAACAGCACCGCATGCAGCGTGTGGCCAGAGGGGAAACTGTAGCGATCGAGGGGCGGCATCGCACACTCGATCCCGATGAGCCCGATGAACGGCCGCTCGCGCACCAGCTTTTTCTTGAGGACTTTATAGAGCGCAAGCCCGAAAGCCCCCGCGGCCAGCATCTGTGCAGACACCCAAAGACCATGCTCAAGGCGATCAAGCCCCAAGAAAAGCGGCATTGACGCCATCAACACATACCAAAAAACGCCATCACCCAAGCGGCTGACGCCGCGAAACACACTGCGCACCGTGCGGCGGCGGCAAGCGGAATTGGCGTAAGCGCAAATTCGCTGCTCAGCCTGATCGACACGAACGAAGATCGTCACGTCGTCACCTCGTCGCGCGCAGCCGAAGCCGCGCGCTGCGACAACTCGACATCGTCGGCTTCGATCACCTTTTCATAGAAGCGCAACAGACGCTCGGCGAGTTGCCGCGCCAACCAACGCTGCGCATCTTCGCGCGCCAAGGCCGACAGCGTCGCGCGCCGCTCGGGGTCGCGCAGTACGCTCGCCACCCCTGCCGCAAAAGCCTCGATGTCTTCGGGGACCACGACCGCACCCTTCACGCCCGCAAGCACATCAGCCGTACCCATCACGGCCGTCGACACCACCGGTGTGCCCTGCGCCATGGCCTCGAGGAGTACGAGACCCTGAGTCTCGGTGCGCGAGGCGAAAACAAAGGCATCGGCTGCGCGGTAGCAATCGAGGAGCGAGGTCTTGCGATCGAGATAACCGACAAAGTGCACGTGATCGACAAGAGCGGTATCGCGCACGAGATCACGCAAGTGCTGTTGTGCCGGGCCCTCACCGGCAATCACGAGCAGCACCTCGGGCACCTTCTCGCGCAGCGCCGGTAGCATGCGTACCAAAAAGTCGATGTTCTTCTCGTGCGCAACGCGACCGACGAACAGCGCAACCGGCCGTCCGGGTGCAATGCCCTGTTGCACCCGAAAACGCGCGCCATTGCCTGGCGAAAAACACGTGTCCGGTAGACCCGTGGGCAACACCTCTATCGGTGTACGCACACCATAGGCGCGCAAGGCCTCAGCCATCTGCCGCGACGGCGAAATCACCGCCTGCACATCATGGCACTGCGCCACGGTGACTCGGCGGGCAATCGCCTTCGTGATCACCGCCGGCAGCGCAGGCACGTAGTGGTGAAGGTAGTGCTCAAAATAAGTGTGGTAGGTCTCGACCAACGGCACGCCGAGACGTCGGGCGATCCGACGCCCCAAATAATGGGCGAGAAAAGGCGTCTGTACATGGACGATATCGACATCTTCCGGGCGCAGCGCCGCTGACCACTTGCCGAGCTCGCGCCAAGACATGATCCGATCTTCCGGATCAAAAGGTACCGCGCGCGACTCGATGCGCACCATGTCGCCATCATCCTGCAGAACTGAGGTCTGCCCGGGCGAGGCCGTTGCGTAACGCGGCGCGAGCAAGGTGACCTTGGCGCCTAGCGCCTGCAGATCACCCCGAAATGTTTGAATGGAGGTCGACACCCCGTTTACGCGGGGAAAATAAACATCCGAGAGCATGAGTATCCGCATGCCGGTCACGATAATCCCGTCTTGTTACAGACAGATTGCATACGGGCGAAGGAACTCTGTGGCTCGCCGGGGCGCAGGCGCAACACGCCGTCCAAAGATTTCGGTTTTGTGACATCACCAAACTGCGGCAAAAGTCGCCCGCTCAGCAAAGAAAGATTACCGTGACTGTCGAACTCGAGCGTAGTGGCAGGGACGAAAGGCCTGAACAATATCGATGCCGCTTCGAGCTTGATGGTCGTGGCGCCATCCACACGACGTGACGTCGCCACGGCTCTCAGCCGCAGGACCAAGCCTTGCTCGGCGATCAAATAATCGAACTCGATCGGTTGCTGCAGTGCGAGGCTTGGCGCAACCGCACCAAGATGGCTCACCAAGGTGGGTCCCGCCAAAAGATCCCGCGCCGCGCGCAGTGTCACGCGCCGACTGTTGTCGCCGTTGCGGATCGTGATGGTGACTTCACCACCCTTGCGTTCTGCCAGAACCTCTTGGGCGACGGGTACTCGCTGCAACCGATAACGCACCCAACGCTCACCCTCGAGATCCAACTTCTCGGCGGCGACCAAACGCCCGTCCGGGGTCGTCCAGGTGCTGCGCAGCGCGTCGCCGCATCGCCAAGCTTCAAAACCGAATCGCAGATCATTCGCTCCACCTACCACCGCATCCCCAACCAAGAACAGCGACACCGCGAGCGCTGCACTCGGGGTCACGCCGCCTCCCGCGCGGGCACGGCGGGCACCTCAGCAACAGGATGATCGACAGGGTGTAACCCGACCGCACCGCCATCAGCCCAATTCCAGATCGACAACCGGCCGTTGCGATCTTCGACCAGCGCCGAACAACTCTCGACCCAGTCACCATCGTTGCAATAGAGAACGCCATCAATCCGCATGATCTCGGCCCGGTGGATATGCCCACAAACCACACCGTCGACACCACGACGTCGCACCTCGTACGCCACAGCCTGCTCGAAACTCGAGATGTAGTTCACGGCGTTCTTGACCTTGTGCTTCAGGTAGTTCGCGAGCGACCAGTACTCATAGCCAAAGAAACGACGAATCCGGTTGAAATGGCGATTCATGTCGATCGAAAAATCGTAGGCGCGCGAGCCGAGCGCGGCCAACCAGCGACTGCACTTGACCACGCTGTCGAACTCGTCGCCATGGAGCACCAGCAAGCGCTCGCCCTGCGCCGTGACGTGAATGCAGTCGTTGACGATCTCGAGGTTGCCGAACACCGAGCCTGCAAACTCGCGAAAATCTTCGTCGTGATTGCCAGGCACATAAACGACCCGAGTCCCGTGCTTGGCTTTGCCCAGAATCGTGCGAACTACGTTGTTGTGTTCCTGCGGCCAGTAGAAGGTCTTGCGCAGGCTCCAAAGGTCAACAATATCGCCGACGAGATAGAGGTTGTCGGTCTGCACCTCGCGCAAGAACGACAACAACGCTGTCGCGTTACAGCCGCGAGAGCCGAGATGAACATCCGAAATGAAAACGCTACGAACCCAGTGACGAGGATTTTGGGCGGGGCTCAAGGTCCTTTCGTCCTGCATGACTGATGCTGGGCGAAGGGTGCGCGCCGCATGTTGCGACGCGATGAACGAAAAATGAACTTATTGAGACGGTGCGTGTACTACCACACGCACACGCAAGTTCACGATTGCCGCCCACGCCGCGAGCGCAATTACCGACATCAAAACCCACATCGGCATCGACAGCCCGAGGAAAGCCCAGTCGATCTTTTGACACTCGCCCGCACCGAAAAGCACTTTTTTGATCACCGTCGCGAGCGGAAAGACGTCGAGCATGTAATCGAGGCTTGCGCCGCAGGCCGGCACCGAGCCGAACGGCAAACTTTGAATGTAGACGTGTCGAGCGGCCACATATCCCGGAAACGCCGCAGCCAGCAACAGCAGCACGCCATAGGTGCGCGCACCCCGTGCTGTGCTCGGCCGGTGCAACGCCGCGATCAGGAACACTGCGCCAAGCAGCACCACGCCGACGCGCTGAAACATGCAGAGCGGACAGGGCTCGAAGCCGAGCACACGCTCGGCGTAAATCGCGTAGGCCACCATTAGCGCACAGGCCAACGCCCCCGCGAGGTTACCGACCCTACGGTCTTGCCACAGCCGCGAAATCTTTGTGCTCAAGCCTGACCGCCGCGCTTGCGAAGTTCGGTCTCGACATCCTCGAGGCGAACGTGGCGTACGTCCTTGCCGTGCACCATGAAGATGACGTACTCGCAGATATTTTTGGCGTGATCACCAATGCGCTCGAGCGCGCGCACCACCCACATGACATCGATGACGCGGCGGATCGCCCGCGGATCTTCCATCATGAAGGTGATCGACTGTCGCTGGATGGCTTCGTACTCTTCGTCGACCAGTCGATCCTGCCGGGCGACGCGCAGCGCGGCCTCCGGGTCCATGCGCGCGAAGGCGTCGAGCGAGTCATGCACCATGTTTTGCACGACGCGGCCGAGGTGCTTCACTTCCCGGTACTTGTCGGCCGGGCGCTCCTGCGCCGCGAGCCGCGAGGCGATATAGCCGATTTTTTCGCACTCATCACCCATGCGCTCGAGATCGGTAATGGCCTTGATAATGGCGACGATGAGCCGCAGGTCACTCGCCGCTGGCGCGCGCGTGGCGAGGATGCGCGAGCACTCCTCATCGATCGAGACTTCCATTTTATTGACCTGGAAGTCGTCGCGGGCCACCGCCTCACCCAAACTGCTGTCGCCCTCGACCAGAGCAGAGACCGCCTTGGCGAGCTGCTGCTCGACAAAACCGCCCATATTGAGCACCTGAGCACGTACGCGCTCGAGGTCCTCGTTGAAGCGACGCGAGATATGCTGCGAAAGATCTGCTGTTTCCACGGTTCGGAACCCCCGAAGTCAGTGTGACGCCTGCGCCGCGCAAGCGATGTGGCGATCAAGCCTCTTCGATCACGCCTCTTGGGAAGGAGAATAGCGAGTGTCGGCAGGCAATGCGACCGGTTCGATCACCAAACGCAGATGCAGGAAATGGCAGCTGAACGTGCTGCCGCGGCCCTCGACACTTTCGATTTTCAATTCGCCGCCGTGACGCTGCAGCACGTGGCGCACGATCGCAAGGCCGAGCCCGGAGCCACCCGTGTCGCGCGCGCGGCCTGGATCGACGCGATAAAACCGCTCCGTGAGTCGCGGCAAATGTTCGGCTGCAATGCCGGGGCCACTGTCTGTTACCGCAAAGTGCCCGCCGTCGCTGTCGGTCCACCAACGCAGCGCAATCGTGCCACCTGCAGGCGTGTACTTGGCCGCGTTATCGACGAGGTTCCAGAACGCCGAGTGGATCAGGCCCGGGTCACCCATCAGACCATCCGGCGACTCGATGTTCACGGTCACCGTGTGCCGCGTTCCGTCACGCGTCACCAGATCTTTGCGCAGCACCGCGAGTAGCGCCGCCACATCAATCGGTTGCCCAAGGACCTGTTCATCGTTCGCCTCGAGACGCGAGAGTTCGAGCAGATCCGCAACAATCGCCGTCATGCGCTCGGATTGTCTGCGCATCTCGAGGATGGGCATGCGCAGGTCAGCCGGCAGATCGCCATCAAGCGCCAAAGTTTCGAGATAGCCCGCGATGACGGTGAGCGGGGAGCGCAGCTCGTGCGAGGCGTTGGCCACGAAATCTTTGCGCATGGTTTCGAGCTGCTCTTGGCGGGTCACGTCGCGCACCAACAAAAAGAGCTGCCCTTCGCCGTAGGGCATCGCCTGAAACTCGAGGCAGGTCGGCTCACCGATCCGCGGTCGCACTCGCAGGCTGCTGCCGAAATTGCCTCTCTCCAGATAACTCGCGAACTCCGGCACGCGGACGAGGCTCGCCACGGCAATCCCGTAATCAGTCTTGCGTTTGAGCCCCAATAGCTCGGCTGCCTTGCGATTGAACCAAAGAATTTCGCGAGCGGCATTGAGCGCGACGACACCATCGGGCATTGAAGCGGTCGAACGTCGAAGCTCACGAAAGAGTCGCAGGATGCGCTGCTTGTGGAATTGTTTGCGTCGATGCAGCCGCGACACCAGCGAGACCATGTCGCCCCAGAGGCCGCCCGAGTCCGGCGGATCACGGCGATTGCGATGTCGCAGCCAGTCGAGCAGGTTGTGCAGGTTCGCCAGTTGCCGCGCCAACTCGAGTGCGAGCGCAGCCACGATCCCCCACCACCCATGACCCACAAAAAGCCCGACGAGCGCCCCCGCGCCCGCGACGAGCGCGACTCGCCAGAGGGCAAACCCCCAGTCCTCGAACGGATTCCTTAGCAACATCACTCCGCTTGGGTTGAAAAGCGGTAGCCAGCGCCCCGCACCGTCTGCACCATGCGATCGTACCCGAATTCCTCGAGTGCTTTGCGCAGGCGCCGAATGTGCACGTCGATCGTTCTTTCTTCGACGTAAACGTTGCCGCCCCAGATCCGATCGAGCAGTTGCTCACGCGAATACACGCGATCGGGATGGGTCATGAAAAATTCCAGCATGCGATATTCGGTCGGGCCCAGCGCCACAGGCCTGCCGCGTGCCAGCACCCGGTGGGCAACCGGATCGAGCGCGAGCCCATCGAACTCGAGCACCGTACCCTCGACCGCCGGATCGACGCGGCGCAATACGGCATTGATGCGCGCCACCAACTCGCGCGGCGAAAACGGCTTGGTGACGTAATCGTCGGCGCCGCCCTCGAGGCCTGCGATTTTGTCGGACTCTTCGGCGCGCGCCGTCAGCATGATGATGGGCAGGTCACGCAAATCGGGGTCGCGCTTGAGCTGTCGCGTGAATTCGAGGCCGCTCATTTCCGGCAGCATCCAGTCGACCAAGAGCAGATCAGGTCGACGATTGGCAAGTTCGGCGCGTGCGGCGCGCACATCAACGGCCTCGCGCACCTCGAAGCCTGCACGCCGCAGCCCGAAGCCGATCATGTCACGGATCGGCTTTTCGTCTTCGACCACCAAAATTTGTTTCGCTGCCATCAACGGGAGCCGTGAAGTTCTTGTGTCAGTCATATTTCAGACGACTACTGTTGCAGCGTGATGACAGGCTGCGGGACCTTGGCGACCTCGTCCCTGACATAAATCGGTAATGCGGCCGCGGGGGGTAATACCCGCCCCGCCAGAACCTCGGGCATGGCGAGCTCGAGAATATCGACCGCGCGCGGCAACGCCTCGTCGAACACCTGGTCGAGCACCCGCAGGCCACGCTGTCCGAGTTCCGCATACGCCCGAAAGCCGCGCCCCGCGCCAATCCAGCGCGCCCCGCCGACCCGTGGCACGGCGCCCGCCAATGGCGCCACGTCGTCCGAAGGCAGCTGCACCAAACCCGGGGTGAGCACTTGCTCAGGCCCGAGCGCGACGAGCTCGGACCCCACTACGGCGAACGCCGCGGTATAGACCTCATCCATGCGGGCGTCGTTACAGACGAGCACGTGGGTAGCCGACGCGTCAGTGGCGGTCAACGCCACCGCCCTTGATGCCACCGCCCTCAATGCCACCGCCCGCAACGCGACCGCCTTTAACGTGGACACCGGCACCACGCCCACCCCCGCGCCGAAGGCGAGTCCCTGGACCACGCTCGCCGCCAAACGCACGCCGGTGAAACTGCCGGGCCCGCGACCAAAAGCAATAGCGTCCAAATCTTTGAGGGCGACGCCAGTCTCGGCGAGCAGCTCGTCGATCATGGGCAGGATGAGTTCGGCGTGACCACGCGGCGCCTCGTGATAGCGCTCGAGCACGCGATCCCCGACGCGCAGTGCCGCGGAACAGGCTTCGGTCGAGGTGTCGAGGGCCAAAATTTTCATCGCAGTTTGCGCAAGAACCGTAGCGCCTCATCACGATCCTGAGTCACGGGCATCTCCGGCAGACTCGCACGAAAAGTGCGTCCATAACCCTTGCTGAGCAGCCGCGGATCGGCAATGACGATCATGCCACGATCCGTCTCGCTGCGAATGAGTCGACCCACACCTTGCTTGAGCGCGAGCACCGCCTCGGGCAGCTGATAATCGCGGAAGGCGTTTTCGCCCCGCCGCTGCAAGTGCGCAATACGCGCTTTGGTCAGCGGATCGTCGGGCGATGCGAACGGCAGCTTCTCGATCACCACGAGTCGCAGCGCCTCGCCCTTCACATCGACCCCCTCCCAAAAACTCGCGGTGCCGAGCAACACCGCGTTGCCATGCTCACGAAAATCGCGCAGCAGTTTTTCGCGCGGACCTTCGCCCTGTACGAGAATCGGCACCAGCGCCGCGCCATCCCAGCGCGCGCGCAGCAAAGCTGCGCCTTGGGAGAGCGCACGGTGACTCGTGAACAAAATAAACGCCCCACCGCCCGAGGCCTCGAGCAGCGGCACGCAGGCGCTGATGACGGCATCCACATAGTTCGGCGCCGTGGGCTCCGGCATGCCCGCGGGCAAATAGAGCAGCGCTTGCGATTCATAGTCGAAGGGGCTCGGTATGCGCAGAGCCTCGGCGTCGGCCAGCCCCAGTCGCGAGGCGAAGTGGCTGAAATCTTCGCCTTTGCTTGAAGTGGCCACCGAGAGCGTCGCCGAGGTGAACACCCAAGCCGCGGGGCGCGACTCGACGAGGCCGCGAAATCGCTCAGAGATATCGAAGGGCAATAGACCGAGCGTAAAACTGCGGCCATTCGATTCGCTGGTGCGCGCGCCCTCATCGTCCGTGCAGAGCGCCACGCGCTCGAGCGCTGCAGCGAGTTCGACCGCGCGAGTCGCCACCTGCTCGACCGCAGGTTCACGCGACGCATCAGAGAGCGTGGTCGCGTAATCACGCAGTGCCGAAACCACCGCGAGCGAGGCCGACTCCAGGTCAGCGCGCGAGGCGATCGCCGCCAGCACGGCGCTGATCGCAGCTTCGACGGCGCGAGCGGCTGTGCCGATATCCGCGAGCGAGCCGCCCGCGCGCAGCAGCGCCGCCCGCCCCTCGACCAGCGCATTGTCGATCTGGCGACTCGAAACCTGTACACCAAAGAATTGGGTGGCCAGATCCGGCAGCTGGTGCGCCTCGTCCAGAATCACCGCATCGGCGGTACCGAGCAGATCGCCGAAACCGTCTTCCTTCAGCGCAAGATCAGCGAGCAACAAGTGGTGATTGACGATCACGAGATCGGCCGCCTGCGCCTCGCGCCGCGCGGCGACTACATGGCAATCGGCGAACTCCGAACAGCGCGTCCCGAGACAGTTGTCGCGCGTCGAAGTGACCTTGGGCCAAAGTGCGTGGTTTTCATTGAAGCCCGCGACTTCAGCGAGATCACCCGTACGCGTGACGAGGGCCCAGGACTCGATCCGCGCCATGAGCGGGTCACGTACCGCCACGCCCTCGAGTGCACCCTGCGCTGCCTCGCGCTTCAGTCGATAGGTACAAAGATAATTCGAGCGCCCCTTGAGGAGCGCCACTTTCGCAGGGGTGCCGATCGCGCCCGCAACGAGCGGCACGTCTTTGGAATAGAGTTGATCTTGCAAGGTTCGCGTGCCGGTGGACACCAGCACGCGCAGCCCCGCAAAGAGCGCCGGCACCAGATAGGCGAAAGTCTTGCCTGTGCCCGTGCCCGCCTCGACCAGCAACGGCCGCCGCGCCTCGAGCGCCGCCGCGACGGCGCCCGCCATGCGCATCTGCGCCTTGCAAGGTGTAAAGCCCGGCAAGTGCCGCGCGAGCGGGCCGGCGGGGCCGAAAATGTTGTCGATGGCCTGCATGGGGCGAGCACGCTACCCGCCCCCCAAGTCCTATACAAGACCCACCTCGCGGACCGACGCGGACAGCGCTCAGGGACGCTGCAAAATCAAGTCGTTATACTCGCGGCCTTTCCAGAATATCGACGAAAAGGGACACCCCGAATGGCCACAGCTGCAGCGACCATGCCGCCCCTGCCGACGCTCTCGAAACCGGTCACCGAGTGGGTGGCGTCCGTGCGCGAACTGACGCAAGCGGATGAGATTTATTGGGTCGAAGGTTCGGATGACGAGTACCGCAATTTCATTGAGCAGTTGCAGCAGAGCGGCGAGCTGCAAAAGCTCAATGACGCGCATTATCCGAATTGCTTCCTTGCGCGTTCGCATCCGTCGGATGTCGCCCGCGTCGAACACCTGACCTTCGTCTGCACGTCCAAGCAAGAAGACGCTGGCCCGAACAACAACTGGATGGCACCCGCCGAAGCCCGCGCGAAGATGCGCGATCTTTTCAGCGGCTGCATGAAGGGCCGCACCTTGTATGTGGTGCCCTATTGCATGGGCCCGATCGACTCGCCCTATTCGCGTTGCGGCGTCGAGATCACAGATAGTGCATACGTTGTCATCAACATGATGTTGATGACGCGTGCCGGTCGCGCAGCGCTCGAGCGCATCAGCCGCGAAGGCAGCTTCGTCAAAGGTTTGCACTCGACCGGCGAGCTTGACCCCAACCGTCGCTTCATCATGCATTTTCCCGAAGATCTCGCGATCGAGAGCTTCGGCAGTGGTTACGGCGGCAACGCGCTGCTGGGCAAGAAGTGTCATGCGCTGCGCATCGCGAGCTATCAGGCGCGTAACGAGGGCTGGCTCGCCGAGCACATGCTGATCGTCGGGCTCACGAGCCCGCAAGGCGAAACGCATTACGTCGCGGCCGCGTTCCCCTCGGCCTGCGGTAAAACTAATCTCGCGATGCTGATTCCGCCCGATTCGATGCCGGGCTGGACCGTGACCACGGTGGGCGACGATATCGCTTGGCTGCATCCTGGCCCTGATGGCCGGCTTTATGCGATCAACCCCGAGGCCGGATATTTCGGCGTCGTGCCGGGCACCAACCGCAAGACCAATCGCAACGCGTTCGAGATGATTCAGCGCGACACCTTGTTCACCAACGTGGCGCTCACGGCGGACAATCAGCCGTGGTGGGAAGGTCTCGATGCCGGCTCACCGGTCATCGACTGGCAAGGCCGCCCGTTTGAACCCGGTAATGGTCCTGCCGCGCAGCCGAATTCGCGATTCACGGTATCGGCCAAGCGCAATCCACGCTACGCGCCCGAGGCCGACAGTCCGCGGGGCGTGCCGATCTCGGCCATTATCTTTGGTGGGCGCCGTCGCGGTGTTGCGCCGCTCGTTTATGAAGCGCGCGACTGGAATCACGGCGTGCTCGTTGGGGCGTCGGTCGCCTCTGAGACCACGGCTGCCGCCATCGGTCAGGCGGGCGTGCTGCGTCGCGACCCGATGGCGATGAAGCCTTTCGCAGGCTACAACTACGGCGATTATTGGTCGCACTGGTTCGCCATGGGCCAGAAGCTCAAGCATCCGCCAAAGATTTATCACGTCAATTGGTTCCGTCGCGACGACGACGGCCAATTTCTTTGGCCGGGCTTTAGCGACAACCTGCGCGTGCTCGATTGGGTACTCAAGCGTTGCAGCGGTCAAGCGGCGGCCAACGAGACCGCCATCGGCAATCTGCCGCGACCCGGTGATCTCAATCTCGACGGGCTCGACATTGCCGCAGCGGCGCTCGATGAGCTGCTGTCGATCAAAGCTGACGAGTGGCGCGCAGAGGCCGCGGACATGGCCAAATATTTGGATGAATTTGGCGAGCGCACGCCTGCACAGCTGCGTGCCCAGGTGGCGGCCCTGCAGCAGCGACTCGGTTAAGTGGTTCGTCGCTCGCTCAGCGTCGCGATCGTCTGCAGTCTCGGGCTGTTGACGTCTGTCGCCACGACGTTCGCACAAAACCGTACTGCCAAGCAGGCCTCGACGGCGACTTCAGCGCAGAGAACGGCCGCGGCGGGCGCCCCCGCTGCGGGCACCCAAACCGCGGGCGAAGTACCACCGTCGCCACCCGCCATCGAACTCTCGCGCGAGGCTTTGGCCGGAGCGATCGGTGTACGCGAGGTCGCACAGCGTTCGGACGAGAGCACGCAGCTGCTTGAGGAACTCACCACCGAAGTCGGTCAACGTTTTACCGGCACGGCCGGCGACAAAGCGGGCGTCGAGTGGGCGGTCAAAAAGTTACGCGCCCTCGGCTTCGAGAACGTGCGCACGCAAGAAGTGATCGTGCCGCGGTGGATCCGCGGTGAGGCGAGCTTCGATGTGCTCTCGCCTTTCCCCATGCCGATGGTGAC
>Ga0194129_10004353_pt1 | contig 18930 bp, 10 predicted proteins | sample TA2KigCa35mmetaG_FD_150862 | JGI IMG/M metagenome (GOLD analysis project Ga0194129, IMG submission 150862) | Freshwater microbial communities from Lake Tanganyika, Tanzania - TA2015038 Kigoma Deep Cast 35m | ecosystem: Environmental > Aquatic > Freshwater > Lake | place: Tanzania: Lake...
GAGAGTTTTCGGCTCGACGAAACCCCACCGACGGTCACGGTGCTCGCTGGCTATTCAAAACACAGACGCCAGGACGTCCTGCCGCTGCATCCCAGCCTTGTGGAATCACTTCGTCCATGGCTGGCCGGAAAGAAACCCTGCGTGCCGGTCTGGCCCGGAGCCTGGGCTCGGGCAAAGCAAGCCGGCAAGACTCTTCAGCGTGACCTGAAAGCCGCCGGAATTCCCTACATCGACGATCAAGGTCGCTACGCCGACTTCCATGCACTCCGCCACACGTTCATAACCAACATGATCAAGTCCGGCATCAACCCGAAAACAGATCAAAGCCTTGCGAGGCATTCGACGATTGATCTGACGATGAATGTCTATACGAAGCTGACCATCGCTGATCAGGCATCCGCGATTGCGTCTTTGTGCAGAATCCCGACGATTGAATCATGACCAGAATCATCTCTGCGAAGATTGAGGTACCGTTTCGTTCGGCCATTTGATGACGAAAAGATCAGAAGTTCACGGACAGCACCGCTACTTGTCTAGCTGAATACTGTGGGGGTAGAATCAGAGTTTCCTCTGTGGATCTCAGAAAGTTACTTCCTCGAGTCTCATTGAATGATTACCGCAACCGAAGTCATGTCTGCATTCGCTACACTTGAGTACGAGCGAAACCGCAGACGGCCACCCGATGAGTACAGATTACAGCGGTTTCGCTCGGGATGGAGTGATGCCCTGCGGCCTACAGCAACATTCGATTCAATGAGAACGATGGTCGCAGCGCCGACGAAAATCGTCAGTGTTTACTGGTGCTGATGGGAGCAACAGCCGATGGAACAAAAGAGTTGCTGGCCGTGGTTGCGGGCGTTCGTGAGAGCGATATTGCATGGAAGGAGTTGCTGCTGAATCTGAGAGCACGCGGCCTGCGACATGATCCACTGCTCGCGATTGGCGATGGTGCACTTGGATTCTGGAAGGCTCTTGACCAAGTCTTTCCGACGACTCGCATTCAGCGTTGTACTGTCCACAAGACAGCGAACGTGCTCGACAAACTTCCGAAGTCCGTGCAGCCTCAGGCGAAGAGAATGCTGCATTCGATCTGGGATGCACCGACAAAGGAGGACGCCAATAACGCATTCGATTTGTTCATCAACACGTTCGAAGCCAAGCACTCATCGGCGGTCGAGTGTCTTCGAAACGATCGTGATGTGCTGCTGACGTTTTACGACTTTCCGGCAGAGAACTGGTGTCACATTCGAACGACGAATCCCATCGAAAGCACCTTCGCAACGATCCGTCTTCGTCATCGCAAGACAAAGAACAACGGGAGTGCGAAGGCCTCGTTGGTGATGATCTTCAAGCTGGCTCATAGCGCAGAGAAAGGCTGGCGAAAACTGCGAGGTCACCAGCACATCCCCGAACTCATCAAAGGCATCCGCTTTATCGATGGTGTCAACGAACATTCCTCAACGATCGCAACTCAACGACCACCAAAACCCCTACATCTCATACCGAAGTCGTCGCCTGAGAGATTCTCATTGAACACAACATTTGGTAGTAACTCCACCATCCGTTACACGAAGGTAGAGCTACGTTGGTCGTCCCAACCAGAAATGAATTTGACGTTCGAAATCTCACACTCAACGTTCGTGCTTCAATAGCAAATTATTTCGCCGTCACGGCTCAATAATGGTAACGGCTCGATAAGTTCAAGCAGATCGTTTCGTGTCGTCTGAGCAGGGCACGCCGATAGTACACAGTTCAACCATCGATCGGCTAAGAGAAAGAACTGTTCGCGCTCCTTCCGACTTGTAAAACAATAAGAGTGCGCCTGAGGATTTCGGAGTTGCTCGTAGCTCGTAAATACGCTGCGAAATTCTGAAAATCCTTCAACAGGAAGCTGATCGGCCGGTAGTTTTTGTTCCCGTGCTGCCGCAAGAGCAAAATAGCCGAAGGCTACCAACGATGGAAAAGGTTCCTCTGACTTTGAGCGTCGGAGTGCTCCCATTTGAGACGGCCACTCTGATTCCGCTGACGTCCAAATGCCCTCTGCATTCGCGGGTGTTGAGTAGTAGTTGATTCCTAACTTCCAAAAAGCCCAAACACGAAGCAACTGCTCGGGCAAAGCTAAAGCAGCCTGACATGCTGCAGCGTGACCAGAAATCGCATTGCACGTCTCAAATTTACAAAGTAACAGGAAAGCTGCTGTCTCTTCACAACGGGACTCCGTATCTCGAAGGCCAGCAAGCGCATCTACAATACGTTTCTCATTCTTCTTTTGTAAGGCGACAATTTTTTCTCCGATTCTCTCAATCCGTTCAAGCCGTGGCGATAGAAAGGGGACGATCTTCTGAAATGCCGCAGTGTCTGCGAGCATCTTTCTTGCACGTGTCGTGGCTAAAACAACTCCGCTCCAGTCACTGTCTTCCCCGGGAGCCTCTTCTGAATAAAGACACTTCATTACTGCGGCATTTGCCTTGGTTACTTCAAACTCAGGCCGACTCTGGGGTATTGCATTGAAGAGATTTGCTGCATCTGAAAAATTTCGTGATCTGTACGCTTTCAGTGCCCTGCTGAAACGATCTTGAGCCGTTGCCCCCTTTGCACCGGTGACAGAAATATCCCGGAGCATGTCTTCTACCGCTGCGTCGCCCAGATACGCTGATCTCAACTCATCGTCTTTGCTCAGAAGAATCTTGGCCCATGGATGAATTTTGCATTGTTCCAGTGCATCCTCGGGATCGACACCGTGGTGAAGGTCAATCAGAGCATCCCGGTAAATGGTTTGCGAAGTATCGTCGATTAGATCGACAAAACGCCGTAGGCAGTTGACGGCCGTAACCTTTAGCTCCTGCCTTACAACAGGAGAGAGAGACTGTGACTTGCTGCGATGCAAAAACCTTAAGAGTTCTGAGACGCATTCGGGGTAGCCACCACTTTGGGCAGCAATGAAACTGGCGATCCCCTTGCTGACTCCTGAATTCTCGATGTAAGCCACGACCGTTTCAAACGGATGGCATTGGACATACTGCTCTGCATGACCGTTACCGTATTGGCTGACCGTACACGGATGATGTCGGTCCCACCGCTTCTTCAAGTCCGGAATGATGAGAGGTGTTGCAGTTACTGTTCGAATCAATCGCCCCTGCTCCGCATCTCGAAGTTGGCCTAGCAATTCAATTCCGGCATAGTCAACGATTTTGTGGAACTGTCGCACAACCTGAACAAAAATCAAGTTGCTAGGCAGTGATGCGATGAGGTACTCAAACATTGAGTCTGGCGAGCTGCTCTGAAGTGGAGGCAAATCAATAGACTGAGACCACTGTGAATGGAGTCGCCGAACGTATGACTCGGCGCTAGGTAGAATATCAGACGTCAGGTCTGCTACGATCACGCCCGGTTGGCTACGCAGATTGCGTGCGATAGCATCGAGTGTTTCGTTTGGCTCGAAACACGGCGGGATGCCCAGATTCCAGTTTCGCCCATAATCTTTATCGCGGATCTCTTCACTGACCTCAATTATTAGTTTGTCACGCATCAAAAATCCAAGGCTCATTAGTGATCAATCCTCAGCTCTTCAAGTTGAAGGGTCGCATCTTGTTTAAGTCGTTCAGCATCTCGCCTCATTGCAGACGCGGTAATTGGCACCCGAATCCTCACCCTCGCAAGTGAGTCGTCTGACTCCATAGCACCTTCGTTTGAAAGGATTCGCACCAGTTCCAGCAAAGTGGATTTCTTGAAGGAAATCAGCACGGGGTCCCCAATTGCCTCAAGTCTCTGCATCCAAGGCAACTCAGCCGTCGTCTGTTGTGAGATGCGACAGAGAATAATCTTTGCGGCAAGCTGTTGATCAACTGGAAGGTATTTCAAAGACTCAAAGATATGGTAATAGAACTTTGAACTTGTAATCCCTGTGACATCACCCTGAATCATTCTTTCAACAACGCGGTTCAGCAAGGCTGGCGTGAGCATGTGACCGTTTGCAATTTGTGCGGCTGCATAGCCAAGCATCGCCAAGAAATAAGGGTGGCCTCCGGTGAGATTGAACGCTCTTTCAATCACGCGTTTGCGATGGGTATCACTCGTCAAGTCATTTCGAACCGCTATCGGCAAGAATGTATCCTCAATTGCGACTCGGTCTGTAGTAAGCTTGAATGCCTTGATCTCAATTTCATCGATACTGCCAAAGAAGGCCTTGTCGTAGTTGTTGGTAAAGACCCGCTGAAGACCAGAGCCAGCTAGAATTAATGAAACTCTTGTTGATTGTTGGGTAACTGGCCGGAGTGCCCAAAGCAATTTTTCGACCTCTTCATCTCGCCCTGTCAGTAATGGCTCCACAAAGCGGTCGAATTCATCAATAAAGAATGCCATCCGCTTTATTCTCCCATTGGTTCCTGTGTCGATCTGGCGGACAAGCTCCTCGAAAGCGCCTGACAGCGAAACTTCAGGCTCGATTCCAGTAATAAGACGACTCAATCGCTTCCCAGATGTTCCGTTGATTGCCTGATGTACCAGCTCATTACACGGTTTGGTTTCAATTTCAGTGACAATCTTTTGAAACAGTGCGGTTTGCATGCCTCCGGGTTGATTGCCGATGTTGAGCCCCGAAAGGTCAATAAAAACTGCACAAACATGACCAATCTGCGGCGGGAAATTCTTGATCAGTTCAAGCAGGAGTGACGTTTTTCCAATGCGCCGCTGCCCGAATAACATGGCGCTGCGAGGACGAACTGAGTCCGTCAGATAACGTTCAATGGTTTCGATTTCTTGCGTTCGTCCGTGGAATCCCTCTTTTCCGTGGACTGGTTGTCCAGCAAAACCTGGCCAACTGCGGCTTAAACGGGAATGGTCAATCGGTGCAAATCTTTGACGGCTAACTGGCAACTCCCACACACCACGCACATCAATCCGTCGATCAAGTAGTGTTTTGCCGCTTATTCTGTAAGCGATGCTGGCCGTGCTTCCAGCATCTTGAATCGCTGCCGAAGGGACGGTGACAGTGATAACGCGTGGTCCTGTCAGGAAGTCGTGTTCACTTTCCAGCAGGTTCGTTCGCACAACTGGATCTGACACCTCTAGATATAACTCCTGTGGTGGATCAATCACTGAAGGTCGAAGCTCTAGTTCTATAAGCATCTTGCCTTCACAATCAGGTACCACAAACTCAGATTCCAAAACAACCGTTAGTGGTTCTTCTGGCTGACGAGTGACGGAAAGTTGCAGCTCGAAGAACCTGATCCAGGGTCGCGTGTTCGTTTTCCCTGCAGAACGTTCGCGCAGCGCAAGGAATCGTTGAGCAGCGGCCTGATACAGCGACGGTTCAGCAGAAAGTCGCTGAATAATCTGGAGACAGGAACGAATCTCATCTTGAGTGCCGGCAGCAGCATGCTGTACCAAATGGTGAATCGACTCGTATCTACGCAGCTTGAACAGGAGGATCAGCAGGTCCGAACGGGGCTTGCCATTATCTTTCAAACCCTTGAAAATCTCCCAGAGTGCTTCGGAGAAGAATGCACATCCGTCTAAGTCATCAATTACTATTCGATTGGCATTTGCAAGGAGTGAAGCAATCCTTTGAGTCTCCGCTGCAGCTTCATCTGTTTCCGCGAGTTGAGAAATCGCCTGTGCTGTCTCCTCGGCCAGCTTCTTGTCAAAAAGACTTGGGTCTGAAACTCGGACAATTCGAATGAAACTTAATGCGATGAAATGATTAACATACTCATTGGAAAGAGCTTGTCGAATATCGGACCGCTCACAGCATGCCACTGCAAGACAGGCCTTGGACAAAGTGGAAGTAAAATCCTTTTCCGTAGCCCTATCAGCGGCGAGTGAGCGACACATTCCGTAAGCCGCCTCTCCAAGGTTAAGGAACCCTCGGCTTGTGGTGTTTGCTTCCAAAACAGATACGGAAGCAGCGCACTGGCGGGCTCGTGGCCAATCACAGTTTCGCATCGCAGCACGAAGAGCGCTGAGGTTGCCCTCCCCAACCCTCGGCTCATTGCGAATAGATTCAAGAAGCCAAGAACGCAATTCACTTACGACAACGTTTGCTTCAGGTGCTCTATAGACTTCTCGAGTCCTCAATTTACTCTCTGCTGTTTGTGGCTGTTCTGCCACTCGTGCTGGAACTCTCAGGACGGATGATCCGAGCCCAAGTACGTCCTTAATTCGCTGCTCCGGGCATGCTTTTTCGGCAAAAATCCTAGCATCACGCACGAACGCAGCGATAACATCATTCCTCTCCTCGGCGGGGCTTCCCAAGCAGGCCTCCAGATGCTGTTGCACCCAGTGTGGCAGAGACTCGGTGATTGCGTCTACTCCATACTTTAGTCTACTGACTAAGTATTTTGAAACATCGTCGATCGCAGTTGCCAAAGACAGAGCGCCATAATCATCCGGCCAGTATCGCGGAGAATCATGTAGAGCAGCGAGTTCGCGAAACTGTGCGGAAACATTAACCGGAAGATTCCCTGCATCGCAGATTCTCAATAGAACCCCCAGATGCTCCCGTCGATCCGTGTTCTTGTGCTTTATAGCAGCAATTCGACATTCCAACTGCTCTGTTGTTTCCTCGTATTGAACAGTTTCGCCAGCTTCACTGAGGAATCGGACGCCCAACTCGTATTCAGGTGTTTTGCGATTTCTAAAATCTGCTAGCAGATCATCCAGCTGAGATGCTTTCAGATCCGCAACGTCGAATCGCATGTCTTGAAAAGCCCCTTCAATCTCCGTTAACTGTATTTCGACATATTCGTCGTGGCGTCTCGCTTCTTTTGCTTCGTCGAAAATCGTCCTGTATCGATCATGGATAACGCGGCGACGTTCGGCAGCCGCACCATTAACAAAAGCAATTAGGTCTTTTGAATTGAATTCTTCTGCGGCATCCAAGGCGGCAAGAAACTCTCCCGCATCAACGAATCCTTCCACTACTTCACGATCGGACGTCGCGGCTCGCCCAAGTTCCACGCGGAGTTGATCAGAAATGTATCCGGGAAACGTGAGCGGAGATGAACTACAGGCGGCGCACCACGACAAGGGCAGGTAAGGAGTGACGATTGCCTCAGCGTCAAGCAGTACTAATTCACCATTGTGCAATGAACACGTTTCACCAATTCCTCCTCGCGGACCATCCCCGGAAGACTCGTTCTGCAGTGTCGTAAGTTTACTCCACCAGTTCGCAGCAATTTCGCTGGTCGCAGAAGACATTCGATCAAGGACGTTTACGAGTTCCTGGCCACTCCAATTGTGTGTATCGCGGACTGACTCCACCCATGCGGATAACTTTGCCTCGAACGTCTCAAGGTACTTTCGTGTCTGGTCTCTATGGCTTGCAACAATGCCTCGGTGAATGTCGCTTAGCCGAATTGTCTCCTCGACCTTTTCGTCCAGCGGCCCGGCGTGATTCCACGCGACAATCGCTTCCTCATACGCATCGGCCTCAATCAATTTCCGAATGGGCTTCACAAACTGTTGCTGCGCAGTGATACGCAAAGCGTAGTAGTGTTTGGTAAGCCCGCCTGTGTATGCCATGTAGTTAATCAGGTCTGCCTTCAGTTGCTCCGTATTTGATTCATGATCGCCATTCGTTCCAGAAAGATATTGACGAAGGCCTGCGACTGCATGCTGAAACTGTTGTCTATGAGCCGCATGCTGAAACTCTTCGAACAAGGCGGTGCAGTGGTGGGAAATCTGTTTGCACTGTTCGGGAAGCGGGAAAAGGAGGTTGTTTGGGCGGTCAAGAATAATGGAGTCTGCAAGCAACAAGAACCCCAAGGTTGAAAATGACTCAGGCTTAGTCCGCAACAAATCGTAGATCTGGACTACATCAAGAAATGCAATTAGTTTGGCGGCTGATTCGAACGTGCCTGTAACAATGTCAGTGGGAATGTTGTCGAGGAACTTCGAAAGTCCACGATGGTCAGTCGGCCAGGCAAATCGAAATAACAATCCAGCCAGGATTGGCTTGCGGCAAATCTGCGAGAAGCGTTGTCCCTGCTCGGTAACTGGATCTCCCGTTGCCACGAAGTGAAAAAGTGCGGCTCGTAGATCGCTGTTGGCCTCCGCCAACCCTCGTGCGCTGTCGACGGAGCTCAGTTCGGAAACAAGTTCAAGTAACTCCGCAACGTCAGCCTCCTGCCGACTTAGGCGTGCTAGCTCGTCTTCTATGGTGCTTACCCGTTGTTGCAGCAACTCGGCGCCACTTTCAAGTGTCTCGCTTCGAAAGTCAACGAGTACCTCCGCCTTACGTCGCAATCGCTCAGTCAATACATCGAGGCGATCACAGCACGAGTTTATTTCTGCTAGCGCTGCATTTGCGCTGCGATACGTTTCAAGCGCTTCCCCGAGGGTTCGGTCCTTGACGACGTTTATGAGTGTCTCATGAGACGTGACGCCAGTGACCCAATGTGCTGTCTTCATTCTCTCAAACTCTGAGGCCGCTGACGCCTTTCTACGCCGGAGAAGCTCCTGTTCTTGCAAATACTTCTCAGCAATGTCATCCAAATAGTCGGCAAGCTGCCGAAGTTGGGCTGTACGCTCGGAGAAGTCCGCAACGCTGACCGCAGAATCCACGCATTCAAAGTCTTTCAATAGTCGGTAAACTGTGCCTGCTGGAAAACGGTCATCGTCAAAGAATGTTTTGACTTCCTGATGCTTTTGGTTTCCTTCGGGAGGCGGATTCATTTGATTTGATGTTCGATGTTGTGACTGATGATCTTTATTTGTCATCTGTGTTACTCAGCAGGCTCGGTGGTCGCCGAAGGAAAAACAGTCCGCAGTTTCGCAACATTTCGAATCATGGGCGGTGATTGTCCGGCAGCAGGATCAACGCAAGCAGTCTATGTTAACCGTAGGAGTATACAGACAGCCGCCGGGGTTTGTCGCAGGTCAGGCGTACTTGAATCTGGAAAAGTGGCCATAAGTCTGATGCGGCGCCGGAACTCGTATGCTACGCGGTGGATCGGACGTTGCCAAAACAGGTTCAGATGAAGGGCCGTACAAGTGCGCACAGTTATTGAAAGATTCGAAGCTGCCAAGTACGAGAGCCAGTCCATCGCTGTCTTCAAACTCGGCTCCATTGAACATTGGATCTTCCAGCCGCTGTGCGACCAAGGAATCGCTGGGCTGGCGAACAATTGACTTTCGAGTGCGTCGGCTGACGGATCGGGGCGACTACGCCGACTTCCATGCCCTCCGGCACACGTTCATCACCAACATGATCAAATCTGGCATCAACCCCAAAACGGCACAAAGCCTTGCGAGGCATTCGACGATTGATCTGACAATGAATCTGTACACCAAATTGACCATCAGCGACCAAGCTGCCGCCATAACAGCGTTACCGGCGCTGAAGTCCCAGAACAATCAAGGAATCTGCGTGAGGTCTTGCCTTCTTATCCATCCATCAAGTCAACAAATTGAAGCTTAGCGAAGCGAAAAAGAATCGCTACGACGAAATTAAGATGGAGATACGGCCTTCGAAATTGCGAATTATCTGCACCAAACTGTCGTGCGAGATCAACGCCGGCCCATGATCCTTCTGAATCCACAACTGCCCCGAGGCTTCACGGACAGTCCAACCTGCCGCATTTCCGAATTGGTCGACAATCTGAATACTTCCGACAGGCAGTCCGCAGCCGCGGGGAATGCGCAGGCAGTTGTCGGTCGCCGAGAATCGCGCGAAACCGAGGCTCTGTGCTCTCACGAAGAGACGCCCTTCAACCTCATGCGCCTTGCGCCCGTGGTGATCTTGATACACGGAAACAGTCAGGTATTGCGTATCAACCGCGCTCAACTGCGTCACCCACGATGGATCGGGCAAATTTCCTACTACCACCACATGTCGAGGTATGTGTCGCAATAAGTCCTCCGCTTGTTGAATGCTAAGGTCGTCAAATGCCCGAACAAGACTTGTGGCACACGAATCGGCAGGGTCTCCATAGCGAAAACAGCGTACCTGAGGCAGTATGTGATGTTGCAGCGAATGACCCGCTAACTCGACTTCAACCACGAACCAATGCGACACCGTCTTGTGAATGAGGGCCAAATCCGCAATGCGACGTTCGCCTTCAAGGACAAACGTCCCTGCAAAAACGCCGCAGCGGTACTCCGGAAACAAGCACGACAGGGCTTTGACTACTTCGGCCTCAAAATCACCTTCAAGATACGAAGTTGGATCGACTAACTGAAAGATATTGTCGGGGTGACACGCACCGGTCAGCAGCCTCCTCATGCTCGGCTCCAGGTCACAGTGGCTACGCCTTCCAAGCGATCTTCCTCCTCCTTGAGGCGTTGAATCTCCGGCTCCGTCGCGACAAGCGTATAGATCAACGCGCCGCCCTTTCCCTGTGCAGGCCGCACCACCCGGCCCAAGCGTTGAATCCGCTGCCGCCGGGTCGCGGTGCTCGCCGCAATGATTCCAATTTCGGTCTCCGGCACATTGAATCCCTCATCGAGCGCACGACACGTTACCAACACGTCAATATCACCTCGCCGGTACTGCCCCAACACCGCGGCCTTCGCGCGGAGTGGCATTTTCGAGTGATATACGCCACTCCTGATACCGTTTTCTGCAAGAACTCTATGGATCAGGTCACAAGCTTCGATGTCTTCGTGAAAAATTAGCGTGCGTTTTCCGCGGTTGGACGCTACCAGTCTTAGCGCCAAGCGGATGCGGTTCAGGCTCAGGTTCAAAACGCGAGCACGTTTTAGGAATATCGCAATAGTCTCGTCCGCTTCCGCACCATACTTACTAATTGAACGAGCTATGGCCTTGCTGAGATTGTCATATTCGGCCTGTCGATCGGCCTCCAACTCGAGGACGATGTTTTTCAGTACAAATGGAACGATTACACCATCGCGAAGTGCATCGGCGTAGTCATAGCTGTAGATTACTTCTCCAAGTGCCGGCACCAGAACTTCTTTCAACCCCTCGTCGTACGGTTGATCGGGCGTCGCAGAAAGGCCCAGCGAGGCATGGGTAGGTACCCTGAGTGCAGTGCGAAACTGCTCAGATGCAGCCTTGTGGCATTCATCGACTATCAAAAACCACTTGTGGTCCTGTATGCGCTCGGATAGTTTGACGGCCGTGTTTATCACTGCGATGTTGATTGCCCCAAGACGGAAACGCAGTCGACCGGTGATGATGTTGATCTCATCAAGCTCAAGGTCAAAGTAGCTAGCCGCCTCCTCCCACCATTGCTCCAAGAGAGCCTCGGTCGGAACGATGATGAGAGTTGCCACTGGACGAATTCGGTCTACACACGAGAGTGCAAAAACCGTCTTGCCGCCGCCTGTCACGACGCTAATGATTCCGCGATGGTTGGCTTGCTCCCATTTGGAAAACGCGTCAATTTGCCACTGCCGCAACTTCAACTTGGGCACGTCTCGTCCCCTCGATGCCGCAAACGCAAAGAAACCCCGAGGATTCTCAGGGTTTCTGGGATAAACGCTGTGTTTTGAGCGACTATCGGAAGCGGAGAGACAGGGATTCGAACCCTGGGTACCCTTGCGGGTACTCCGGTTTTCAAGACCGGTTTGGAATGGACGCAAGTGCCAACCCAGTAAAGAGTTGCAAGAAAGGCCTGATGTTGAGGTGCCGACTACGGTGACGCCTCGTAAAAAGCTGACAATAGTCGAATATTTCCAACGATCGTTTCTCGATTTATTAGGTATTGTCCCTAAACGGCTTGCCGGCACGAAAGTACTCCAGCATTTCTTCAAGGCCTCTCCGGCACCGCGATGGCGCAAGAAGTAGTGCACGTTCCGAACACTTTATCGCCATCGAAAACTCGCCCACCTCCGCGTAACTCGCAGCGAGTGTGTCGATGAAACTCCAACAGTGCCAATCAGCCTTGCGGCAAGCACATGTTGCATACTGTACAGCCCTTGTACCATTTCTTGCAGCTGCGTCAGCGGCAGTGGCAAAACGCCAAGCAAGATTATTTGATGCCCATGGGAATTCAGGATCTAGCTCGATCGAGTGCAGGAACCGCTCTTCAGACTCGCGGTAGTGCCCCAGTGACGCAGCATGTGCAGCGGCGTTATACTCCGCAAGTGCTTGCATGGGACGTTCTTGGCCGTCCAGTTCATAGGCCTTGGCTCTACAAAGAAAGTAATGCTGGTTCGATGGGTTGCTACCATCCCAGTCTGCCTTGATCGCATCATCAAAGCAACGAATGGCTCTTTTGACACTCCCCCGCTGCAAATACTCGATTCCTTCAGCAAGCAAAGCCTGTCCTCGAATGGGATCTTCGGCCCAACCGTCAGATGGGGGAAGGACCAATATGGCAGGAGCCTCAACAGGGGGCGAACTTGCCCGCGGCGGCTTAGCCTCGACAGTCTTGGCCTCGAAGGTGCCACGTTGATCGCTGCTTCCCTGCAGCATCTCAGCTGAAACGCCCTTTACCGTGTTGGGTTCCAGCGACCACCAAGGAAATAGAAATACCTCACCGCACTCCTTGCATGACATCCGACGCCCTAGAACTTTAGACGTTCCCCGGCTCCTTGTTCCACAATTGGGACATTCAGCCAACCAGCGGGCATTTGACGCATCGATTTGATTTCGATCGGCGTTCCTGACGAATTCGAACGACAAGTCATTTCCATCCAAGATGACTAACATCTCTTTGGTGACTAACTCATCCGGCATATCAGCCAATCGTTCGGAGTGGAGACTCATGGCTCTCTCAAAGACGTTCCGAATGAACCTCGCATTCCCGAATCTTTCATCGCGCTGGTTGTAGGCAATGGTGAACAAAATCGACGCCCATGCACGTCCCGACGGTGAAAGTGAATACTCGGCATCACGACAGAATTTTTCAAAAATCTGACACAGATCCGCAATCGCGTAATCCTCAAAGTTGATATACCTAGTGAAGCGGCTTTCCAAGCCGGGATTCGCGCGAATGAACTTTTGCATGGGTGCCGGATAGCCCGCTGCGATTACCACCAGCCTGTCTCGACTATCCTCCATTCGTTTGAGCAGAGTATTTATTGCTTCGTCACCATACATGTCACCGTGACCATATGTCAGAGCATCTCCTGCAAGCGTGTATGCTTCGTCGATAAAAAGCACACCATCAAGTGCCGATTCGATCTTCTCATCGGTCTTAATCGCAGTTTGGCCGAGATAGCCACCAACCAAGTCGGAGCGGTCGCATTCCACTACCTTTGTAGTCTTCAGCAGGCCGAAGCCATAGAGAATCTTGCTGACGATCCTTGCCACTGTCGTCTTGCCGGTACCTGGATTCCCCGTAAAGACAAAGTGCAGTGTTTGGCCTGACTCTCGAAGGCCGTGCTTTCGTCGCTCCAACTGAATCTTTAGAAAACTCATCAGGCGTTTCACTTCGGCCTTAACGCCGGAAAGCCCAGTTAGCGCGTTCAGTTCTGCAATCGCATCATCGAGAGCGGCCTTTGGATCAGTTTTCATTTCAGGCCTGGCGACAATGGTTTCTGGCTCAGGTGCCGGATTGTATGGTTGAGTTTGGAAAGGCGTATTGGAACTGGGCTTCACTTTCGAAGCAGCCGGATTACGTTCCTGATTACCAGTCACAACGTTTCGAAGCAATCTCGTGTACTCGCGAGTCGCCTGAATCGTCTCCTTCTCTTCCGTGTTCATCCCTCCGACCCGCATGATCTCGGTCTGAATTGTGAAGATGATGTGCTCATACATATCCAGTGCATTCGAATCGCCATTCAGGACTATCAATGTGCTACACAATGTTCCTCCGAGTAGGAACGTATCACACTTTTGACTTCCACCAAAAGACGCCTCATCTTTGATGAACCTATCGAGGAATTCACCAACTTGGTCGGACGATAGATCATCGAACTCCGAATACCGTTCAAGTGTCGAGGAGTAGACTTGCGTCAATGGCTCAACAAGTGTATATGCTACCGACAGTTCTCCGGCACTAACCTCCTCGTCTGCACGAATCGCTGTGCAGATGAATCGCAAGCAGTCGCTAGCAATGGCTAGCAGTCCAATCGAGTGCAGGTTTGGATGCGGAGGCCGAATCTGATCTAGAAAGGACGATCCCGGAAACTTGACGTGTCGCAGATGCAGGTTGATTTCCTTCAAGAGACGTTTTACATGCCTTAGCGCGGTGTCGTTGTTCAATGATGTGGCGATAAGTTTTGCTAATTGATGTATGTCGCCGATGACGGGATTACTCAGGTCATGTGTGGTGGACCGATCCGCAACCGTGGAACCCAGGGGCTTGTTCGTATCGTCGCTCAACCATTCCTCGATAAGTTGTCCCATCTCATTACTGTCGTCGCCCGCGAGATCATGTTGTTTGTGCGCACCCGCCAAGTCTTTCACGTTGTTGCCAATCGACTCGGAGGTATCAGATTCAAGCCCGAGAATCGACAGCGTCCAAGCATTGTCGCGGATTTGTTTCAGCAGATGTTCTCGTGAATCGGCGTCAAGGTTTGGTGGTTCGCCATCCGCGCGAATCGATTCGGCGATTTCTGACAGCACGTCGAGGTCGAAGTAATGATCCGTCAAGGCTAGTGACATCACCAGTGCGTCTTCAGTTTTCGGTGCCACGTGGCATTCGGGGCATGGAACAAATGCACCAAATTTTCTCGCACCGCACTTGTAACAGACAGCTTCTGTCATGTCCTATCCTCAACAATGTCAACTGCCACTTCTTCTTAGGCAACCAATTCTTTGTCAGAAAAAACAAATCGCCCTATGTGAAATCGTGGTCACGATCATTTCATGATGAAAATGGATCGCCCCATTTCCGGGGATAATGCTGTCGCTGCCCCCATGTCACAGCACTATATCACGCCGTTCTTCTTCCACCGAGTCATCGCAGGATCAAGGTGCTGAGAAAGAAACTCTTCGAATGACAGAACGTTGGGGATTTTGGGATAGCAGTTTGCCTTTACGTCCTTCGGGACAACCATCCAGACCCGATGATTCTTCATGATCGACAGTTCCTTCGTGGCGACGTTCTCGTCGATCGTCGCAAGAAAGAACTGTAGGCCCTTGCTTCCTTCAGTGACAATTTGTCGCCACCGTTCACGCAGCGTTCGCTTAACCGTGAAGATGACGCAATCCATTGCCATCTTGTTGAAGTGCTCGACGCTCGGAAACAGAAAATCAGGCTGACCATCGATTTTCGCCTGAGGCGTGTATGGGTACCCCAAGCGGCTGATCAAGCTTGCGATCACATACTCCATTGCGCTGCCAGCGCGTGCTTTTCTTCCTTGTCCCAACCCCAGAAAGAAGCGATCGATTGCCTGAAAGTTGTCTTCGAGCATTTCAAAAAACTGAGACTTTGATGGCCTCGCCGGGAGCAATGGTCCCAGCACTTCACGGAACGCAATGTCAGCTGCGGGCGCTTGAGAGGCCAAGTATATTGCGAATGCCCTGATCTGAACTTCTTCCACAAGCATGGAGAAGTTACTTTTGAGCCATGAACTACGGCCATTGAACCCGTGCTCTTTCAGCACCTTCGCCATTGCTTTTTCGGCGATTGCAGATCCGCTTGGAATGTGCTCTCTGGCTGCCACCGTCAGCCGCTGTGTCAACTCTTCCTGGTCCATTTCTTCACGTCCCCATCAGGTGCGATCAGCCGTAGTGTCTTCACTTATTCAACAGTCATTATGGTACGCGCGATTCATCTCACATTCACAATTCGACCGTGAGACTTGTCTTATAAAGTCGAGGAATCTCTGACCGCTGAATTCGAATCTGATTCCTCCGCTTGGTGACTGGCGATGGCGTGCTGTAGCCTTCCGCCTTGATCGCCGGATCGAGATACAAGTGACCCGCCTCCAATGCGGACAAAACCACCAAGAAGTCCGTGCCCTCACAGACCATAACCCTGGAGCCGTAGTGAAAGCGTTTCGGATCGTCCATGCACATGGCAGGAACATACGCAGCGGCCGCGTGTTTCTGAGACCAGCACTCGACGAGCTTTCTGAATGTCCAACCTGCGGCAACCACGTCGTCGTCCGACACAAGTGCCAAACAACCATTCGGGTCGAAACGATCTGGCTCTTCCGGATCGTAGCCATACAGCGTGAGCGTTAGTTCTGTCGTGTCATGCCGATTCCCAACGCGATAGATGCCGCCGAAATTCTGGCGATCCTCACGACCGCGCTTGTCCGGGTACCCCCATCGTGCCAGAAACTCCAATACCGACCGGTCATGGTAAACTCCCATGTCGGGCTCTGGTGTCATGACCGTAACAACCTTGTTTTCACTCTGATCAAAGCCTGTGACGGTCATCGCTTTGATCTCGTACCCAGCAAAATCAGGCTCATTGTTTCCGTTCGCTGAGATCCCCAGCATTGCCTCCAAAGTGTAGCCCACAGCCTGCGGGGCCGATGTGGGAACAATTTCACTGCCTGAAAGGCGACGCCCGGTGATCCATCCAGCCTGATGAATGTCACGTAGCCGTGAAATCAACTGCTGTCGCGAAGATAAACCAGCTTGCAGCAGCTCGATTCGATTCAGGCCCGCTGCAACGTCGTAGCCATCCTCACTTCGAAGTTCCTCGCGCAACTCGTCATTGCCAACGACGAGCATTGCGAGCACAGTTCCGGTCGAATCGACGCCGAGGAACAACAGCCGATTGGAGTACACCTCGCCGGATTTCTCTCTGAGGTACTCACTCGGTATACAGTTTGAGCCTCGGAGAAATCCAGAGAGCCTTACCTCGGGATACTGCGGATAGAAGATTATCTTCGCGGCAGAAACAGAGTGCCGCGATCCGTCGGGCATCAACCAGCAGAAGTCAAGGTGTCCAAAGATTCTGTCGCCGCCATGTGGTTTTTGCTTGCGTGTGGCGGTCAGACCAGGTGGCAGCGGTGGATTGTGTTCAATCCTGTTTGGAAGGTAGTTGAATGCCGCAAGGTCACTTGTCAAATAGATCTGTCGCTTGGAATCGTGATTCCAAGCCAGTTCCTTGGCATACAGCCGCTTGGCCGCGGCTTGATTGAAAAGCGCACGGACATCCGCCAACGACATCTCGGTCATTGGGAATCTGTCAGCAGGAATAAGGTCTGGATTAGCCATTCAGGAATTGAATCACAATTGCATGAAAGGTTCGACCATGGACGCGCCAATTGCCGGGCGTTGTGCGCCCACTGTTTTCACACAGTTGCATGTCGTCGGCGTGGCTTTACCTTCGTTCCCTTCAGGAGCGATGCGTTGTCCTGAGTCTCCAGGTGCTTCCCGATGACACGCAGAACTTCCCGCCCGACAGCCGTGACCACATCGGGGACAACCGAATTCCCAAACTGTTTGTACGCCTGAGTGTCAGATACAGGGACATCATCACGGCACGAAACAACATCACGAAACCCCATCAATCTGGCGGCTTCCACAATCGTCAGGCGTCGCGGGTTCTTCTTTGCCCCCTGAGAAATGAGGATTTCGGAACCATCCTTGTAATACCGTGCGCTCAGTGTTCGGGAAACGCCCTCAGGATCTGCAATTCCAAAGCCAAAACCATTCCCTTTGGCGCGATGCTTTTCTGCATATCGCTGAAGGTAGTTCCAAAGGTGATCCGTCAGCGTGTACTTTTCGGCGGGATTCTTCTCAAGGATCGACTGAAACTGTGGGCGTTCCCCCTCTGGCTTATCCGGAAACCGGAAGTCCGGATTGTCGCCAAAGACTCCGATGTCGAAGCAAACAATAAAAATCCGCTCACGGTGCTGAGGAACGTAATCCGCTGCATCAATCACCTTGTGGAAGACGGAGTAACCAAGATCTTGCAGAGTCCCCTCGATGACTGGCCACGTTCGTTTCTTGTCATGTGATTTCAGGTTCTTCACGTTTTCAAGAATCAGGACTGGCGGTCGCCTTGCAGAGACGATGTCGCAGATTTTGAAGAACAGATTTCCCTGCTTCTTGCAGTCGAATCCATCAGCTTGACCAAGACTTCGCTTTTTGGAAACTCCGGCAATTGAAAATGGCTGGCAAGGAAAGCCAGCTGCAAGAATGTCGTGATCTCCAATCGACGCGGGATCCACATGGTTAATGTCTCCCACAGGAGATTCACCAAACCACGCTTCATACGTCTTCGCGCTGTATCGATCCCACTCACAACTAAACACACAGCGACCACCGAGTCTCTGCAATCCCAGTCGAAAGCCACCAATCCCGGCAAAGACATCGATAAACGTGAACGGCAACGTATCTGCTTCTGCGGGCCGGATGACAGGACGGTCTCGGAACAGCGACGGATGACCGTTCTCTGCACGTCGTCCCGACTCAAGTAGACTGATCACGACAGAGTTGATGTTTTCCCGGCGTTCGTGGGCCTGATCTTCAATCCATTGCCACAGCTCACTCGGAATGCTGCGGAGGCAAAACTGGTCCTTCATCGTCGCTCCTTTGAATCTCTGGGAATCACTGATATCACGATATCGCAAGTTCCCAGAATATCAATCGAGAAGGCACCGCTTCGCAGTCACCAAGAGTGATACGGTTCCAGCCGGAGGGTAAAAAGGCGATACTCTTGGCAACCTTAAACACCCATGAAATTCAAGTCACGCCTGAATGAGCTTTCATGATGTCGCTGTGTGACAAACCAAGGCGGCAAGCGTATTTCTCTCCAATCTTGTCCATGACATGGATGATCTTTGGGTGATGTCGATCTCCCTTTGAAAGACCGGAGCCGAATCGCCGTAACCAACTATGGCGTTGGGAGTTGCGTCAGCATATTCCGATCAAGGTGCCGTCAGTGGTGCCGAGGTGCCCGGATTGGTGCCGGACGGCTCGCTGGAAGTTGCATTCTTCTGCATTTGTTTACACGACAGAGTGCAAAACGTGACAGGCAAAAGCCGGCGCCGTAAACGCAAAGAAACCCCGAGGATTCTCGGGGTTTCTGGGATAAACGCTGTGTTTTGAGCGACTATCGGAAGCGGAGAGACAGGGATTCGAACCCTGGGTACCCTTGCGGGTACTCCGGTTTT
>Ga0194129_10004359_pt1 | contig 18906 bp, 17 predicted proteins | sample TA2KigCa35mmetaG_FD_150862 | JGI IMG/M metagenome (GOLD analysis project Ga0194129, IMG submission 150862) | Freshwater microbial communities from Lake Tanganyika, Tanzania - TA2015038 Kigoma Deep Cast 35m | ecosystem: Environmental > Aquatic > Freshwater > Lake | place: Tanzania: Lake...
TATTCGAAGAAAGAGGAGTCAACGATGCTAACTATCTACGCACATTGTGATCTACCATGCGGCGTTTACGATCCCGCACAAGCAAAGATCGAAGCCCTTTCAGTTAAGGCCTGCATGGAGAAATATGCTGCATCAAGCGATCTGGATTTCAAGTCACGCGCTGTTGCAATTAAGGAAGAGCGCTCACATCAAGTTAAAGAACATCTCTGGGTGCTTTGGACCGATTACTTCAAGCCAAACCACTTCGAGGCTTACCCACAACTCCATGCTCTCTTCAATGAGGCAACCAAGTTGGCAGGCGCTACCGGCACCAAGGGAACAAATGATGTTGCTGTTGCCGAGAAGCTAATCTCGAAGATTGATGAAATCGCAGAGATTTTCTGGGCTACGAAGAAGTAAAACTCATTTCGAGTTTATGCGTTAGCCCGGTGACCTAAAAATCTCCGGTTAAATGTCATCGCCCCCCGAGAAAACTCGTATCTACAATCCGGATTCTTATCCATGCAATCCGGTATTCCACCATCAGGACTGATTGACACCTGTCCAATTTTTCCGTATTGATCACTACGTATCTTCCATAAGCTAAGAACCAAATCGGGAAATTCATATTTTTGCCTTGATTCAAAGGCTGTGTCAGGCATAATTATCGTGAAGTGAGTACCAGAACTACATGAAATCAGTTTTAGCACAGACCTTGATAAGAAAATAAAGCAAAACTCAACAAATTTCTCTATCCTGTTGACACAGAAAGTTATGTGGATATTCTCCAGCAGTGAGTTCAGAGATAGCCAGTTTGAACGATGTAACCGTTCTAATTTCGGGTCCTATCTTTAAATTTGCTTCAGACAAGGTACCAGTACCAGATATAACTTTTAAATTGGTACAGTCGGTGCGAAACTCTTACTCTGCAATGCCAATTGTTCTGTCCACATGGGAAATAGATGAGAGATTCAAAGAATTTGATGGGCTTTTGTACCACATACCGCATGACCCGGGAGCACAAATTGTAGGGGACCACGTTTCCAATTTGAACCGGCAAATCACTTCAGTGAATTCTGGAATCGAGAGAACTAACTCTAAATTTGTGTTGCGGATCAGAAGTGACTTCCTATTCAAAAATTTTCAAAAAACCCTTGAACTTGTATTGAGAGTATACAACCTAAGACCCGATAAAATAGTGGTTTTAGATTCCTCGAGACATGCGTTTACATGGCCCTACCATATTTGTGATTTCCTTCAATTTGGCCACATTGAACTGTTAAAACGTTACTGGACAAAAAGCCTTCAGACAAATGAGGAGTTTTTATACTTTAGAACTTCGCCCAATCACGAATATCGGCCAAAATTCTTGGTTAGACACCTGCACTACTTTAGATTTCCTGAGCAATATAGCCCGGAGCAGTTTCTTGGACTGCGCTACATGTTTCCCAATTGCGATTATCCACTTAAGCATAGGCATAACTTTTCCCTAATGAGCTTCATTAATGGTTTTAAAGAATCGGATAAAAACTTTTCTTTTATTCACATATCTCAAGTAGTCAATCTTGGAAGACTCTATTCTTTGGGAGCAGAGAGTGCTTTGCGTAGATTGGGAACAAAGTTAATGCGACACTCGCCTCTTACTGTTAGATTTTGTGTTCTCTGTTTCTTTTTTTCTTTCAAGCTTATCCACAACCTGTTGAAAAACTTTAGATCTGCCGTAGGCAGACTAATATGAAAGCCAAATAGAGTATAGAATTACTTTGTTGATAAGAACGCAAAAACAAGCCTCAGGTTTGATTTCAAGTGTGGAACCTTCTAACTATACATTTCTCAAAATGTATATGTCTTTTACTTGGAGGTTTAAAGAGGATTGGAACCCTCGGTAGGTTTCCCTACACACTCTTTCCAAGCGTGCGCACTCTCGTTGACGTGTGTGAATCGTGGAACTGCACTTGGGGCAAGGTTTTGTGGACTGATTACTTCGAGCCCAACCATTTCAAAGCACACCCACAACTTCGTGGCCTTCTCAATAAAGCGACCAAACTTGCTGGCGCTGCAGGCACAAAGGGGACCGTTGATGTTGCCGTTGCAGATAAATCGATTGCCAAGATTGACGAAATCGAAGAAATATTCTGGGCAACTAAGAAATAAAAAAGACGATGACCCGTCTATACTTTTGGGAGAATTAACAACCTTGATATTAAGGCAGGTGGGTTTCGTAGCATGGATTTAGAAGCGCCGCCATTTACTGACGCTTTACCGGATTTCAAGCTCGTTAGAAAATTTGACTAAAACGGACTATGGAGAGACGGCGTGCGCAAGAGGATTCACTTCTACATCAATCAAATGAGCCACTTTATAAAGGGGAGGTGAGTCAAGTTGGCCCTTGAAGGTTTTGTATATGACGCATTGAGTGGGTCCACTCTCAAGAGCCGATCATGAGGACTCATGAATAAATTGCAATTAACTCGAATGCTTCGCGAGATTAGATTATTCGAGTATAAAGAATTGACAAGGTTCGGTAGAAAACAAGATGGTGGATATGTCATCCCTAACGATCTCTTCGAGCAAATCGATTCCGTGGTGAGTCTAGGAATCTCCTTTGAATGGTCTTTCGAAATGGAAATCCGAAAAAGTTTTGGTGACCTAGAAATTTACACTTTTGATTACACGACAAATGTGTGCAAGATGGTGGAATTTTTTTGTAAGGAAATTGCACGTCGCGTATTGGGTACCCGAACGTCGCTAGGTAATGCTGAGCTTTTACGTCTTCCTTTATCTTACCTTAAGTTTTTAAAATTGTTTCATCATAAGAAGTACCGCATATCGACCCTGAAGCAAAGTTCGAGAGACTTCTCACTTTTCGAGGTGATGGATCTTTTGAATTTAACAAGTCATAAGAGCTTACTAAAAGTAGATATTGAAGGCAGCGAATATGAAATTATTGATGACGTCTGTAGTCTCAGAAGCTCTTTTGTCATCATAGTTATGGAATTTCATGATATTTTGAAAAATGAAGAGCTATTCTTATCAAGCCTACGCTCCCTACAGGAGCATTTTGTGGTCGTTCATATACATGCAAACAATTTTTCGGTTGAGGAAGAGTCAAAGGTGCCCACAGCGTGGGAGTTTACTTTTGTTGAGAGAAGCTACATAGAGAATTTTGAAAGACTGCAAGGAGTGTCATTTCCACGGAAGGGATTAGACTTTCCAAACGATCCTGACAAACCAGAGTTCAACTTCTTCTTGCGATAAGTGTGGGACACGATAGCTAGACAGTAAAAATTAGGGTATTTGCCTCAGCTTCACACAATGATCCAACCATTCATGTCTAAGAGCATTTCGGAGTGCATTTTTGGAAAGCTCAGTATATTTATGAATCAAAGCGTCAGAAATGAGAGTAGAGTCTTCCCGGCTAGAGAAGAAAAGAGCATCGTTACCGGCGATTTCACGATGGATTGGGTTTTCACTTAGTACCTGATTCACGATTGTCCCCTTCAACCCAATATGCGCCGCCGTGTGATTTCTGGATCCGTTTTATGAAGAAGACTCCTGGCATTTCTTCCCCTTAGATAACTACCACAGCATTGAGCGGCAGTTCGGGTGCGATTCCTGGGAACCATTTCACAAGCAAGTTATCGCGATCTTTATAGGTTGGCGCCATGGAGTTTCCGGCAACTAAGTTAAAGCGATTGGTTCCAGTAGTTTTACAGCATGATCTTTCCAACTCCAAGATTCCGATACCTTTAAGGCGTTTTTGGAAAATCGCTTGTAATTTTGTGAGATTTCATCTATTGCTATTAATACTTCATCTGAGAAAGGATCATCGCTTGTAACTATGCCCGCTCCCATATCTAACCAACGATTAAGACCACTTCGCGGAGTAGCAATTACGGGCATTCCTCTAGCGATCGCCTCTAGCCCAACCCGCGCCATACCCTCCTCTCTACTTAATAGAATTAAAATATGTTTCGAATACATTAGATTGCTTACCTCATTTTTTTCCAATTCACCTAAGTAATTCCATGAGTTTGGAATTTTAAAACCACGGTATTTTAATCTTCCGACAAGCGTCAACATTAAATTGGAGTCTTCAACTTGAAATATGTTTCTTAATCGATCCAACCCTTTCCTATAGGACAAAATACCCACGAAAAGCAACTCAATTCTGGAAGAATTCGGTAGAGAATGAGGTCTCTTGAGAACTTCGAAGCCATACTCTGAAACAACCAATTTATCTCTAAACATCTTCCATTTTGGATCATTAGCAATTTCTTCAGTAGGAACAGTGATTTTGTAAGCATTATCATAATCTTTAAGCTCTAAAAACCTTGAAACCAGTCCTTTTATTGTCCAAGTTATTCCCAATAAGGCAAGCTGTGTATCAATATGATGACTACCGCGGACAATTATAATTGGCTTACCCAATTTGGTATGATTAAAAAAGGCACCGTAAGTTGACCAAACAATTATCACATCACAACTTGAACTTTTTCTGCAAGCCAAATATGAAAATATGGGGCAGAATAAAATTTTCAACAATTGAATACGTTCTGCAAGTGATAGTAGCCACGTCATTCGTATTCTTTTCCCAGGAGATGCAAAATCAGACGTTGTTATATAATCAACTTCGTGACCCAATTCAGAAAGACCAGTACCTAACTCGATAGCATGCCACTGAAACCCGACAACAATCCCGATTTTCATAAAGTCAATGTTAGCCGAGAACCTCTAATTGAATAGAAAACAGCACACTAATTCACAAAATTCTTAACCTATCGTACACTTCTGGTTGACATATTAATTAGTGAATTGAGAACTAGAGTAGATGAATCGCAATAAACTTATCAACAAGTATCAATTAACTAAGCATGGAATCGTGTTGATGTTTGTAAATTTAATTTCCACAAGTTTGGGTTTCCTCAGTGGTTCGATTATTGCAGCAGTTCTTGGTCCTTATGCTCGTGGTGTTTATCAGGCATGGAGAATTTTCAGTAATGTGCTCTCTGAAATTAGTAATTTCGGTCTAACCAAATTCATTGCCTCCAAATTCAATATTGAATCGACCTCATTTAAAGGTATCTTTCGACATATAACAATAGTTTACCTATTTGTTTCCGCATTGATTCCACTGATGCTCTATCTTGATTTTTCAATTACACTTATTTGCTTGGTCTACACATTAGTACCAATTGGAATTTTTTCAGATATTTACATCGGGCTATTGACTAGACACGGTAACTATAGCATTATTGCACTGTGGAATCTTATTGCGTGGGCAGGTGGTTCTATTGCAGTGATTCTACTCTTCTTAATAGACAAACTTTCTTTAGAATCTGCGATTATTGCCAATAGTTTAATGGCAGCGCTTGCCTTCTTCTTTGGCAAGAAAAACATTAATTTTCCCAATGGAACTAGCTCAATCTATTCGCATTACAGAAGGATTTTACCAATCTATTTTTCCAATGTTTTGAGAGTAGTATTTCTGTTTCTAGACCAAATATTGGTAATGTTATTTTTGGATTTGGAGAACCTTGGCATATATTCTATGGCATTAGCAGTTGCTGGAATAACGACGATTGCTACAAGTACTCTGAATAGCGTAGCTCCGTCAATTGCAAAGCAAAAACGGCATAAAAAAGTGAGATCACTTCTTCAGTTATTCGTGATTTATTCAGTTATCGCACTACTGGCAGTGTTTTTTTGTAGATATTTTCTTGCAACTATAGTTTCTAAAACTATCGGTGATGTATTCCTCCCGATAATATCAATTGTACCGATAATGATCATAGGAAATTTATTGCAATCTTTCGTGCAATTCCAAGTATCGTGGTCAATTTATGAGAATGATGATAGAATATTGATAGTCGAAAAATGTGTGCACACAGTTGGTCTTGTACTTGCTGGGTTGGTTTTTTATCATCTGAGGACTATTCAATCGGCGGCTTGGATGCTAGTGTTTACTTATACCCCCACTTTCTTGTTCTTTGTAATATTGAACTTAAAGAATCTTAGAAAAGTTTGACATAAGTGAAGTATAAAAAATGAATCAAATTAAGGAATTGAAGCTGGATTCAATGATCTTTGTGGGTAATGGAAGTTTGGGAAGTAATGCTTTGTCACTTTTTGATGGATTTAGATCAGTTTTTAGAGAGTGCCACATGATTGATACTCGTATATATGATGGTCCTCCCAAGATATCAATGAGAAATGTAACGAGATATTTTTTTCCTACACTTTATGGTTTTATCGTTTCTACATTTTTAAGACTACAAGTTAAGTATTGGGTGAGAAGGTATCATCCTGATGTCTTGTTTGTTTTCAAAGGAATTTACTTGACAAGAGAATGCTTAGATGGAGTAGATGCCATTAAGGTGCATTATCACCCGGATGACTCTTCATCAAAAGAAAATCGTACTAATATTTTCGATAGAGCAGAATCAGCTTACGACTTTCATTTCACGTCAAACAGGCACAATTTGAGTGAAATCTCGGAACGAACCGGAAAATCTGTTTACTTCATTTCGTTTGCCTACGATGAACGCTGGCATTTTAGAGATGGGAACATGGAATTAAAAGATAGGAATTATCTATTAGGATTTATTGGCCACCTTCGCCCTGATAGAATAGAAATATTTATAGATTTATCGCAACAGTTAGGTAAAAAACTTGCTATTGCAGGAAAAAATTGGAATCGTGTTAGGCATCTGTTGGGTAAGGCTACGATTTTCTCTCCACAATACGGCGAATCATTCTCCCATTTTTGTAGAAAAGCTCCCGTACAACTCGGTTTATTGAATTCAGCTAATCGTGATTTGTATACGGCCAGATCATTCGAAATTCCCGCCACAGGAGCTCTCCTCTTAGCACAAAATACCTCAGAACATAGAGAAATTTTCAATCATATGAGAACAGCACTCCTTTTTGATACTCTTGAAGACATTTACGCGCTTCTTAACTGGATTGAAAAGAATCCCCTTGAAGCTCAGAAAGTTGCAGATAGGGGACATGCACTTATCACTTCAAAATCAAATAGATGGAAAGATAGAGCAAACGAGATATTTCTGATAATTAAGAAATTATATATAACATAAAGCATCTATCCTGATTTATAACGTTTTTGCGAGTATAAAAATAGAGAGATTATCCAAGTGAACAAAAATATTTTAAATGACTCCGTAAGTTTATATCCGAATGAAATAATACCGGCTTCAAACAAGGTTCCATTGCCTATAATGCCCATCCCCAGGATAGCAAAAAGAATTCCTCTCTCCAACAAATTTGCCACCATGATGAAGACAACTGCCATGACAGAGCATCCAATTATTAAAGAATATAATCCACCCCAAATATAACTTTCAGCAATCATCCCTGGTGCAAATGAAACATCACTCTTTATTGCATTTTTAATGCTGAGGTTTGTTACCTCTGAATTCCATAACTGACCAAAACTGCGTTCGACTCGCCCTGTCGTTGGATTCCAGATAAAAGATCTAATGAAATAAACAAGCCATTCATAATATCCACCCAATGTCCCTACTCCAGCAATATTCGCGTCAACTAGTCGAGGGAATTGGTCAAATCTCTGAGAAACTGGCAGGAAAAAACCTAAATTCCACGGGAGTGTGTCCCCATAGCGCGTATTTTGCAAGATAACAACTTGGCCCAACTTTCGGGTCTGCAAAAGATTAAAGATTGCAACCCCAAAAATCATTAAAGGCAATGCAATGATGCTTTTTAAAAGTCTTGACTGCTGAGGTAGCAAAGTCAACATTCTATACATGAGGATTGCCGCAGGCAACAAGAGAACTCCCTTGGCATTTCCCAGTGATGAAGATGTAATTAAAAGACTGAATATCCCGAGCACATGTGTGACATATTTTTGAGCCTTACTTTTTATTACACTATCTTTTTTCCATAAAAAAACCGAATAAAAAGTACTTGCAGAGGGCGCTAGCGCTTTGGTCACCGGATTTTGTAAATCTGTATTCTCAATAATCAATGATGTCATACTTGCTAAAATTCCCAAATTGATTATGTAAAATTCCTTTTTTGGGCTGATTTCAGATTTGAACTTATCAACCGAATTTGGCGACTTTCTTAAAAACAAATATAAAGTTGTACAAAATACTAGAGTTCCTAAAATAATCTGTGCCAGTAACTCATTGAACTGTGCGGAATTAGGGTCTATTCTCACCTCATTAATTGAAGTTGCGATGTTCAGACTATTTGAGATTATAAAGAGAACTGGATGCAAGAAATAATTCAAAAACCAATAACTTGCCGAAATTAGCACTAGGAAAACTGTAGATCTATTTGACTTAGCGACAACCTTATAAGCTAAAAAACAATTGAATAGAATCGCTGTCAAAAGCATGTACTTCAGCATGGTAATTTAATTTTTGTGCTGATAATTTTTATTAGAGAATTTAGTGATACTATGTCTGAAAAAGATGATTCAAAACTTTTTCTAGAGGCGCGCGATAACTTCTCATAATCCCATTTTTGAGATCGAATAATTTCGCGTGCAAAATTTCCTATAAAGTTCGAGTCTTGAGTTATTAGAGAGCCATTAATTCCATCAGACAAATATTCTTTAGCGCCATCAGTTTCCGAACAGATAAGTGGCATACCAAGACTCATGGCTTCAAGTGCCGCAATTCCGTAACCTTCTTCGTAAGAAGTTTGCAAAAAAAACGATCCTGATCGAAGAAAATCGTCCCGTTCAAGATCACTCAAACCTCTATAAATTTGAATTGGGTAGTTTCGATACTTCTTTAATGTCTGACTATCATTAAAAGAAAAATCACCATATCCAATTATAACCAACTTTGGAAGTGAATTACTTTGATCATATGCAAGAGCATATGCTTCAAGTAATCGACTCCATCCTTTTCTCGCGTCACTCAATCTACCCACGGCTACAAATGGCCCTTTAATGGAATTGAGCGCAAGAGAATCATCGCGTGAGTACGTGCGGTTTATTCCAGGGTGCCATAAATGAGTTTCTGAATCAGTTTGTGAATCTAACCATTCTTTCATTCTCGCATTCCCGGCCATCAAAATTAAGTCACGTTTCAAAACTTTTTTCTCGATAAGCCAGAGCAATGGTTGTTGGAGCTTAAGTATTACTCTTCTCAACATACCCATACTTGAGTATTGTGACGCTCGCTCCCACTTAAGTCGCGTGGCGCATTGTACAAAAATTGGAATTTGTACTTGAGGAATTACATTCACAAATTGCAAAAACCCAGTTACGACTAATATGAAATCAAATTGATCAAAGAATTTGCTTAGTTCTTTTCTACTACGGTAACGCGCTGTTTCAAATTCTGCCGCGAAACTCCCAAATCTAATCACACGATGTCCGCTAAATTGTTCCATTTCAGATCGTCTTGGATTCTTATATGTTTTTGGATTATGGAGTGTAACGGAGTTACTTGATTCAATTGCATTATCGAAGGCAACCAAATTTATCTCTAAATTGGGTAGTGTTTCAAGATATTGGATTATGGTGCGCACCCATGATGTGACTCCTCCCTGCTTATTCTTTTCGGCGCTAATTGCAAAAGAAACGATAGCTACCCTCATAGCATTTCCTAACGTTTTCGATAGACGAATCTACTTTGCAGTCACTTAATTATAGAGCATCTGTACAACTAACATGGCGGAACAGGTCCAATTAAAGATCTAGCTACGGGTACAGGTATTTGTTTGGCGATTGTTTCTTAGCGCAAATGTTTACAAATCGTTATAAAGTCACAAACTATGACATAAAAAGATATGTCAATGGCAAGAGCATTGATTTATATATTTCAACCTACGCACTTGTAATAACATTTTACTATTTTTTACAATTTCAACTCTGAATACACTGTCCATTCTGCGGCGAAGATAAGATGGCGTGCAGCGAGCAACGATACTTTTTAAGTCAATAATGGGCACACTAAATCAATTTCTAATTTGCCATTATTTCAGCATCTTTGTGCAAGTCCGCTTATGCTTCTTCGCAGTATGTGGAAATCCCCAGTGAGCAAATCTGAATTCCACTTGCAAATTTGACAGCTTTAAGTGACTATGGGAGAGGCAAAATACTTAGAAACAATATCGTAGGAATTATTGCGAAACTACGTGAAGACAATTACTAGGTCATCAATGATTTGGGGACGATGGAATCTAGTTTTGACTGATGGATTATAGATACAGATTATAAAAGGTCCATATCTCCACCCCTAAGGTGACAATGCAATTGAATCTTATAGGTGAGTTGAAATAACGTCCGAGAGGTAATTAGATTCCTGGAGATGAAGAGAAGTTGTACGGATCAAAAAATTAACATACTAGTGATGAGAATATGACGCGTGACGAATCAGTGAGTTTCCCTGTGAATCGCCTTACCAATTTTAGTGGACAAAATACAATGAATATTTAACTAAGGTATTTTCTAAATCTAAACAATTCCGCCTTACTCGACAGAGGCAAGTACCCGTCCTGGCTACTTCCTACATAGATACTGTGTCTAATAATATGGGGAAGTCGAATGCTAATAATTGGAATTATTATCGCTTCTTAACTTGTAGTACGGTGCAAGCCTTTTGACTATAGTTATTACATGACTGACAAACGTGTGGTCGTAACGGGTGGTTCTGGATTCATCGGAATTCACCTTGTTGAATTACTTTGCCAGCAAGGTTATATGGTCTTAAATCTTGATATTAAACAACCCCTTGACAGAAAAAATCTAAACGTATGGACAAATGTTTCATTATTAGAAAAGGATTCCCTTAAGGTCTATATGGATGCTTTCAGCCCAAATTATATTGTTCATCTTGCGGCAACGACGACTCAGAATGCAAAGTCACTAGATGATTTTCAGGTAAATTTAAAGGGCACACAAAATCTAATCGAAATTGCAAATTCATTAACAGACTTAAAAAAATTCGTGTTTACCTCTACGCAGTACGTTAATTTTCCAGGCTATCGCCATTCGGAAATGCTTAATGAACTGATCCCATACGGTTTTTATGGTGAAAGTAAATTACTAGGAGAAAAAATGACTAAAGAGTTATTTCGTAGCTCAAATTGGACAGTAATTAGACCGACTACAATCTGGGGACCTTGGCACCCTGTTCTAGTAGATGGATTATGGATGCAGATTGCAAAAGGTCGATATTTACATCCTACAGAGGACAATTCAATTAAAGCTTATGGGTATGTAAAGAATTCAGCCTGGCAGATAGCCAGATTGTTGGAAATTGAAAATTGCTACACCGATAAAAAGGTGTTTTATTTAGCAGATGAGAATATTCATCAGGAAAAATGGGTTAGTGCTTTTGTAAATCGACTTACTGGTAAAAAGATGAGGAAGATTCCACGATTTATTTTAAATATCGTAAGTGAAATTGGCGAACTACTTAATAAGTTAGATGTTAATTTTCCTTTGTACAGAAGTAGATACTTCAATCTAGTGACTTCAAACCCATCGCCACTTGAGGCAACTTTAGAACTCTTAGGGCCTTCGCCAATTGCTCTTGAGATAGCAGTTGAGGAGACATGTTCTTGGCTCGAGCAAATGAACGGTACGACAAGGAGGTTGGTATAAATGCGTATTTGTCACTTTTGCCCTTCTCTCGACCCTTTTCGGGGTGGGACCCCTACTAGCATTTTTAATATCGTAAAACACCTGACGAAATATGGAATAAAAAATCAAATCGTTTCTACCGGAAATACAGAAGTTCAATTGACAAGAACCTCACAAATGATCTTGGATCTAAAGGCAATTGGTGTTGAGTTTTATTATACATCCTTTAGATTTCAAAATGATTACGGGTTGGGTTCGTTGAAAGGTTTATTTAGAACGCTCACTAGAATATCGAAGCCAAATTTTATCGTGCTTCATCAACTATATACTTTTAGTACACTTGTCGGTTACTGGTATGCAAAGAAAAACGGAATTCCGTATGCTGTTCAACCGCACGGTTCTTTGACGAGATATCACGAATCTGACAGCAGGCTGGTAAAAACTTTAGCCAAATGGCTTCTGATCTCTAGAATTCTTCGGGAAGCGGACGTAATAATGGTAACTTGCGAGAGCGAGAAAGCCGACTTGAATCCTGCCCTTCAGTTGAAGGCATACCAAATGCCTTATGGGGCGACGATTACTGTCTCAAAAGAAAGTTTGCTGCCAACCTTTCCGGTAAGTGATAGAAATTTGCGAATAATTTTCGGCGGACGTTTTGATAAAAAGAAAAATTTACCCCTATTGATGTCCTCATTGCCTCAAGTTTTAGAGAAGTATCCCAGTCTGATCTTAGATATTGTTGGTTCGGGAAATGCAAATGAAGTCAAGAGGTTGCAACGTCTTGTTTCCTCTTTGAAATTGGAAAGTAGCGTTCAATTCCACGGCTGGGTTGACAGTTCAAAAATGCAGGAATTATTCAAATTGGCCAGACTCTTGGTTCTTCCATCAGAAAACGAGAATTTCGCAATTATCGTAGCAGAGGCACTGGGCGCAGGCTTACCATGCGTAGTATCAAAATTCGTCGGTACTGCAGACATAATCGCCAAACACCATGCAGGTGAAGTTATTCATGAACTAACACCAATCTCGGTGGCGAATGGAATTATTAAAGTTTTACAGGGTGATGAGATTAAGTATAGACAGGCGGCATTTGAGGCAGTAGAAAATTCATTAGAATGGTCAAAAATTGCCCTGCGATGGAAGGCTTTAGTGACTTCCCTGGCATGCACTCAACAATAGCGGTACGGGCCGAGAGATATTTTTGGAACTGGGGCGAGATCGTAATGGGAATTAAAACGGGACTTCGCACGAATCCTTTTGCGCGCTCTGTTCGTGAATTTTTATCAAGAATAATCTCGGGTGTAGATTCACCGTTTACATCTATTGTCCAAAATTTGAAGGAGTCAAACATCTCTAGCGTTTTGGACGTTGGGGCGAATGTTGGTCAGTTTGGCATTGATATTCGCAGGTACGGTTTTCAGGGTCAAATCGTTTCCTACGAACCCGTGAGTAAAACTTATGGATTATTGTCCCATACGATAAGGCGACATCAACCGTGGAAGGCGTTTCAACTGGGCTTGGGTGCAGAGGAATCTGAGCGTTCAATCAACATAAGTGGTAATGATGGCCTTAGTTCATCCTTACTTAAAATGGGATCTGTGCATCTGGAAAATTTTCCAGGTTCTGCAACTGTTTCACAGCAGACAATCTCAATTTCTACAATTGATAGGCAATTAGAAATCTTAGAAATCCGACCACAAGAGCTTCTTCTAAAACTCGATGTGCAAGGTTTCGAGGCTGAGGTTTTGAGAGGTGCTTCTCAATCGTTATCCAAGATTCCATTGTGCTACTTAGAGGTATCCATTACTCCTCTATATGAGGGAGAAATCACGTTCCTACCAATTCTCATGGAGCTTTCCAAGTACGGACATGAAGTTGTAGATGTTTTCCGCGGGATCAAGACCAAAAAAGGACAACTCCTACAACTAGATATTCTCACCAAGCTTAAAAAAGGTTTGATGTAATTAGGTATGAGTGTTCTCTTAGTCGCGACCAATTACTGGCCAGAACCAACTGGTATCGCTGTTTACACGACAGATTTAGCAGAGACGTTAAAAGCCAATAAGTACCAAGTTACTGTTTTAACAAGCTTGCCTCATTACCCATGGTGGAAGCTCCCTAAAGAGTTTGCTCATCTTGGTGAGGGTGTTGCTTCCCATAATGGGGTGGAGATTATTCGCGCAAAGCATTTAGTTCCTGCAAGGATGAATGCGTTACTCAGGGCGCGCTTTGAGATTTCGTTGTGGTGGAATCTAAAGCGAGTTTCAAAGCACTTTAGAAATAATGAGTTTGATGTAGTTATCGCTTGTATCCCTACTGTGGCAGCCGGGATAGTAGGAAAGAAAATCGCGGGGCGGCTTGAACTTCCGTTTGGTTTGATTACTCAAGACCTTTCTGGTGCTGGGGCGAGGCAATCTGGGCTACGTGGTGGCGCGTTAATTTCAAGTGTTGCAAGTGCGATTGAAGGATCGGTTCTGCAAGCAGCGGATTCAATTGTGGTTGTCTCGCCTGCAATGCGCGATGTAGTCACTCGTTTGGGCGTCTCTTCGTCAAACGTTTATGAAATTTTAAATTATTCTGCGCGAAGAATTGAGTTTGTGAACCGCGAAGTTGCTCGGAATAGCTTTGGGTGGAAAAGCGATGAATTTGTCGTGGTCCACACTGGCAACATGGGAGCAAAACAGGGATTAGAAAACGTAGTTGAGGCTTCCCAAGCGCTAAGCACTGATTCAATGGTAAAAATCTATTTAGTAGGCCATGGCAATCAAGAAGCCAATTTGAGAAAGCTTTGTGATGGGCTCAAAAACATCGCAGTCATAGGAGCAGTTGCAGATTATCAGTATTCGGCTCTGCTATCGGCAGCCGACTTGCTGCTTGTTAATGAACGAAGCACTCAGATGGACATGAGTCTGCCAAGCAAATTGACTTCTTATTTGTACAGCGAGCGCCCAGTGTTAGCTGCCGTCCCAAAAGGAGGAGCAACGTGGAAGTTTCTGGATGGAATTGCCGAACTCGTGGAGGCAGGAAAACCGTTCCTTCTCGCCCGAGCCGTAGAGGACTTAAGTCAGGATCCAGAAAAGAGGAAACGCCTGGCGTCTAGAGGTCTAGATTTTGCGAGAAAAAATCTTGATGCAGAAATCGGAAGAAGGAAGTACTTAGATTGGGTCAACAGTCTCATACAATCTAAGCATGGTTGAGTCTCTTACGTTACAGAAGTTAAGGTCACATAAAGTCTTAATCAGTGTGGCGCTAGTTGTCGTCGATACCCTAGCACTTCTATTGGCTGCTGTTCTTGCTTATAACTTTCGATTTCGTTCCTCTCTCTTTGAATCACAGGGACAACCTTCTATTGCCGCTTTTGATTACGAACTTATTCTCGGTTTTATCGTTGTTGGATGGTTATTAACTTTTGGTGTGAGTGGCATCTATAGTTTGAATCACGATAGTCTTTTCATTTTAAACTTACAAAGCCTTATCAAGCGGTCTATAGTTTATTTCTTTTCTTTGGGTTTTCTATCGTTTGTTACACGTGCTTCCTTCTCTCGAACAGTATTTATTGCGCTTCTTCTTTCAGGGCTTATTAATTTAATACTGGCTCGTACAATTCTATACTTAGCATTTTTGAAACCTTTAATTAAGCACAAGAGATTTTCTACACGGTTAATGATTGCTGGTCGCACAATGCACGAATCTCAACAATATAGTGATTGGATCATTAAGAATCGGCTGTTAGGTTATGTAGTCGTTTCAAGGATGGAATGTGCGGCCATTAGTAGTACCTGGCTAGATGAGTTTGAAAGGATTCTCAAATTCACTCCCATTGATGAAATATTGCTACTACCTGGAATGGAAAGTGATAAAAATTTTTCTAGATTTGTCCATTACTGTGAGGATCTGGGAATTAAGACGAATTGGATTCCCTTGGACTCTGGAAATCTTGGGTATTGGTTAATCCCAAAGCCACAAGTAGGAATTCCATTCCTTGCATTCTCTCAATCGAAGATTTCAATTATAGAGAGAATGCTGAAGAGATCATTTGATGTGGTGTTTGCTGTTTTAGCACTAGTACTTCTTAGTCCTGTGTACCTCGTGATCTCAGTACTTATTCTCATCACGAGTGGAAGGCCCGTTCTTTACTCTCAGAAGAGAGTTGGGCTTAATGGTAAAGTTTTCAATTTCTATAAGTTTCGCTCAATGGTCAAGAGTGCTGACGAATTGATTACTTCAACGGCCAATGTTCATGCGACAGATCATGTGATATTTAAGGATAAGAAGGATCCAAGGGTAACCCCCATTGGACGCATATTGCGAAAGCACTCTCTTGATGAACTCCCCCAATTCTTTAATGTATTAATTAATGACATGTCAGTAGTTGGGCCGAGACCTGCACTTGTACAGGAAGTGAAGAAGTACGACTCTATGTATGAACGTCGACTAAACACCAAACCGGGAGTGACAGGTCCGTGGCAGATTAGTGGCCGATCAGATCTTGATCTGCAGACGAGCGTGGCTCTTGATTTAAACTACATGGTTGATTGGAGTTTTACTCGGGACTTATGGATTATCATCGCAACTATTGGAGCGGTATTTAGGGGACGCGGTGCTTACTAGCAGTCATCATTTATCTTAACTACCTCAGGCCGCACTAGAGGTTGAGTAATTGAAGTCAAGCTACCTATACCGCCTTTAAATTGAGCAACGATAACTTCACTCGCATCGGGGGCGAGATCAATATCCTCGATGAAGATTGGCCGGCCACGTTCGAAACCATTACGCGCGTTGCCAACCGAACCTGATCCAAGTGATCCTCCAATAAGTTTAGATTTGTAGGGTCCATAAATGAAGACCTTGAATCGGTGTTGCCCTGTGACTAGTTCTTTTGGTTTTCCTTTATCCGCTCTTGTCAACACATAGGGAGGAAGATCTTGGGCATTCACCACGCGATTTTGAAGATAGACCGTAACCTGCGTAGTTGGGTTTGGTGAGCAGGTAAGAGTTTCTATTTCCACCTCTCGATCTAGATAGTAATCAAGCTTGCTGGCATCAGTATTTTGAATAACTACTCGATACTCGTTATTTACCTGCTCTTTCAAGGAGCCGGCTAACCTTGTTCGTTCGTTCTCCAGCTGTATCTCTTTATTGGTTACAAAGAGTAAAAATCGATTATCTTCTATAGATTTAGAGAGAGCTTCAGGCATCTTTCTTAAGTTGGATTTGCCTGCCAAGATTTGATCGAAAGTTGACTTCATTATCGTTACAAGAAATTCCTTACGAGCCATATTGTCATTTTTGTAGCGTTTATAAGCAGTTTTCAAGGTCTCCTCTACCACGTTTTCGGAGGTAATTTGAAATCCATCTGGCAAAGTAACTGTTCCGACAGCATTTAAAAAGTAACTGAGTGCGATTGGGTCGGTGGCAATAAAGCCATCTAACTCCTCACCTGTTTGCAGGTGCCAAAGTTCCAGATAGTTTAGTGCTCCGTAAGGAAGGTGAGGCGAGAGGTTGGCGTTCTGCCAGATTCCGGGATTGTTTCCATAAAGTTCAAAGTATTCATCGGAGTGCTTAACTGGAAGTGTCGTCAGGTGCTGTAGGCCAGCGTTTGAGGACGCTCTTAGAACGGTAAGTTTCCCACGGTTGATTTCGATGATGGCGTAAGCGCCGAGAATTCCCCCTGTTCCACGGGCTTCGGCTGGGTTTTGAAAGGAGATCATGTATCGCTTAGGACGATCAAATCCCGCTAGCTCTGGGAAGTGCTTAATCGAAAAGAGAATTTCGGGTTTTATATCAAAGACTTCAAGGCCAGCAAATTGCGAGAATTGCTTTAGTACTGGAAGCGATAAGTAGCGAAGGAAGTCTTCGGTATCGCGGTGTAGAGCATCGCCAACTTCAATAAGCTGCACGCGACTTAACTTAGAATCGAAAAGGGTGTCATAGGTGCTCCAAAGTTGTGCCAGATTAAACCCAATTGCAACTAAGGGAGCCATGAAAGTAAGCGTTAGGGCGAGCAGGATTTGCTTAAGTCGCAAAGTTAACTCGAAATCACGTTAATTGAGTCTGTGAAGTAAGAGGCAAGAAATGAGTCCGGAAGTGAGCGAGATTTGCTACGCCTCGGCGAAGTGATAATTACAACCGGACCTCTATTGGAGTAGAAATCGATAAGTTTTTTCCAGCTTTGACTTAAGAAATACTTCTCTGGTTTGTCTAGTTCACGACTATGCCTTAAAATTTCACCCACACTTAATTTTGGTGGTGGACTGTGCATCGCCAAGGTGTAATCAAAATCGATTGGTTTTAGATATTGCTCCACAAGGTCGATGTCATGCGGTGCCCTGCAATCTCCATCAATAATCACTGCTCCAATGGCTTTTGCTTCAAAGACAGCATGAGCAATGGTTTGAGAGTTATCTGTAGTACCTCGTGGTATAAAGGCAATCACTTGATATCTGTTCTTGAGGCCCTGCCACTCATAAATTGTCCTAAGAACAGTATTGGAGATTTTAGCAAGCTCTCTTTCAAACTGCGTTTCCTCCATTCCATCTGGATCACTTGCGTGTAACTCAGGATGAATATGCTCATCGGTTAAAGATCGGTGTTCACTTAAACTCTTCAGATGCTTCACTGAATTTAAAACTTCTTGATCGGCTGCGATTAGTAAATCTGGTTTAAATCTTGAGTTTAGAAACTTTTCAATTGATGTCGTTAGCTCCTTCATTTGAGCCAATCCCCAACGAGTCGCAACCGAAGCGGCGAACTCAGAGGTCTGCTCACCGTCAGTAACCTCGATGCCAAAGGAGCAAACCAGGGAGTCGGGATAATGATGGCGAACCACTAACTCGGCAAAGGGCGACCGGGCCTTGTTCTGGCGGCATGCTAGAGCGATTTTCATGCTCCCAACCTTAGCGGCGAGCCCCAAGAAGCCCTCGAAAGTTCCGCGCCAGGTAACGCTTTGGGTTCGATTAGGCGCAACAGATATTATGGTGGGCGCCGGGTGATTAATTGGGGTAGGAGGCTGTGATGGAAATAATCGCCTACTGGCGGTTGATCCTGCATTCACGGCGTTTGATTGCTGTAACAACTCTGCTGGGTCTCCTCATTTCTCTTTTGATATCAATTTCCATGACTCCGATTTACAAATCATCGGCTCAACTCTTTGTCTCGACTCCAGCTTCATCTGTTGATATCTCTGCCCTATTGACGGGGTCTAGTTTCTCGCAACAAAGGGTCAAATCTTATGCTCAGATCATTAATAGTCCTGTCAACTTAGGCCCAGTCGTTAAAGAGTTAAAATTAAAGATGAGTGCTGAAGAACTTTCTAGGAACGTGACCGCTTCAGCTCCACTTGA
>Ga0194129_10004362_pt1 | contig 18897 bp, 18 predicted proteins | sample TA2KigCa35mmetaG_FD_150862 | JGI IMG/M metagenome (GOLD analysis project Ga0194129, IMG submission 150862) | Freshwater microbial communities from Lake Tanganyika, Tanzania - TA2015038 Kigoma Deep Cast 35m | ecosystem: Environmental > Aquatic > Freshwater > Lake | place: Tanzania: Lake...
GCTCTTAAAAAATTACCGGAAATCAGCAGGAAAAACAGGGTAAAGCAGCGGAATATCATTATGGAATAAACGAAAGTCAGCAGCGGTTTATTGGCCCTGCTGTGATTATAAGTTTTAGCAACGCTCAATAACCATCGCGCTGGCCCCGCCGCCGCCATTGCAAATACCGGCCCCACCCCAGCGGGCGTTTTGCTGCTGCATAACATGCACAAGGGTAACCAGAATGCGTGCTCCAGATGCCCCCAGTGGATGCCCCAGCGATACCGCCCCTCCATTTACATTAACCTTTTTGGGGTTCAGCCCCAGAATTTTATTGTTGGCTAATCCTACTACAGAGAAAGCTTCATTAAACTCAACAAACTCCAGTTCTGAAACAGCAATACCTGCGCGCTGTGCCGCAATGGGCAATGCTTTGGCGGGTGTTGTGGTGAACCATTCGGGCGCCTGTTCGGCATCGGCGAAGCCTGCAATCCGAGCCAGAGGTTTAAGTCCCAGTTTCTTCAACTTTTTACCGCTCACTAGCACCAGCGCAGCGGCACCGTCATTCATGGTGCTGGCATTGGCCGCTGTTATGGTTCCATCTTTGGCAAACACTGCTTTGAGTGCGGGTATTTTGTCGAAGTTTACATTCTTATATTCTTCATCTTCGGCAAACTCAATATCACCTTTGCGGGTGCTAATGGTTATGGGTGTTACCTCATCTTTAAATTTACCGGCAGCCCATGCCGCGGCAGATTTTTTATAACTGCCGATGGCAAACGCATCCTGATCTTCGCGGCTGAAACCATATTCTTTGGCGCAAAGTTCGGCACAGGTTCCCATTACGGTGTTGCTGTATACATCGGTCAGGCCATCGAGTTGAAGTCCATCCAGTAGGGTAATATTGCCGTATTTGGTACCTGTTCTGCTATTGGTGAGGTAATGCGGTACCATGCTCATGTTTTCCATACCACCGGCCACTACTACATCGTTGTAGCCCAGCATGATGCTTTGGGCAGCAAGCGCAACGGATTTCATGCCACTGGCGCATACTTTGTTGATGGTAGTTGCAGGCACATTGTCGGGAATTCCGGCAAATTTGGCAGCCTGTCGGGCGGGCGCCTGTCCTACACCGGCTTGCAGCACGCATCCCATGTAAACTTCCTGAACGGCATCTGCCGAAACGCCGCTTTTTTCAAGCGCCGCTTTGATAGCGGCAGCGCCCAGGTTTGGCGCGCTTACAGTTGAGAGGGTTCCGTTAAAACTCCCTATAGCGGTGCGCATGGCACCCACCAAATATACTTCTTCAGACATAATGATTTTTGGTATGCAAAGGTAACCCAAATGGCATTATTCCACAGTCTTTTTCAGTAGATAGCGTGTGATGACAATACCATTTTCACCGCTGCTTGACCCAAATGTGGTGGTGCTGCTTACCAGTTCCCAGCCATCATTCAGGTATTCTTCCAATTTAAGGGCAATGGTCGTGTCATTGGAACGGATATTGTCAAATTTGATACCCACCAGACTGTAAAAATGACCAAGATCCTCTTCGTTGATGCTACCATCGGCGGTTGAGGAGATAAGCCTGGAACGGGTCATGCCTCCGCCCACAAGACTTTCCACCGCAGTTAATTGCATAACCTTAACTTTGGATGAGCTGAGTTTGGCAGTTTTGAAGGATGAAAGAAAAAGAGCGCCTGAAACAACAAGTGCAAGGATACTGAAGATGGTGAATTTGTTTTTCATATTCTTTTTGAAAATAAGCAGCAAAAACAAGGCCAAACAAAATTTGGATTAGCTTTGCAGCTGCTTATGAAATACCTGCCTCTTTTTCCGCTTGAAATAGTTCTATTTGAAGGAGAAAAAGTGCGGCTGCATATTTTTGAACCACGCTACAAGCAGTTGATTCAGGATGTAATGGAGGAAAACACCTCCTTTGGGATGCCCATAGTTTTTGAAAAAAAGCTGGAGGGAACGGGGGCTGAACTGGTTAATCTTGGGCTGATAGAGCAATGGCCAGGTGGTGAGATGGATATTGAATGCGAAGCTTTGTCACGTTTTGAGATTCAGGATTTCCACCCTTTAACCCAGGGGAAGTTATACGGAGGCGGGATTGTGAGAGATATTCCGTTTACAGACAATGAAGACAAAGAACTTAAACTTAGGATTGCAGACTTGCTCGGTGAGCTTTATACCCACACCCGGTTTGAAGGGGGTAAATTCCCTTATCCTACTGATGATTTTCCGGTCTGGGTTCACAAGTGCGGATTGCAGGTGCAGCAGGAAATCGAACTTGCGGCACTTACTAACATGTATGACCGACAGTTATACATAATTAACCATCTGAAAAATCTGTTATCTTCACTTTCGGCACTCAGCGATATGAAGGATAAAATCATGATGAACGGGCATTTTAAGAAATTATCAAATCCCTTATGATACTTTGCATAGAAACTTCAGGCACAGCGGGGTCGGTCGCCTTGGCTGATATGGGTGGGAAATGCATAAAATTGCTGACGGCAGATATTGTGAATGCTCATGCAGAGCAAATCTCTTTGCTGGTCAATGAATTGATGGGTTTTGCTTTGGCTCAGGGGCAAAGTGTTTGCGCAGTTGCGGTAAACAAAGGGCCTGGCTCATATACAGGCTTAAGGATTGGTGCCAGCCTGGCAAAAGGCCTCTGTTTTGGTTTGAAAATTCCGCTTTTGTCCTGTGACGGGCTGGAACTGTTGGCCAGACAAGCCGCTATTTCAAGCGTTGAATGCGATTTTTATATCTGTATGCTGGATGCCCGGCGCGACGAGGTTTTTTATGCTGTTTACAGCGCGTCCTTTGATGTTGTGGAACCCCTAGGTGCCAAGGTATTGAGAGACGGTGTCTGGAGTGAATACAAGGGCAAAAAAGTGGTTTTTTGTGGCAATGCGGTGGCCAAAATGAAAATGCTGATACCCGCTTTCAGCGATTATCCGGAATTTACCGAAACCCTGAATGCAACCTGGTTTTGTGCAACCGCCGCTCGACTATACCAAAACAGGATCCTGGCCGATGTTGCCTATTTTGAGCCCGATTACGGCAAGGCGTTTTATACCGGTGCCTTCAAAAAATAATACCATGAAGGTATTGCTCATCGACAATTACGACTCATTCACATGGAATCTCGTTCACTACCTGATTACAGGAGGTGCTGAAGTTGTGGTGAGGCGCAATGATGAAATTTCGCTGCAGGAGATTATGCAGGGAGACTACAATGGTTTGGTAATCAGTCCGGGGCCCTGCACCCCGCAGGAAGCGGGAATGTTGATGCCGCTGCTGGCAGAAGTGGTAGATAAACTTCCTATACTGGGTGTTTGTCTGGGTCATCAGGCCATTGGCATGCATTTCGATTGCAGTCTGGTGCATGCTTCCGAGCCGGTGCACGGCAAGGCCCATGAGATTGAGCATGATGGTGTTGGTATTTTTGATGGTTTGCCCAATCCGATGCTGGTGGGGCGCTATCACAGCCTGGTGCTGGGAAACATTCAATCGGCATCCCCATTGCAGATTACAGCTACCTGTGGCAATGAGATAATGGGCATCCGCCACAAAACGTTGCCTGTTGAAGGCGTTCAGTTTCATCCTGAAAGTATACTTACACCACAGGGTCAGGCATTAATCAGCAACTGGACTGCCGGCCTTTTGTAAAGCATGGGCAATTTTGCGGGGTGAATAACCGCACAGATCATACAAAATATTGTTGCTGCCGTGTGTGATGAATTCATGGGGAATGCCGAGGTGTTGCACTTTCCCCTGAAAGCCAAAATTGTAGAGCTTTTCTGACCAGGCCTCGCCAAAACCACCGGCTATGGCGCCATCCTCTACTGTGATGATGTGACTGTAAGCGTGCACAAGCTCAGCTGTCATTTTGTCTGACAACAGATTTATCACAGGAAAATGATAGTGGGCTGCGGGGAAGTCGTCCAACTTAAAAGCTTCATGCACAAGGGCCGTGGCGATGCCCGTGCTCAGTACGGCAATTTTTTCGCCCTTTATGATGCATTCGCCCGGGTTTTCCAGAGGATTCTTATTGCACGTGTTTACGGAAAATTCAGGTACAGCTCCTTTTGGGTATCGAATAGCTGTGGGGTAATTAGCCTCAACAGCCGCGTGCATCATTGTCTGCAATTCACCGGCAGTAGCCGGTGCCAGCAACTTGATGCCCGGAATGCAGCGCAGCATGGGAATGTCAAAAACTCCGTGGTGTGTGGGCCCATCTTCGCCCACAAGCCCTGCGCGGTCTATGCATATAACCACAGGCAGGTTTTGAAGGGCGATATCGTGAATAACCTGATCATAACCGCGCTGCAAAAATGTAGAGTAAATAAATACAAAGGGTTTAACGCCACCCGCGGATAGTCCTGCGGCAAAAGTTACCGCATGCTGTTCTGCTATGCCGGTATCAAAAAATCTGTCGGGGTAGGTTTTGAAGCATTCTATTAATCCGCTGCCGCTGGGCATAGCTGGTGTAATGCCTACCGTATGCGGATGTTTTACGGCAATTTCAAGCATGGTTTCGCCTGCTACTTCATGCCATTTGCGGGCAGGGGTGGTTTTTTGGGTGTCGATTTTTACGAATTTGGATGTGCTGTGCCATTTGGTTTGTTCGGCTTCGGCGGGTGCATATCCTTTACCTTTTATGGTTTTAATATGCAAAACCCTCGGGTGCTGCAAGGTTTTCAGGCGTGAAAGTTCATTAAGCAGTTGTGGCAAATCATGCCCGTCAACAGGGCCGTGATAATCAAGGTTGAGCTGCCTGAAAATATTGGATTCACCGGGCTTAATGGAAGCGAGGTGTTCATTCATGGCGCCGGTTCCGGCATCAATACTGATTTGATTGTCATTTATAATAATCAGTAAATTGGCTTGAGTGGCTACTGCATTGTTCAAAGCTTCAAAAGCCATGCCGCCACTTAGAACTCCGTCGCCTACAATGGCAATATGGACAGAATGATTATTCTTTTGCAGTTTTGCCGCCACTGCCATGCCCATGGCTGCTGAGATGGCAGTGCTGGAATGCCCGGTTCCAAAATGGTCAGCCGGATTTTCACCGCGCTTCGGGAAGCCGGAAATACCCCCATAGGAACGAATGGAGGAAAGATCTTCACGCCTGCCCGTTAGTACTTTCCATGCATAGCTCTGGTGTCCCACATCCCAGATTACACTGTCTGTATCCGTATTAAAAATCTTTAACAACGCCACAGTAAGTTCCACTACGCCCAAATTACCTGCAAAATGCCCGCCGTGCTGCAGTATGGTATCAATAAGGAATTGACGGCATTCATTGCTAAGGATTCTCAGCTCGCCTTCGTTGAGGGCAGATAAATCTTTAGCGTTTTTTATGTGAGCCAGCAAGGTCAATTTGATTGCAAAATTACCATATGTGAGGGGTATATTTCGGTGAATTGTATTTTATTTGATTGTCTCCAAGTATGAATGCATTTGAACTAAAAATACTTTAATGACTGAAATCAGCCTATATGTAAAAGATTTACTAAGGGGAGAAAAAATTAAAAAATAGTTTCGATTTCAAAATTATAATTTAGCGGCCTATTATGTTTGGAATTATCTTGTAAAATATTAAAATATGATTATAAGTCCTTAAAATTTAATTCAGTTCTGTAATTGTTGAATTTATTTAAAGTATTTGTGTATTTTTTAATAATTATTTTGACATATCAAAAAATAGTGCAATTTTTGCAGTGCCATTTAATCAAATTAAAATATAATATGTCACGTAAACCAAAAGCCGCTCCAAAAACTGCAGTTCCTACTCCGGCAGTGTCTTCTGTGCCCAAGAAAAGGGGGCGCAAACCGGGATCAAAAAATAAAGTGCAGGTTAAAAAACGCAGCCGCCGTGCTGCAAAACCTGTAGTGAACGTTTTCGAAGCAATTGAAAAACAAATGAAAGCCATGGCCGGTGCATTGAAGAAGGCCAAGGCTGCTGCTGAAAAGCAAATTGCCAAAGTGGAGGCCAAGGCTGCCAAGAATTTACTGAAAGCTGAAACTAAGACTGCCAAAAAAGTAGAAAAATTGAAAAAACGGATGAAGGCCAAGCGCGGAAGAAAACCGGGTCGCCCTGCCGCTGTAAAGCCTGCAGCCCGCAGGGGAAGGCCGCCCAAAAATGCCCAAAAACGTGGCAAAAGACCCCGCAAAGGCCAGCCTACCAAGAAGAGCATAATCCTTGATTACATGAAAACCGCTCCTAAGCCTGTTAAATCCGCTGATTTGATAGCTGCGCTTTTCTCCAAAAGCGGTGAGTCAGATAAAAAACGTTTCTACCAGGGTATGTACACAACCCTCACCCAGATTTACAAAAGTGGTGAACTAAAAAAGGTAAAAGACGGTATTTCACTCGCTAAATAATTGAATCTAAATATTCATTTTAAAAGGGGCCTTATGCCCCTTTTTTATTTTACAGCATGTAAAAAACGCCATTTCCCACTCATGTCTTTTATCAATTCTTTATTGGAGAAAGCATTGAATATCTGCAGGGTTTCCTTCGCATAAACCGGATTTATTTCAGCCCATAAACTGCATTTAAATGGCTGTTTGTAGAATAACCCGGCAAGTTTCTTGTAGAAAATCAGAGGATCATTTCCCGGTGGGAACAGCGCTGTCTGTGGCTCCCAGTCCAACACGTTTTTTTGCATGCCGGCATATTTCATTGCATCAATGTAAGGCGGGTTTGATACAATAAGGTCCCAGGTCTCCGATGTTGAATAATTATCCAGAAAATCTCCTTCAGTGAATATAATTCTGTCTTCAACCCCATGAATATGTGCATTTATCTCTGCTATGCGCAAAGCTTCATTGTTAATATCCAGTGCGGTGGCTTTCCAACCTGTTTTATATTTCAATAACGCAATGGGAATGCATCCACTGCCAGTTCCTACATCCAGCAAATTAAGATTTATGTCAGCTGTGTTTTTAATAATCAATTCACACAACTCTTCCGTTTCCGGTCTTGGAATTAATGTACTGCCATTTACCCGGAATGCCATTCCATAAAACCACGCCTCGTTCAGGATATACTGTATAGGTTCATGGGCAAGTAATCTTGAAATAATCTCCTGCATCTGAATGTCTGCAGGTTCAGTGTTTTTATCTTTGAGCCATAAACTATAGATTCGATAACAGGCCTCGGCTTCCGCCGAATCCATCGCGGGCAAAAGCGCATTTATCCATTGTTGCCGTTGTGGTGTATCCATGTGAATACCGCTAGCGGTTTACCGAAAAGGTGAGTTTCCCTCTAAGCGTTGCTCCGTTTTCGCGGAAAGCTTCTATTTTTATTACATAATTACCCGCCGGTATCACGCTGCCATTGCAATTCCCGTCCCATTGAATTAGCGCATCTGCGGAAACAGAATAATTGCTGAACGGGGCTGTTATCTGAAAACCTTTTTCATTAAATATTCTTGCGGTTATCCAGTAACCGGGCTCAGGCAGCTGACATTTAATTTTCAACAAATCAACATCGCCGTCATTGTTCGGTGTAATGATTTCCGTCAGCAGTAAAAAATATTTTTTTGTATCTGTTACCAAAGTATTTATCTGGGAATTGGGTAAACCCGGCGTACCATATCCGGCAGATGATGCGGCTGAAGTCCAGTATTGCTTGTTGTTGGAAGGCGCTTCGGGCTGTGTTTTTTCCAGTGCTATACCGTCTTTATTATTGATAACAGGACTGTGATAATCATCCAGATAATACAAACTGTCTATGGCTTTTCCCAATCGGCTCATCAGTTTAATTTTTCCTTTATCATTAGCCATGGTTGGCATATCCGCCAATAAATACAATTCTTTTTTGTCATGGTTTTTATAACGTTTCCGAATATCAGCCGTGTTTTCGGTCAATGCGAGATATTGTCCGGGCATTAATAACCTTTGTTCAATAAAAGAGGAAACAGAAGAAATAGCGCCGATATCGTTTATGGCGGCAACAGAAATATTTTTTAAATCAATGATAGTTTTTCCGGCGTTGTAAATTTCGAGATAATCGTAGCCGTCTTCAAACGGATCAAATAATACTTCATTGATAAATATACTCTTGAAACTTATTGCTGTATCGGCTCTTCCAAAGCTAACGATTTCAGAAGGAAAATTTATTTCTCCGCAGCTTTTCAAATTATTGACTGAGATTTTTTCAATACGATTTGGCATGAAATTATTCATCCATTTCAGAGAAATAATTTTATTATTCTGGCTTATACCTGCAATTCTAAATGGATTTTCACCAGTAGATTCCAGGATATAATTTGTGAGCAGAAATGCTGAGGCACTGTCTACCGGTGCGCTGAAATGCAATTCAGTAATGTCGGGTTCCTTTACATAGATATGGCTTAAAAATGTTTCCGGAACACCTATGCTACCGGCTATGGAATTGCGTTGTCCGGGTGTGCCTCCGTTGCTTTTGTTGCTGCTCCAGTTATTGTCATCAATACAATAAAACCCCGTGTCTATACGCTCTAAACTCCACCCACCTTTGGATTTGAGTGCGTCGGTATGCCAGGAAGAAAAATATTCAATAGAACATATCTTTTCATTCCGGTGATTAAACAAGGTCAATAAATCACCTTCGTTATTTAACGATGGCAGTGTATTTACGCCTACCCATGCACCTAAAGTATCAAGTTTTTTGGCGGTATTTTTTGAAATGGTAAAATAACTGTATGGTGGAATTACCGAATCAGGCAGTGAAATACTGCTGCTTCTATCGATGAGTTTATAGTTTTTTAATGCAATCCATTTGCCTGAGCGATTGTATAATTCAACATATTCTTCCTCGGGAAGAAATCCTATCGAAGGGGAAGGTGCGGCCATGATTTCGGTAAATATTAAATCATTAAGCTTTGCCGTATCTGCAAACAGGGAAATAAAAATTTTTGAATTTAGCCGGGAAATATTATCTGAATTGTCAGTGGTTCCCTCGTTGGTTAATACACAATTTACATTGGTTTTTATATTTTGGGTAAACTGCAATACACATTTTTCCGGTGCGGTAAAATCGGGAATAATTACCGAAGGATTTCCCTGTGATGTGCCATTTACAGATAATGAAAATTGGGTATTTTGTATGTTTTTTACCGGTTCATTAAAAGTAACGGCAATTTTATCGGGATAAATAAATGCGGCAGTTGCCAATTTGGGTGATAACGTATCTCTTATTTTTCCCCCAATATATATATTGTCAAAAAAATGTTTACCAATAGCAGTGGTTCCGTTTTGTATGACATGAATACCTACATATTTACCGCCTTTTAAACCATTTTCATAAATGGTTCCTTCCAGCAGTGTGGTTGTTGTAAGCAGGTCTTTTCTATACAATGAAACTGAATCGCCTTTTTTTTCCAGCCATACTTTATAGTAATTGTTGGTTTTATTGAGTTCACCATCCGCACCTGAAATAATTTCGGTGGCAATGCCGTTCACCATTTTGTATAAACTGATCTCGTCTTTGGTGTTTCCGGCCCTGACAAAATAACCATTTCTGGCTTTTTCGGTGAAGCTGTCTGCTGCAATCCAGAATTCTGTGTAGTTGGAACTGCTGGGATTGATACCATATTGAAATTCCCAGGTATATATTTCTGCTGAATTGTAGTTTACCAAAGATGAAATGCCGTATTTAACTGCGTTGCCATTAGCGTTAAGGGTTTTTAACCTTCCGGATAAAACTTCAAAATCGCCCGCATTACAAATCCATTTAGGATTGTTGTTCAATTCACCATCGGTAAAACTATCAGAAAACTGAGCATTAATTTGTAGTGAAAAAATCGCAGCAAGACCTAAAACCAACCGGCGCATACTTACGAAATTAATCATTTATACGGCAACTATCGATACATTAATGTTGACGGCCTTTCCATATATAGCCTCCTGTATATGACTGGATGCCTGCAATCAAAATGAAAAATACCTGAGTTACAGAGTAGGCCATGATGTGAAGCAGGTGCGCAGGGTACGAAAATACAGGTAAAATTCTTGCCTGTAAAATCATATCAGATGCCATTTTCCCTAAAACAAATATACCTGCAGCAACCCATCCTTTAAAGGGAATCAGGCAGATGGAAACGATATAAAGCAGCGAGAATACTATGGCAAAAATCTGCCACAATTTCCCTGATACGTCACTTAGAAAATGCACTTTGGAAGCCCATCGGGCCCGCTGATGAAGCAAAGCAGGCAAACTAATTTCAGAGCGGGTTTCCATAACATTTTCCTGAGTGTTTATAAACAAACATGCTTCAGGATTTTGCCGCATGGCGTATTCCAGTAAAAAAACATCATCGCCTCCGGGTATAGTCAGGTCTTTTCGCTCCGATTGTGCTTTCAGAAAGACAGATTTTTTCACGCACAAATTGGCATCGTTGGCCATCAGTATGCTTTTATCCCTGAAAGAATTGGCGTTGAGAGCCATTAGTAAGGCACTTTCCATACATTGATAGTGATGAAGAAACGATTTGATTCCTGTGTATCTGACAGGTCCGGATATCAACAACTTATTTTTTTGTTAATGTTATGGTTCAGGACATTCAGTAAGTCAGGCGGTATAACGCAGTCGGCATCGGTAAAGAATAGGATATCGAAGGATGCATTCTCTACAGCATTGTGCAGTGCTACTTTTTTCCCGGTTTCTGTTGTGTTTTCGCAGTAAATAATTCGGAAAGGCGATGTTTGTTGAGTTCGCAGAACCCAATCCTTACCCTGATCCTCACTGTGGTCGTTGCAAGCACCCACTCTATCAGGTGTCGGGGATAATTGAATGCACAAATCGACGAATACAATGCGGGTAAATTATTAGCCTCGTTGCGAAAGGCTACCACAATGGAGAAGCCGGTTTCCGGTGCGGTGTATTGGGTCTTTTCATACGTTAAGTGAAAGCGAAAAACAGGGATAGCAAGGCTCATAAAACCTGCCAATACGAGCACTGCGGCACATATATACATTATGACTGCGGTTTCCATCTGTGCAGAGTAAATACAATAAGTCCAATCATTGCGGGAAGCAAAACATTGTAAAAATAATTGATAACCGCTATGCCCAGCAATACGGGTTTTTGTGCATCCGGCACAGAAAATACCAGCAAAGGCAAACTCAACCTCAAGGCTGCATCTGCATAAACCATCTCAGGGGTAAAGGTTTGAATAAAAAAAACACAGGCCACACCGGTCAGTGCATTTGCAAATTCTGCGATCTGAAAATGAACAATAAAAAATGCGTAAAACCCTCCAAACAAAAGGTAACGCAGTAATGAAAGGCCAAGGGTTCCGGCTATCTGTAACCCGGAAAAATGTTTGAAGCCCATCAGCCACTTTTCCAGCCACACTGGTTTTTTATTCCGGCCTTTAACCATAAACCATGCTATGGCCAAAATCAAAATCAGCGGTACGATATAAAAAAAGCTGTTTTTTCCATATTGGGCAGCTTCCGGACCCAACAAGGCAAAAGCCTCGGGAATACCGGCAATCAGGGTTATCAGGGTCTGGCAGGTAGCACCAAAATAATTATTCAGCAATGCTGCCGGACGGTTTTCTTCCCTCAAATACATAACCCTCCCTAAAAATTCACCCACGCGGAAAGGAATTACATTGTTTGCGGCAGCCCCGGTCAGAATGCCTTTTATCGCATTTCCCAAACTCAGTTTTTCCAGGTTGGCAACCAGAAGACGCCATTTAACTGCTTCCAGCCACCAGTTGGCGGTAGCCGACAGCAATGCTGCTGCCTGCCAGTACTGGGGGATGTTAAAAATCGCAGACTAGACAGACTTGGGTTCAGGAATTCCGCCGGACAACAGGCGGATTAGCCAAAATATACAAACTCCGATGAGTAACCATTTAAGAACCTTCCACCCCTGGCCGGTTTTCATATGTTTTGGTTGGCTTCCAGGATTTTCTTTTCAATGTTGCTGGTGCTGTATCCGGGCAAAAATTCCAGGGTTTTAACCTCGCCTCCGGCCGCCAAAACTTCTTTGGCACCTAAAATATCTTCAATTTTATAATCGGCACCTTTTACAAGCACATCGGGTTTTACAGCCTGTATTAATTCCAGTGGGGTGTCTTCGTCAAATACAATAACTGCTCCCACAAATTGCAGTGCCGCCAAAACAGTGCTGCGCGAAAACTCGTTTTGCAGCGGTCTGGCAGGACTTTTATCCAAGCGTTTTACGCTGTCGTCACTATTCACACCTACCACTAAAAAATCTCCGAGAGTCGCTGCTTCCTGCAAATAGGTCACGTGCCCTGCATGCAAAATATCAAAGCATCCGTTGGTGAAAACAATGCGTTTACCTGAAGCTTTTATGCCCGCAGCAAACTGTCTTGCTTCCTCGCGTTTCCAAATTTTTGGGTTGGTATTCATGCGTTTTTGATTTTTCGCATTTCAATTATCATCAGCATGTAGCAAATGCCACCGACAATGATATTGAATAGGTTTTGATAAGCGAGGTTAAAAATTCCGAAGGTTTCGGCAGACTTGTCGCTCAACGTATACACAGTATGCAAAACAAACGATATGGCGCCGTAGATACCGGCACTTGCCGGTAGCGGAATCGCAATGCCCAAGGCGCTGAAAATAAGAAGGCTTATGGCACTGCCAAAACCCATGTGGCTGGTAACCGGTAAACTCTGCAGCAGAAAATACCCGCTGAGCATATAGCAAAACCAGATGCCTACTGAATAGAGAAAAAACAAAGCAGGGCTTTCCAGTGCAAAAATAGTTTTTAATCCTTTGGAAAAACCATAAAGCAGGGTAGCCAGCCTTCCGGGTGCTTTATGGGTGTTTTTATTTTTCCTGAATGTAACAAAAAGAATACCTGCTGTCAGCAAAGCCAGTATAATCAGGATGTTGGGCAGGGTCGCTAAATTGCTGAGCGGCGTGATAATGTAGCTGTCAAAAAAACCATAAATATGCTGAAATTCAAATGTCAGTCCGGTAACGCATACCAGCAGCAGCATAAGCATATCCACTAGCCGTTCGGTAACAACGGTTCCAATAAGCAGGTCTGCCGGTGCTTTTTCAGTTTTGGCAGCCATAGCGCAGCGTATTACTTCTCCTCCGCGGCCGGTAGCCACGTTGATAAGGTAACCGCTCATCACGGCATAAAACGAGCGCTTTGCACTGAGCGGGTAACCTGCCGGAGCCGTGAGCATATCCCAGCGGTAGCCTCTAAGCCAGTGTGCAAAAATCATTACGATAACCGATGCCCCTACCCATTTTAAATCCGATGAAAAAACAACTTTCCAGGCAGCGGTCCAGTCTGTTTTCAGCCCAATCCAGAGAAAGATGAGGGCAGTGAGAACAAGCAGAATCGCATTCGTTATGGTTATTTTACCGATGGTCAAATCAGGCGGTTATTTCTGTCGGGGAAAATATTTTTTGGTTGATGCGAAACTGCCGCGTTTTTGGACATGATGGCAAAGGTCATGATGATCAGTTCATCTCCAACCTGTCCTTTGCGCGCCGTTGCACCATTGAGTCCGATGATGCCTGTACCGCGGCCTCCGGCGATGATGTAGGTTTCAAAACGTTCGCCGTTGTTGTTGTTTACAATAAGCACCTTCTGGTAAGGAATTAGCCCTGCGGCGTCCACCAGATCCATGTCTATGGTGATACTTCCGGTGTAGTTCAGTTCGGTCTGGGTGATACGCACATTGTGTATCTTGGCCTGTAAAACCTCAATCTGCATAAATTTTCAGCGAAATTAGTACAATAAACGCAAAGACGGGGTTTCTTGTTTACGGAATATCACGAAAATACTTGCCGAACGGATACAGGTAGGGCATAACGGCTCCAAATCCTTAACTTCGCGGTGTGCAGTTTACATCGGGTATTGTAGAACAGGCCGTTGAGGCGCTCTCTGGGTTTCCGGGTATCGGAAAGCGTTCGGCATTGCGTATGGTGATGTATCTGCTCAACCGCCCTGAACATGAGGTAGTGAATCTGGCCGACAGCATTCTTAAAATCAAAACCGAACTAAAATTATGCCGTACATGCGGAAATGTCAGCGACCATGAGTTTTGCAATGTTTGCTCCAATCCTTCAAGAAATGCAAAAATAATTTGTGTGGTAGAAGATTTCAGCGACCAGATGAGCATTGAATCTACATCACAGTTTACCGGGGTGTACCATGTGTTGGGTGGATTGATTTCGCCCATGGACGGCATCGGCCCCGATCAGTTGCTTATTCAGGCACTGATAGAGCGGGTAGAAAAAAATACACCCGAAGAAATCATCATGGCCTTCAGCGCCACGATAGAAGGCGATACCACCATGTTTTATCTGGCCAAAAAACTGAGGGATTTCCCGGTACGCATCAGCTGTATCTCCCGCGGAATTGCCATAGGCGGCGAAATTGGTTATGCCGATGAAATTACCCTGGGCCGAAGTATAGCCAACCGCACGGAGTATAAAGTTTAAACAACCTTGCACCAGATTTCGGTCATCATCGTCAATTATAATGTGCGCTACTTTCTGGAGCAGGCACTGCACAGTGTGATGCGGACAACCCGCAATCTGGATGCGGAAGTCTGGGTGGTGGACAACAACAGCGTGGATGGCAGTATGGAAATGGTCAAATCCCTTTTTCCATCAGTGAAATGCATTGAGAATAAAGAGAATTTGGGGTTTAGCAAAGCCAATAACCAGGCCATCCGCAACAGTAATTCCCGCTATATTCTGTTGCTGAATCCTGATACAGTCCTGCAGGATGACACCCTCGAAAAATGCATAACTTTTATGGACGGGCACCCTGGTGCCGGTGGATTGGGTGTACGGATGATTGACGGTAAAGGACATTTTCTTCCGGAAAGCAAAAGAGGTTTGCCTTCCCCGGCAGTAGCCTTCTATAAGATTACAGGTTTGTCCGCGATATTTTCCAAATCCAAAACGTTCGGCAAGTATCACCTTAGGTTTCTGGATGAAAACAGCGTTCACAAAGTGGATGTGCTCAGTGGCGCATTTATGCTTCTTCGCAGCGAAACTTTGGAGAAAACCGGTTTGCTGGATGAGGATTTTTTTATGTACGGCGAAGATATTGATTTGAGCTATCGCACAACAAAGGCAGGATATCATAATTATTATTTTCCTGACACCACCATTATTCATTACAAGGGCGAGAGCACCAAGAAACGCAGTGCCAACTATGTAAAGGTGTTTTACAATGCCATGGTGCTCTTTGCCCGCAAGCATTATAGCAGCAGTGTAGCAGGACGCCTGAATATTTTTATTCAGCTGGCCATATACCTGCGTGCTTCGCTGGCACTTGTATACAGGGCGGTTAATGCGGCGTTTCTTCCCGTACTGGACTTTTTGTTGATGTATGCCGGTTATTTTGCAATTACCCGCTATTGGGAGGAATACAATAAATATGTCAAAGGGTTTTACCCCGAAACCTATTTTACGCTTCATATCCCTGCATACATATTGCTGGTACTGTTTTGTATATACCTCAGCGGAGGATACGACAAGCCACTCTCGGTGAGGCGCATCGTCAGAGGGGCGGCTGTGGGTGCGCTCATAAACTTTTCTGCCTATGCCTTTTTGCCCAAGTCCCTGCAGTTCAGCCGGGCCATTTTACTGCTGGGTTGTGCATGGAGTATGGCAGCTCCGCTGCTGTTGCGTTTGGTACTGAATTTTTTAAAGACGGGCAAGCCACAACTCTCCGAGGCAGGAGCATACCGTATAGCCCTTGTGGCAGGCCCTGCGGAATCCCAACACATTGAGGGACTGCTAACACGAAGTATGGTAAAAATGGATGCCATCACTCGGGTTTCGCCCGATGAAACAAGGCCCGAGGGTTTTGCGGGTGGCCTGGAACAGATTGCAGAGGTGGTTGATATTTTTAAGATTAATTTGGTTATTTTCAGTGCCTCCGATGTGGCTTCTGCGGATATCATGAAGGTGATGAGCCGTCTTTCGGACAAAAGTGTCCACTTTAAAATTGTTCCCGAGGGCAGTCAGTATGTGATTGGCAGCAACAGCAAGGATGAAAAGGGAGAGTTGTTTACCCTTGACCTGAGTTTTACCATCGAAAATTTGGAAATACGGAGAAAAAAGCGTATATTCGATATGGGTGCGGCCGGTTTGTTTATCCTTCTTTCACCTGTTTTGGCCTTATCCCACAATGGACGTCTGCTTTTGAAAAACGGGATTAAAGTTGTTTTTGGCCGTGAAACCTGGGTTAGCTATTCCGGCAGGCCCAACACAGAATTTTTGCCCAAGATAAAACCGGGTTGTCTTTTTCCGGCTATGGTTTACAAAAATCCGGAACTCGAATCTGTTGTTAATCTTGCCTATGCCCGCGATTATCATGTCTATCTGGATTTTCAGACAATCTGGTGCTTTTTGTTTCGCAAAAACAGACAGACTTTAACTTAATATGGAGTCCGATGAACAGCTATGAATTAAAGAAGCTTATAAAGATTATTTTACTTTTACTGGCTATCTTCATAGGCGGTATTACCCTATATTTTAGCCAGCAACTGGCTAAAAAAGTAGCTCAGGAAGAGAAGAAAAAAATAGCGACCTGGGCGAAAGCAGTAAAATACAGTGGTGACCCTGAGGTGGATGATGCAAACCTTACCTTTTACCTGGAATTGATTCAGGATAACACGACAATTCCGGCTATCGTAGTGGATGAAAACGATAAAATCACCCAACAGGTGATTAATCTAGACAGCTTTCAATTGAAGAGACCCGGTTACCTGGAGGAAAGAATACAGCAATTTGCAGCTGAAAATGAACCCATTCCCATTCCTATTGGTGATGGAATTATGTATAAGGTGTATTACGGAGAAAGTAGTGTACTGAAACAACTTCGGTATTATCCCTTCGTAGTGCTGGGTGTAGTGGGTCTTTTTATTCTGGTTTCCTATTTTGCCTTTTCTCTTAGCCGCAGGGCAGAAGAAAACCAGGTTTGGGTTGGTCTGGCTAAGGAAACAGCCCATCAGCTTGGCACACCCATCTCTTCCTTAATGGGATGGGTGGATGTGATAGAAATGGGGAAAATGCCTGAAAATGCAGGTGATGAAATGCGCAAAGACATAAGGCGATTGCAAATTATTACCGAGCGTTTTAGTAAAATTGGATCAGAACCTGTACTGAAAAAGGTCGAACTCAATCAAACATTAAAGCATGCAGTGGATTACATGAAAACCCGCTCCGGAAAAGGGGTACACTTTGATATAAAATCTTCAGGCCCGGTTTATGTGATGCTGAACCTGAATCTTTTTGACTGGGTAATTGAAAACCTTACCAAAAACAGCATGGATGCGATGGAAGGAGTAGGCAATCTTACATACAGGATTCGCGCCAGGACAGGCAAGATCGCTCTGGATGTTACTGATACAGGCAAAGGGATTCCCCGCAATCATTTTAAATCTGTTTTTAAGCCTGGTTTCACTACCAAACGCAGGGGATGGGGTCTGGGTCTATCGCTTGCAAAGCGCATCATCAACGACTACCACAGTGGTCAAATCTTTGTAAAGGAAAGCCAGCCTGGCGTCGGCACCACCATGCGCGTTGTACTTAACGAAGCAGTGTAATGGTTCCTTTTTCTGTTATGCGTTCATCGTAGGCATTAATCAGGCTTATCTCCACAATGTAGGTGCCTTGTGGTGCTCCTTCGCCTGTCCAGCCTTGTTTGGGGTCATCGCTTTTAAATACCAGCTGACCCCAGCGGTTGTAAACGCTCATTTTGTAGGTTTTTATGCCCCTGAGAGAAGGTTTCCACACATCATTAATCCCATTTTCATCGGGGGTAAAGGCATTTGGGATATGCAGGTAGTAACCTATTCCAACCCTTACAACGCTGTTAAATGTGTCAAAGCAATTAAAGGCATTGCCCACAATCTGCTGAATGGGCCATGTGCCGGTATCGTTGGAAACCCAGGTGGACGGCTGCTGCACATTGAAAAATCCATGCGGTAGGTTCCAGCTCCAATTTGTCGCGCCATTGCTTTGATCGGTAAAGGTAACCGGCTGCAGTTCTCTGGGTGCCGAGGGATTGAATGTGAATCCGGCTATGGGTTTTGGGTTTACTGTGAGCGTGTAGGAAATAGTATCAGGGCATCCCAGGCTGTTGAAGGCTCTCAGTTTAATTAAATGGATGCCTGTAGTAAAACGCAATATAGTATCACTGCCGGTGTAGCGCCTGTTATTCATGAGATAACGTGTGGCCGATGAACTGGCATTTCTCACACTGAATACCCCTGGATTACAGGTGGTTGTGCCGGGGATGAACAACTTGGCCACCGGTTGCGCCACTACCTGCACCTGAATATTCCGCTGGGGTTGGGTCACGGTGCATCCGTCAGTTACCACAATCCTGTAGCTGCGTGTGTTTGCCGGCGAAACGGTAATGTTGGCATTGCTGCCTGCATTGCTGTTGTCTGACAAATCTGTCCAGGTATAAGTATAGCCTCCATTACCACCATATGCTTTCACGCGAAAACCTGCATTTTCACCTGCACAGATGGCAGTATCGGGAGATGTGGTAATGCTAAGGTTGGGTAATACGTTAATTTTTACTGTTGCTGTATCGCTCTTGACTGTACAGCCATCTGTAAGTATGACCCGTATGGTTTGGGTGCTGGTTGGACTGAGGCTCAGGCCGGCACTGCTGCCCAGTGGTGTCAGCGGACTGGCCACATCCTCCCACCGGTACTGATAGAGGCCGTTACCTCCGCTGGTATTGCTTTTCAGCAGAACAGAATTTCCATAGCACAGCGTTGTATCATTGTTAGATACAATGTTCAATGGCTGTCTCACACTGACAGTCACTTGTTGTGTGTCATTTTTTACGGTACAGCCGTCACTCAGTATGGCGCGGTAAAGGCCAGTTGTGATGGGGTTTATTGTATGGCTTGTTCCATTGCTCAGCCCCTG
>Ga0194129_10004365_pt1 | contig 18892 bp, 8 predicted proteins | sample TA2KigCa35mmetaG_FD_150862 | JGI IMG/M metagenome (GOLD analysis project Ga0194129, IMG submission 150862) | Freshwater microbial communities from Lake Tanganyika, Tanzania - TA2015038 Kigoma Deep Cast 35m | ecosystem: Environmental > Aquatic > Freshwater > Lake | place: Tanzania: Lake...
GTAAAAATATCATTTCTAATCACTTCTTGTGATGATTTTCTAACATCTTTAAGCATTACGTTTTGAAAGATATTATCATTAAATGCGTCAATTAATTTTTTAACATTAATATTATTGATCAAAGCAAATTCGTCGACATACTTTAAAGGTAATATTTCCTTAGTTAAGTCATGTTCGAACATAGGGACATTTGTAAATTGATTAAATTTAATTTTTGAATTTAATTCTTCATCAGTATATAAACCTTTAAACAAAGAATTACAGGAAGCATAATCAAAAGAATTTTCAATAATATTATTCATTGATGCGGCTAATGACATTAAACTTAAAGGTTTTGAATGATTTAGAATTAAGTTATTTTGATCTGATTCTAAAAAATTAAATCCTACGTAATTTGTGATAAATTTAACAGGATTATCTACGATTTGATTAAAAACAGTTGCTAAATTTTGGTTATTAACTGAATCTTTAATATCTAATACTTCTAAATTATGTGCGGTGGCATATAATGAATAACCAGTTGATAAAAAAACGTTATTATTAAAAAGATCAGGTAAATAAGTGTTTAATAAAAAAGAATGTAATAAATCAAATCTGTTTTCTTTAGAATGTTTAATGGCATTGGAAACAATAGATAATTGATTTTTGAAAAGATCATTTTCTTCTTTAATCGCATAAGTTAATCGTTCTAATGAAGAAAAGACCAAGGTGTTTTTAGTTTTAGCAGCTGCGAATAAATCAAAAAATTTACCAAAGCTTTGATTGTCAATTCGTGTTTTAGAGATATTTCGAAATATTTCCTTGGTTTTATCAGATTTCTTTTTAAAATTAATATCAAGTTCAAATTTTAAATCTGATAAATCATAATTTGAAGCTTCATTTTGAAAATTAATCAATTGTAACATTTCAGTTCGAACATTGATTTTTTGATTTTTTTCATTTAATTTATTGATATTTTCCAGATCTTTTTTAAAGATAGCCATGAAATACTCTCGACAGTTTTAATTTATATTTATTTGATTTTAAAATTTATCAAAAAATCAGCTGCAATAAATTTTAATTTTCAATGAACTGATAGAAGTCAATCATAATGTATTTGTTTTGAATATTGTTAAAAGAAATGGTATGGGTTTGATCGATTTTACGACTAATACTATCTGGAAGATTTAATTTAAAATATAAATTTTGATTTAAAAAGTCAAAATTATAAGGCAAGAAAGTATTAGTAGATCGATTATAAGCAAAATTAAAAAATCTAATTAATTCAGGTGATAATCTTAAATCCACATTGATCTGTAATGTGTTAGAATTCAATTCATATTTAATGCTGATATTATTTTTAAATTCATTTTCTAACTCAATATTAGTAAACTGAGGAATAATTACTGCAGAATTTGTATATTGATTATTATCTCTAAAATAGACGTCTTTAAAAATATTATTCTGTAAATCATTCATTAAACTTAATAGTATATTTGAATTTGAAACTGTATCAATAATATCAAAATTAATCACAAATTTTAAAATTTTAGATTGATTTCTTCCTTTATTTAAAGTATATCCAATATTGCGATATGAAAAAATATTATTTAAAACCTGACTATTATTTCTAGTTTTAATAAAAATTTCATTGGTCGCAACGGTATTATTTAAACAAAAATCTGAATATAATTTATATAAAATCAATTGATTTAAATCGGAAAATTTATTATCATTGATGTTTTTTAACATACCATAAAAACTATCAATGATGCCTGCCGAAGGCAAAGAATTTAAAGGTTTATTTAATGATAATAATTCTTTGATTCTTTCTCGAGTTGACCATTCTGATGTCGTAATAAAAAATCCTAAAGGTATAATCATAACTTTGGCTTCAAATTTATATTTGACGTCTTTATTTAAATTTAAATTGTCATATGAAAATGATTTAAAGAAAAAAGAGTTAACTAGTAAATTATCGTTAAATTTTAATTCTAATGATAAATCTGTTTGAAATGAGGTCTGAATATTTTGAAAAATATCTTTATTAAAAATATAAAACTTATCTTTAATGAATTCATTATCTTGATAAATCGATTTTTTAACAATTACAAAAATATTATTTTCAAAATTTGCATCTAATTGGGTTTTACTTTCTTGCAGTTCTTGTAAGAAGATATTTTCATAATTTAAAGATAAAAATCGATTTAAATTGGTATTGCTATTTTTAAAATTTTTAATTAATAATTTGTAAGTAATATCTAAATTGGAAAAATCTCTGGTATTAAAGTTTAAATTATTTTGAATTGTTAAACTTTGATCATAACTAACTAATTCATATACATACTCAATTGGAAAATTTAAAACATAGGTTATAAAATCTTGAGTAAATTCTAATGTTAAAATATTAAAACGTGGGGCATATCCTCTTAAATAAAAGATAAAAGAAGATTCATTATCATTTGAATTATTAAATAAGGTTTTTAAATTGGTGCCGTTTAAATTTAAATTTTCAAGATCATTAAATCTAGGTATTGCATTAAAACATCGATCGACAAAATTATTTTGTAATTCATTATTAATATAAATCCCAGATAATACAGGATTAAAGTTTTCATTTTCAAATGCTGAATTTAACATTTTTAGATCAATTTTAATTGTATTAGAATTACTTAAATATTTGATCTTGGTATTTCCTATAAATCGATTTAAATTATCTTGTTGAGGTACTAATTGTAATAAACGAGCATCAGTAATTGTGTTTTGATATTTCTTAATAATGTAAGAATTAGTACCTGCTATCTTCATAAACATTGTATATGTAATTTCAAAAGGTACAGCTCGATTTAATAAAGGTGTTCGACAATCTAATCTAATTTTATCAACATTATTAGCAAAAACAGTTTCAGTTTGAATATTATTTAATTGAGTTTCAATAGGTAAAGAATTTTCTTGTATTGAAAAACTTTCAATAGGAATAAAACCAATTTCAGAGGATTCTCTATATGTTTTACAAGTATCAGTTAAATTAATAAAAAATTGTCTTTGTAAATTATTATACACTGATGTGCTGAATGTTAGATTAAACAGTTTATTAAAATCAACATCATCAATATTAAACAAACTGGTAGATCGATCTACTACCCAATTAATGCCCGCAGTATTAAAATTTTCAATCTTTTTAACGTCAATAATTTGATTTTTATTATCCATTGCATAGATGATTAAATCATATTTTGTAATATTTTGTAAAAATTGATATTGAGCAGTTGCATTTGGAAAATTATAAGCGATTGTCGCAAAAGATAATTCAAAAAATAAATCTTGGTATTGTGAAATTTGAAAATCAGTTGCAACTGTTAATCCTACATTATAATTATAAGATTTACGACTTGAAAAATGTTCAATACTCAATTTATTATCTAAATCATTTAAGTTTAAATCACGTCCTAAAATTTCACTCTTGATTAAATTATAATCACGATTTAAATCATTATTTGAAATGAATGATTGAATATTTAATCTTTGATTTTCATCTAAAAAATTGACATATCCTAATTTTTCATTAGAATATTTGCTATTTTGAAATTTATTAATTGTTACAGTTTTAAAATAACTTAAATTTAATTCTTGCGCTTTAACTGTATCTATTTCAATAAATGATCTAAATACATTAGCATTTTTTTCATATCTAGTGTAGTTAGCTAATTCATAATTTGCTCGAATAACTCTATCACTATTATTAGGTAATGTACTTTTAAATATTTGACCTAACTTCTTTAACATCTTAAACCTCTTACCTTACTCTATTACAATTGTAAATAAATTTACAAATAAATAATTGTCTTCAATGATATAATTGCCATTATCAAGATTATTGTTAAAATTATTATCAAAATCAATTTCTGTTTTTGAAGAAAATAATTTACCAGCTGAATAAACCTGTACATTTTTTTGTTTAATTTTATCAAATATTTCACCATGATTGATAAACAATAATTTATTAAATACAACACCAGAATTCTGGTTATTAAATTCAGATAAATTTAAAATAAATTCTGAATCATATTCTTGATTTTCAAATTTTAATTCCATTTTTGCAATTTCAAATTTATCATTTTCCAACAATTTGATAGATTCTAGAATAATTTCATCATCTGATCCTGAAAAATTCATAAATGTTTTAATTAATTCTGTATCAATATCATTATTTGATTTAAAATTTTTAAAAATAATTTTATGCGAATTACGATTATCTTGCGCCAAATTATATGAATTCATAATTTTATTGTTTTTACTAATTACATCTCTATTCATATTACTAGGAGGTAAAAATAAATAATTAAGCTTGTTCTTAAATCGATCATCTTCTATCATTGAAACTTTTGACAAATTTAAACTATTTGAATTAGTTAAGGTAAAATAATCATTTACACTTTTTAATCTAATAGATAACAAAGTATCAGTATTATTAATCCGACTTGTAATATCAAAGTTTTCATTATTTATTTTATTGACAAATAACGAAATTTTATTATTACTACCCGTTGCAACATTTAAATTATAAAAAGAATCTGTTAAAATTAATTTTTGATTTCTTAAATTTTCAACTAAACCTGTTGCAACTTTATCAAATATTTGATTTTGAGAAAAATTATTTAAAACCTGCGCATTTTTATATTCATTGTTTCTTAAATCAATATATTGTCCATCGATTTCAGTTCTTAATTCAAAATTAGCTGTTTGCTTTAAATCAATTTCAGCATTAATTTGATCAAAAAAATTACTCGAGGCTTCTAAAAAAAATGGCATCACCTCTAAATCAGCCACATTATATTCATTTTGTTTATAATCATAAATTGCTTCGTTATCAGTTAATGAAGCATAAACAAAACGCAAATCTCCATTTTCAATCTGTTTATAGCCATTAGCAGTTAATATAAAATCAACTAATCTTTGTTTTTTATCAAGTATTCCTGACATAATAACATATATCTTTCAAAATATTCTTTTTATTATATTTAGGAACATGTCATTTTTAAAAAATTATTTGTCTCACAATGTTAGGATCAAATGTCACTGAAGGTATAATTGTAGTTAAATAACTATCATTCGTTACATCATCTTTAAAAGCAACATGCTTATAATGCCAATAATCATTGGTCGACCATTTTTGTACATCACCTGAATTGTTTAAATTATATCCTGCATCTAATAATGAACAATATCTAGATTTATTCCTTGTTGTTACATTTTTAAGATCATTTAACGTCGCAGTTGTAAAATTATAAAGATCGACGCCTGTTTGTCCATTCACAAATCTTTGTTCCACTGTACTTTCAATTACATTTTCATTATTAATCATCATCATTGAAATATTTTGATTAACTCGATCTTTAAATTGACCATAAGATCTTAACTCAAAATATTTAGAATGATTACGTTTATTTGTTGCTGCAATATTATTTGTTCGAGTTGAATTTTTAAAATATGACATTTCTTGAATTAATCGATTCAGTTTATCAGCATTTATTTTTAAAAATAAAGTTTTTTCATCATTTGTCAATTCACCTTGTAAACCTTCAATATAAAGCCTGAGACTGTTAGATATTGAATAAGTTTGTTGTAAAATATCGTTAAAGGAAAAACTATCATCATAAGAATATTTAAAATCATTTATATATTTTGAGTCGACTTTATATGAATTAATTTTTAAATTAATAAATGGATTATAAAATTCGCCAAATAATATTTTAGATCCTAACAGAGAATGTATCCCTAAAAGAAATACTTCTAAATTTTCTATTTTGCGAGTAGTTAGTCTTCTAAAAATATTATTATCCCAAAACAATGTATAATTTTCATTAGTAGATCCAACATAAATCTCTTCAGGCAAAACATTAGTTTCTTCAACCCATGAAGGCGATGAATTCGCATCATATAAAGGCCAAAAAGTAGCGTTATTTTTATTAATAAATTTCACTCTAAAATCTAAACCTGTTTTGTTTTTAATTTGTATAATGATGCTGTCTTTTTCATTTAAAATAGTTTTATTATTTAAATTAATTAAAAGAGTACATTTAGTTACTGTGCCATTCAATCCGGTACATTCAAAATTAATAATTTGATCAGTAATTAAGTTATCAGTATTATCATCATAAATTAAATTTGTAATATCAATTGTTTTTTCTTGACTAGAAATTGTTGAAGCAGTCTGATCATTAATTGTGATCACAGGTGCTGAGATGTCTGTATTTTTTGAAAATTTACCTGTATAGACTCTGTCATAAATGTTGTATATGTTTGAATATTGATAATAATTGTTATTATATGAATCTGTTACAAATTCATCATCACCAATGATTGAAGTTGTTAAGTTATTTTGATTTAAATTTTTTAAATTATTCCAATCATTTACTTTTTTATTATTTTTAGGAACATAACCATGTAACGTAAATCTGACTTTTCCTTTTTTAATTTTTAAGAGTTGTTTAAATATTTTAGGAGAAAGGGTAGGTGAAATTGACAAATAAAAAGCTATTTTATCATTAGGTAATAATAAATAAGGTGATGCATTTGAAGCTTTTGTGATTTGAATATTCCCTGAATTTCTTAATGCAGTATCAGCAATTTTAGGAATATTTTGATTAGATTGTATATTTAAATTACTTGACGTCATCAAAATTGTTTGATTAGTATTATTTAATTCTGAGATTAATCCATTTGTAATATCTCGTCCTGATCTTTCATTTAAAAAATTACGTGTTTCACTTTTAACATTATAAAATTGAGAAATAGTTTGTCCAACCAATTTATTTTTTTTTGCATCTGCAGCAATAAAATATTCATCTAGAGAATCATTTAGATCAACTTGATAATTTAATTGATGAGATGACAAATTATTTTGATTTGCAATATTTAATTTAATTAAATTGGAAGGTTTTTTAACATAAGTTGTTAAATTCACATTACCTTGATAATCCAAAATATGTATTTCTAAATTATTATTAAATTGAGGTATAAGATAATAATCATCAGTTTCAATAAATGCATCATTATTATTAATAATTCTATTCTTAACGTTTTTAATGCGATCTTCAACAGTAGGATTTGATAAATCTAATTTACCTTTAGAGTAAAAATTAATATTTCCAAAAGTAATTACTTCGCGTTTAAATGCTAAAGAAAAATCCTCATATTTTTTATGAAAATTTTCAAGGTTTGTTAACAAATTAGGATTATTTAAAGTGTTATTTTGATCATCGTTAAGATATAATTTTGTTGCTAAAGTACCATAATTTATTAAGTTGTTATAGTTATTTAAATTCTTGGCATTAATTCTTGTAACGTTTCTTCTAGTATGTAATAGACTATTATTTTGAGATGATATACGATAAGAAGCAGAATTTAAATATAATTCCAAGTCTCTTAATTTACTTGAATTTAAACCTAATAAATTTTTAAAAGGATTTAAGGAATATATGTTTTTAAAACCTTTAATAAATAAATTAGAAAATGCTTTTTGTTGTAAACCTTTTGAAAAATTTGCAGTTTGATTAATTAAGAAAAAATTTAAAGATGCATTAATACCATTTCTTACTTCAATATCATTTAATAAAGGGTTAATATAAAATTCAGATTGTAATTCCACGTCTAAATTTAAAGATACACGATCAATAATAAAAGGTTTATTGATATATTTGGAAATATCTATTAAATTTTCATCAAAAGCATGAAATTTAGAAAAATGAGGAAATCCAAACTGAGAGGTCGGTAATGACAAATTCGAATGATCATTATTTGGTGATATTTGTGTATTACCTCTAAGATAATTAATAGGATTATTTGTTAAAGGCAATTCTGATAATATATAACGGTCAAAATAACTCGCAAATTTTTTATAATCATCAAATTCTGGATTAGGATTATCAAGTGGAATTGAATTTAATAAACTTAAATCCACATCATTATTGCTAATAGGTGATGTCTCTATTTGAAAAGGTTGCGCTGTAAAAAATTGATGAGGGGCAGGTATACCTCGATATTCCCAACAGTTTTCTTTAAAATTGTATATAATGGTAGGAGTATTTAATCTAGAATAAGTTTGTTCATTACGTCTAAACTCATAAGGAGAATCAGACCATTGGGTAAAATTGTAATCCTTGATATTTTTATTTTCATTGTTCACTGAATTATCAAAAAACGAAGCCTTTTGAAAATATGCTGTGTTTTGTAATATTGTATCAACAGGTGTATCTAATTCAATATCAATTGAAGTTTCCTCATATAAGTTAGTATTTAAAAATGAATATTCCCCATCCCCTTTAATAAAATCTTTATTTGTCAAATTATTGTGAATATATTCAATATCATTAAATGGATGAAATTTTATTTCAACAGGATTACCTTTTTTAGTGAATTTATCAACTAAATTTTTTCTATTGTTTTTATCAAAAATCAAAGACATGTCAGGTAAAGTAGAAGGTGTTGCGAGTTGTTCATTAATTGTGATTCTTTCATTTTTAGGAATCCATTCAGGCTGATCGCGTCCTAATAATTCCTCGGATAAACCTGTCGCGATATTAGTGGCCCATAGTTGTTGTTCACGAGGTCCATTATAATTGTCATCGACATTAAAATTAATAGTATTATTGTCGTTATAAGCTGTTTCAATAATTAAATGATCAGTATTAGTGCCTACAGGAATGTAAGGTTGTCTAACTTGTTGTGAATCTTGTAAGATTAATCTGGTTTTCTCATTTAAAAATGATTTACCAGAGCCATTCGCGTTTTGTGTATATAGTTGTGAACTATTTCTTACTTGTTTAAGTCTAGCCATAATTATTATTCCTTCATTCCTACATATATCTTAGAATCACGTCCTAGAGGACTGCTTAATTTATCAATATCATATCCATTTGGAAGATATTGTATTTCGATTTCTTCATTTAAAATACCACGACGATTATAAGACTGATCAGCTAAAATTTTTATTAATTTTTCAAGTTTATTCGGGTGCATTTGAAAATATTCAATCTCTTCATAAAAATTAGAAATTGAAAATTTAAAATTATCATTAAAAGGTTTAATAATATCTTTTGATTCGTCAGTATTAATATAAGACAAATTAATTCCTTCTGAAAAAATAGGATAGGGGGCATCTAATTGTGTGACAATTGTTGTTTTTTGATTTGTGATATTACCATTTAAATCAAATACTGACTGTGTGTCCGCATTTCTTAAAATGACGTTATAATTATATTCTTGCAATGCAATGTCATTAATATCACTAAAATTTTCAGATCCTTCAAAAAACGCGTTTAAATTATTAATCTCGATTTGTTCAGCAGTAGGATTAATTTCAATATAATCTTTAATTACATTTGTTAAGCCTTTAACGTTAGTACCGCCTTCAACTAAAGACATTTTAAGACCTGTTAATGCATTTTTAGGCTTCATTCTAAACTGAATAATATCTCGTAATGGAAAGGCTTCTAAAAAACCTCCAAATTTAAAATTTTGAATATCAGAATTCATTCGAATTGGATATAATAATTTGGAGATAAAAGAATATCTTTCTTGATCAGTTAAACTTAATAGGATTTTTTCCCAATAATTATTTAAGATTTTTAAAGTGCTCGTATTTTCCCATTTTTGCAATTTATTATTGTAAATGACTGGTTCACAGTATCCATTTAATTCATCATTAAAAGGTCCAACCGCATGTAAAGTAGGAAATGTAGTTTTAAAATCTTCCGCTAATCCTCTTAACCCGGGTTTTCTTAAATTTCTAATAGAACTTTTTTTAATTCGATCGTGTGTAAATAACATATGAATTAATTGATAGTTATTTTTATATTGAATTGACCATTTTAAATCTGAATTTAACGTGGTGATGTTATTCAATTTAAACACATCATCTTCGTCTAAAAATCGTCTCTCTTCCCATTCAAAAATAGTATCTTCTTGAAATTTATCAACGTAAGAATTAAAGTTATTATTTTCTCGAAAGTTTGAAAAATATTTAGAACTAGGGTGAGTGATCTCGTTTAATTCAGGTGATAAAGAAATAGAAAATCCATAAGTATATTTATCTTCTGACACAGAATCAATCTGAGATGTTCTGGTAGTTATCTGAAGCGCTTTTTGATTTTTAATGTTAGGTGTTTCATAAATATCATAGTATTCGTTGTTAAAAATATCAGTAATTGATACATTATCCACTGGAACATAATAACGACTTTTAACTTTAAAATTGATTAATTGACCTAATTCGTCGCTATTTTTATTATCAACAAAAGGAGCAACGGTACCAGGTTCAATATAAATTGTTATCATCTAATATGCCTTTTTAATTAGATAAATATTAAAAGATAATATTTTATTGTAATAATCTTCGACCTTCTAACTTTAAATAATTAAATGACTTTTTAGAATTAGTATTGGAAGAAGTATTCATATCGCCTTTCATAACAACATGACTTTCCATAAATTTGTAATGAAATTTGTGACGTTCCAAGGCATGTGATTCAATTACATAAATATTATTCTTGAATTTAACTCGGCTAGAAACAAAATCTTGCAACATTTCTGATAAAATATTATCAAAGATTTGATATAAATCATATAACGGTGTCATTTGTATGGTCTGACTCTTGATTCTCTTAAAATAAAAATCTGAAAACTTTTCAAATTTATTATAAATCGGATCATTTAAGGCGCCAAAATCAGAAATAATATCAGCAAAAAAATCAATTGATTCGAATAATTTACCCATATCTTCATTTAAATGCTTCACGTTTGACATTTCAATGGAAAATCTAACGTCATTTTTCTTTTGTTTGTCGTAATTAACTTCATATACAGGTGTTAATTCTGCATTATATTTAGCCACTAAATCTTCATTTTCAAAACTTAAAATATTCACCTTATTATCAACATTAGGTTCGTCAAATTTAAAATCATTATCATATGAAATAATTGTATTAAATGTTAAAAAATCCTCAGGCGTCAAATTTTGACTGTAAATTTTGAAAGGATATGTATTTTCAGTGTTAAGTGATGGTAATACATTATTTTCACTAAAATCAATTGGATAAATATTTTTAGAAACATTATTAATATAGAAATTATCATCTTGTAATGTTAGATTAAGTAACAATAATTCAGAAATATTTTTAACATTTAACAATTTAAAATCTGAATTAGCAATTGATGTTAAATCTAAAGCATGCATATTCAGATCATTTAAAGTTAATTCATTTTTCCATATTCTTATAGTTGAAATTTGACCACTAAAAGAATTACCACACGTAATAATTTTATTTTTCTCATTGTCAAATAATTTAAAAGGATTAAGGATCCCTTTGTATTGAACTAATTGTTGCGTTTTTAAATCTAAATCTTTATTACAATGTTGTAATGTCAATGTAATATTTCTTTGTAAGGTATCTTTATTGTCAATTATTAATGCAATATGGGAAACTTTATTTTCTAATAAATTAACTTGCTCGATTTGTATGGTTGTTTCAGTATTATCTTTTAATTTTAAAATACATTTTAAGTTACCTAATTTATCATGATTTTGTTTCTCATAAACAATTTTTAAAACATCTTCATCATTTTGAATGTTTTTTAAACTAAATAAAACCTCTGACATTGCTTCGTCTTTATTCATATACGCATAATGAATAAAAAATTCAAAAGAATATGAATCGTTTTTATAAGATAATTTGTTTAAAAGATAACTCAGCCTTAAATCTAATCGAAGATCATTTTCTGATTTATTAAAATCTAGAAATTTAATATTTTTAATTTTTTGTAATAAGGAAGATTCAACAAATTTAGATTGACTTTTTCCATATTCTCTAAAACGATAATATTCCTCAGGAATAATACCCACAGAATTAAAAATAGATCTAATTGCGTTCTTGGTACCTTTAGATTGAATCATATCACGTGAGTTAATTAAAATTCTTTTCCACAATTCATTTTGTACAAATCTTAAACTAAATTCACTCTTATCAACCCCATCAGCTCCAATAATATATCCATCTAATAACTTCGAAGTAGGTGAATTCATGATTTCTTTAAATTGAAAACCTGATTTTTTAGCCATTAATGGTAAGAAGAAATTAACAGCATTATTGGCCGAGGTGATATCGCCATAATCAATATTAATTAATTTTGGCATAACATCTAAATAGATCTTAATTTCATCAAAAAATTTAGCCCAAATTAATAAAAGACGTGCAAATGTTTGAACACCTTCATTTTTTTGTTGCCCGGGATAATTTAAAGTATCATCATCAGTTGAATCAGTGTCAAGTATATAATAAGTGCTAGCTGTTTTATTTTTATAATTCTCAGATAAACCTTCAAATTGAGCACCTTCATCAAAGTAATGTTTTGGGAATAATTTAAAAATCAAATTAGGATTAAAAATGTCATACTCTTTAGCTTCTTCAATTAAATTTTGATTTAAAAGTTTATTATTGGTATAAGTGGGCATTAAACTAGGATTATTTTCATCTTTTTCAAATTTTAAAGAAACTTTAATTGCATCGACTAAAGGATCAAATCTTAAATCTGAAATTCTTTGTCGAATCACATTAACAATATTTGGATCATTTGTAATAAATGGTCTTAATTGTATCTTTGAATGTAAAGAATTTCCGCTTGAGTCAAAACAAAACATGTTTTTTTCATAAATGCCACTAGGTTCATTAAATTTAAAATATAACTTCAATAAATCTTGTGCAAAAATATTATCATCTTTAAATCTTACAATCCATTCATGATCAATTGATTGATGTAAATATCTGAATTCATCAATATAGCCTGTAAAATATTCAGAATTTGCAGGTAAATTATAAATACCTTCTTGATCGGTAATTGTATGTGACTCGCCTTTGCCTAAATAAAAATTTGTTGCATCACTGATCTCGAAATAATCGTTTGTATTAAAATTCTCTAATTTTTTAAAATCAGTTTGTTCAAACGCGTTGATCCATAATTTAATTTGTTTTGAGTTTTGCGTTAAATTGGTAACAATATTATTAATAGATAAAGAAACATGTTGCCAGGAATTAACCTTAACCTTGAATTTAGCTGCTAATTTACTATTATTAGTAATATTACTAGCATGAAAAACTAGATTGGCATATACAATATCATTTAACGTTTCGAAATTTTTAATAAATAACGTAAAACCATTTTTTTTGGAATTACTTTTATCTAAATATTGAAAAATTACTTGATTATTAACTGATTGTATTTGATCATACGTAATCCAAATTCTAAAATCAAATGCAAATGAACTTCTAACAGGATTTAATACCGCTTTTGTTAATTTCGAAACAATTTTATCATTTCGATTAAAAGACGTTAAATATCCCGCCCGATTTTGTACTTCTAAATATGAATCATTAAATTTTAAATATCCAATATTCTTATCTAATTGATTGTAGATATAACGTCCAAAACCATCTAAATTCTTATAAAAATTTTGTAATTCCTCTTCAGTTCCATCAACTGGAAAATCATCATAAATTTGATTAAATACATATTCTACTTTTGAAACAGCTGAATTAAAAAAACAATGTTTAGTAAAATCTGCAAAATCAATGGATCCTAAAAATTGTTGTGTATTAAATAATCCTTCATACGTATCAAATCTTTCGAAATACTCTTGACTGTAATTTTCTAAATTATCCTGTGCCCAATTATTAGAATTTCCAACACGTTTATTCTTATCTTTTAGATATTTTTGATCAATTAAATTACGTTGTTTAAACAAATTACCCATTATTACCTACCCTGAATACTTCATTGGCATTCACAATTAAATTATTCTGTTCTTGTTGTTTTAATTTAAAAATAAATTGTAAACGACGGCCGTAAAATATATCGGAATTAAAAAATGGAAACCAATAATGATCATTCTCTTTCAAACATTTTGTGGCATTCAATTCTTCTGTACATGGGACTAATACCTCTAAAGTATCAGGATCAATTACTTCATAAAAAACATCACCTACATCTAATCCTGGCAATTCTCTTCTTACTTTCACATAATCATATTGTGCATCTAAATCAAAAAATGTTACAGCTATCTTATGAATTTCATTCATCATACCTAAATCAGGTGAATATAATTTAACAGAAGCCCTTAAACGTTTAAAGGTTGAATCTGTGCTTAATGTATCACGATATAACGTTTTAGTCTCCGTAAAAATAGTCTCTTCTGTTGTAAACCAATACCAAGTAAATTTAAAATCCAATGAGTCTAGATCGTTTTCAAACATATAAATATTTAATGCAGGATCAGTAAACGTTTCAATATTAAAATCTGTATAATAAGTGCCAACGATATCATTTCCTCTAATATCTTTTCCTTGTTTTACATTCCAATCAACCGAGGAATAAATAGGTACGGGAACAAGATCGTCTGTTAACGCGACACTTTCAATTTTTAGACGAATATCTCCTGTTGAAATTGATACGATTTGATCATTATGTAATTTTTGAATATTTTTAGCCTTATTACCTTTTTTATTGTATAAAAAAGCCTTATTGTCTTCATTAAAATAAAAATCTTTTTCAACTGGAATGTTATAACAAACATCATCTATTAATAATCTTAAGCTAGGACGCATGTGACGATTACGCAAATTACGAGTACCTACTCTTTTTGCAAAATATGTTTCATCGTCCCATAATATTTCATTTATAAATTTAACGACTAACCCATGATCAGGTAAAGGATTTTCTGCATCCCAAAATTTTTCATAAATGGGTGTGACGTCAATAATAATGTTTTCATTACCTTCAACAATAGTACAGGTACACGCATGATCAGTTTTAAAATTATAATCATCAAAATTAGTTAAAATATCACAATTAGCAGGATCAGTACCTTCAATTAAACCTATATTTCCTGCGGTTTCCCATTCGATTTTTTCATTAGTATTACCATTATAATTACAATAAATCCAATTAGCGGCATCAATATCTGTTAAAGAATAAACATCACGTCCTAAACCTTCATTAAAATCTTTGCATAAAGGTAATGCTTCAACCGTATAATCTTTAGGTTTACTTAATGAGGTAGTAATATCATGTAATTCCAAATATACCTTAATATTATCCTTCACAATTTGATATGAAAAAAATTCATTATCAGCAGGTAAATCGGCTTTTAATAGGAATAATGATTCTTCAACTCTAGAAAAATCTTTTAAAATTTGAAATTTACTATCTTCTTCCAAAATTAAATTTGTATCACCTAAATCGCCTTTTGTATTTTGTTCAATTAAAATGATTCCAGTAGGATCATGAGCATAAAAAGTTGCACCTATTTCTAAATTTCCTAAGACTTCAATTGCGTGTTGAATAATAGAAGCAATAAGATTAATACCTGCAAGATTAGCTAAACCTATAATAATTTGATCATCGACATTACGAGTACCATTCAAAGGATCTGTAACATCAATTGCAACATCAAATAAAATTGAGATTGTTTCACCAAAAGTATTTTGAAAAGAAATAACTTCGTTTTCAGTAATATTATCATTTAATCTAAATAAACATGTTGACTTAATTTCAGTATTTTCGTTATATGTTTTATACAAATCTAATGTTGAAGCTTTACCAAAATTTGCATTTCGGCCGTCAACCCCATTTAAAGATTTGTTAGTAATGTAAGTGTCTTTAGCAATTGGATAAATGATATACATTTAAAACTTTCCTATAATTATTTTAAATTAATTATAAGACAAGTGACATTTAAACTACAACTTGCACAACAATATCTTTATCCAAGAACTTCAATTCAAATATTCCACCTTTCGCAGGATATAAAACATCTTTAAAAATAAATTTCTGAATATTAATCGTTTCATTTGAATATTGTAAACCATTTGGATATTTTACTTCATCAATAATACTTACCGCGTAGTTACCTTTAATCTGTTTAATAAAATTCTGTTTTGAATTTGCAATTGAATAAACCCCATTTGTATTAATAATCACATTGTATAATTCATCTAACACAATCGGTTGATTAATTTCAAATTGTTTAGTAATAAAGAAATCTTGCAAACGAGCTTTTACATTATTACTAATTAACACAGGATCAATTCCTTCTTTAATACGTATTTTTACTTCCACTTGAATATTATAAATTTTGGCGTCTAAAATATTAAAAGAATCACCAATCAAACGAAATTCATTTAAATAATTACTGAGATTTCTTTTTAATACATCATTTGCAAATACTAATTTTTGATTATTATCGACACATAATACATATAAATTTTTAGCATATATGTTATTAGGATCATCCTCTAAAGCAACTTTTGCAACCTTACCAAAGGAAGAAGGCATAGAATATATTTTTGACAACAAGTCTTGATAATTAACAATACGATTTTGCATTTTGATGGCATTATTTAATTGACCTTGTAATTGTTGAAAGGTTAAACCATTTAAACCACCGACACTAGGCTTTTCATTGGTTACAGTAATATTATTTATAACAAATTCACGATCAACATCAGTTAAATTATCTTTAAAAATAATATTAGCGTAATCAGTAATCTTATTAATTGAAAAAGAAGGAACGTTATGATTTAAACCACCACCATAAGAATAAGTGATATAAATGTTTCCTTTAGGCGCAATCCCCAAACTATTAGTTTTTAATAAAGCGCTAGGATCAAAACTAAATTTAGGAAAATAATCACGACCGTATAGAGATAAAACTGAATTAGTTGGATCTTGTATTAAGGATTTTTGCATAATTGAATCTTTGTCGCCAGATCCAAATCTTAAAGTTGTTAAGCCTGATGTTAATTGATCTTCTTTTACAAATCGATATGGCGCTGGAATTACTTCATAGTATTTATCACCATTTTCATTGGCCACGGTTGCTTTATATACAGTGTCTTGTGTTAAAAACTCAACTTCATAATACTCATTATTTAAATCATCAACAACATTCTCAATCATTGTTACATTACGATTAGGAATTACAACGGTTGGAAATTGTTGTGTATTATTAGACATGTTAACAACAATCGTTTCTTTATTTCCAGAAACGGCTAAACCTCTTTTTTGTAATATTGCAAAAGGTACAGCCGCATTGGTATTAACAACTCTAACGTTATAGCCTTTATTAAAATCAATATCTTCAAGTAAGTAAAAATCAATATTTCTTGAACTACCTAGTTTTAAATTTTTTAAAATTTTAGGTAATTGATTTTCATTAATTGTTTCAGAGTTAGGTAATAATTCAACTTTTACTTCAAATAAAACCTCAACGATTGAAGGTGAAGCTGGAACTGCCTTAATACCTGCTTTTCGAATATGATTTTCAATGTTTTTTCTTTCCACCGCGGTGTCAGGATTTAATTCATTAAATTGATGATCCATATAAAATGATAAAGAATCACCTACAATGGCTGCAAAATCTAATAACATCCCACCGACTGAGGCTTCTGTAAAATCTTGAATTTTATCAGGAAAATAATTTCTAGCATAGGTGATTAATTCATTTCTAAATTCTTCAAATCCTTTTGTAAGGTAACTACGAGTTAATGCTTTTTCATTTAGAATACTTTGTTGTATATTGGTATTGTTAATCGCCATAATCAGATCCTTAATTGTTTAATCCTATTTTAATTTCAACTGCTGCGTCTCTTTTTACGGTATTAAAGATCCCGCTTGTTGGATTATCTTTATACACGTTTACATTTTCATAATAAGAATAATTGACTGTTACAACGACAACAGGTACATTATATTTCAATTTATCTTCTTCATTATAAATTGCTGAGATACTATTTAAAATCACACCTGTTGCATAGGTATTTAATACGTTTCGAATTTGATTACTGATATTATCAATCGTAACATTTAAATCGTTGTTTTGTGATATCACGCTTTTTAAACTAGTTCCTAAAGTAGGAAAACACAATCTTTCACCCGGTTCAGTATATATTAAATTTTTAATTTGATCATTTAAAACGTCACGTAAAGAATAATGCATCTTAAATAAATCATCTTTCCGAGAAATTTCCAATGGAGTTTTAATGCTCAAAGGTAAATCAATTTCTTTGGCTGCAATATCCTTTAAGGTTTCTTGCAAATCAAATCGAGTATTACCCCCCGATTCAAAATTATATTTCTTTTTAATTGACATTTTTACTCCATCTGTATCACAGGAATATTATTAGGACCATTATTATAATTATGAATATTCGTTAATTTATCAATCACTACTTGTTCTGATCCTTGACTTTTACGAAATATTTCATAATTACCAATTGCTGCTGACGCCGTAGCTGATGATAATATCTGACCTGTTGTAATGGCGTCATTAATTTTTTCCAAAACTCCTGCAATTTTTGTAGGATTAGGCAAATCAATTGGTAAATTTTTAAGATCTAATACCACTTCATTTAAAATGTTTAAACCTAACTTCTGAATTGGTGGAGGAGTTGGGGGTGGCAAAGTAATTTCTAAAAAACTAGAGAAAAAAGAATCCCTAAACGCATAATAGAAAGCATATGAAAAAGCTAGCGCAGATGTATCATCATTAAATTGCTTATAAGCATCACCTGTAAATAAACCTGTTTCTTCGTCAGTTGGTGATAAAAACATTGTATACTTATAATGTTCAGATGTTTCATCTTCGGCTATTTTCGGAAGATTACTTAAAAAAACAGGATTATCGTCAGTAAAGTTAGGCATAAAAGGTGCTAAAATTGGATGAGCTATAACTAATTTTACATAATTTTCAATAATTGCATTTAATAATTTTTCAATGCAATAATCATAAACAGCGTTGCCAGCAGAAAATTTTAAATTTTGTAATATTAAAGGAGGTAATGCTAACATTTCTTTCGAAAAC
>Ga0194129_10004366_pt1 | contig 18890 bp, 21 predicted proteins | sample TA2KigCa35mmetaG_FD_150862 | JGI IMG/M metagenome (GOLD analysis project Ga0194129, IMG submission 150862) | Freshwater microbial communities from Lake Tanganyika, Tanzania - TA2015038 Kigoma Deep Cast 35m | ecosystem: Environmental > Aquatic > Freshwater > Lake | place: Tanzania: Lake...
AATTATTGGAGATGAGCCACCACATGAACAAAACCCGGAGAATATCAATTGGCGCGATGAAGCCCAAAAATTGGCGGACCAGAATATCCAGGTTTTCTCAATACAATGTTTGAATACAGGAGGTGACAAAGAGTTTGAATTTTATTCATCAATTGCGCGTATTACCAAAGGATATCATTTATTTTTGAACCAATTTTCGTATATTCGAGATATGATACAAGCAATTTGTTACCGCCAATATAATCAAGACCAATTGACAAATTATGAAGCAGAAGTTATACAAAGAGAAGGTGGTATGAATGATTCATTGCGACTTATGTTTGATACAATTTTAGGAAGAAAAACAAGAGACCAAATTGAGGCTGAAATGCATCCTAATAGTTTCAGAGCACGTTATTTCCAAAGAGCACCAACACACCATAGATCCGCTGGAACAGCAAATGCAGCACCATCTCTTGCGGATGAAGCGGATTTGCATCCTTGTCATCCCACAAAATTCCAAGTATTTTCTGTAACGGATGATATTGGAATTAAAGAATTTTGTGATCTTATGCATATTCAATTTCAGAAAGGAAGAGGATTTTATGAATTTATTAAGCCGGAGATTATTCAGCCCCAGAAAGAAATTGTTTTAATGAATCGTGATACTGGAGATTTATTTGAAGGCGAAGTTGCTAGAAGAATTGCAGGAATCGGTACAAATATTGAAAGAGCAAAAATTAAGCCTGGTGATTTACCAAAATACAGGATTTTTATACAATCAACTTCAGTAAATCGCAAATTAGTTGCAAATCAAGGATTTCTTTTTGAAGTCATGAATATTTAATTATTTCAAAACCTTCAATTCCAATGCGACAACGCCGGACTCCATTTCTTCTTCTGGTTTATAGAATAATCGATATATTTTGAGTCCATCTTCAAATTTTTCAATGGATGGCAATGTTTTATGTAATCCTTCAGTTCGCAAATACGTTTCAAAAGAAGGATATACTTTTTTTGAAACAATAACAGCTCTATAACTTCTATTGAATCCAAAATCTTCATTGTAAAAATCGATTTTGTCACCTTCGCGCATTTCCGCCCAATCACCTTGATTAAGGCGACCTTCTATGGTCTTACTATCAATCATAATAAGACTGAACCAGGGTTCGCTAAGGTGTTTTCTCAATAGTTTTGCTTGCGACATTTTTATTGTGTAAGATTGATATTTATTAAAAATCAATTTTTTCTATGTATATAATAGATGGAAATAATATCTAGTAAATTACAAGAACCATATTATACGTATATAAAAGATGGGATCAAAATATATGAATTACGGGTGAATGATGAAAAAAGGAAAAAAATGAAAATAGGAGATATATGGAAGTTTAAGTGTACAAATAATGAAAAATTGCCAGAATACAATACAAAAATTATAGATAAAAAAATATATAAATCATTTGAAGAAGCAATTAAAAATGTTGGTTATAAAAAATTATTACCAAATTGTAAATCAATAGAAGAAGCCATAAAAACATATAACGCTTTTGATGGTGGAATGTACGAAGTAGATGCTAAAAAATATGGCGTAGCTTGCTTCAAATTGAAAGTAATAAAACATAGAATGATATCCAATAATTTCAAGAAAAAAAGCATAGAACATAAATCATGTAGTATGAAAATTGGAGATATTCTAGAATTAGTCAACCCGGATACAAAAGAAAAATGTTCAAAAGTTATTGTAAATATCAAGATTATAAATAAAAATTCGAAAAATAATTCATGTATTATAAAAATAATAATTTAATATTTTATATAATATTCAATGAATTTATTTGAAACTTACATCCAATTCAATAAAAAATAACGCGTCCAATTATAAGTTTCATATTTATCTTTGTTTATTATCCACTTAAGGCAAATAGATCTCGATAATTCTTGTGAAAATTAAGATATCCGAATTCTACATATGGGACATGTATGATTGGCTTGTATCCATGGCAAGACACAATCTTTATGAAATTTATGCCCACATGCCAGCATTGACCATGAATTAGTCTCGCCAATATCCATACAAATGCAACATTCCTCATTTTGATTATTACTCACCGATATAAGATAAGGTGATGAAATTAGTTGACCTCGATTGGTGCTATCAATCGTATGAATTGAGCATAAAAGAAAAATAGAACAAATACCGACTATAATATATATCATCAAAATAATCATAATATGAATTTTGAAAATACTTTTGCCAATTTCGCATAAATTATTAAATACACAAACTGGCGGAAATATTCTATAAAAATACACTATTTTTATTACAAGTTCAACCATTGAAAAAAGAATTCTTGATCTTGGGTATAGTCCATTTTTCCATTCTTCAAATTCATTTATTGAAGAAAAAATAGTCCCATAAAGCTTGAAATGTGCGTATTCATAACGCATGCTATTGATCAATGATAAAAACATTGCTACAATCATGCCAATATAATATTTATTATCATTACAAGTTGGCAAAGAAGACACGTAAAATATCAGTCCAATCGTTTTGAAAAACACATATAATTTTGAACAAATCCGCTTATTATCATAAATAAATATTTCAGAATTAAAGTTCCAAAAATAAAAATCAAAATAATAATCCATGCTTTTAATAAACACAAATATCAAAATAATTTTATGCTATTAAATTATGTCAAATGACTTATTATCCAAAGATAAACTAATTTTTTCATTTACATTGACATATGTTTTACTTATAACAACCGGAACAATTACTTTGATTGAGGCACTTAGAACAAAGATTCCACTAGTTAGGCATATTTTCAATTTGGAAACAGTTATATCAATAATTGCCGGATATTTCTATTCAAAATTTGTGGATAGAATTAAAGATTCATTCAAAGAAGGAAAACCAATTGATTGGCAAGAAATGATTAAAACTCGCTATTTAGATTGGGCTATCACAACTCCATTAATGTTGATGGTTTTAGTTAATGTTCTTGCTCACCATAATAGAAAAAGTCCCAGTTTAAGTGTTTATATTTTGATAATTTTACTAAATTATACGATGTTATATCTTGGATATAGAGGTGAATTTGCAAAAAATAATATTTATTATTATATTGGATCATTTTTAGCATTTTTTGTAATGTATGGTATAATATTTTTCTTGTATGTAAAACCAAAATATAATTTTTTCAATTATGCATTATTTTTCTTTTTCGTGATTGTTTGGTCATTATATGGTATTGTATATAAAATGAATTTGAGGAATAAGAATATAACATATAATTATTTAGATATGGTGTCAAAATGTTTTGTTGGAATCGGATTATGGATTTATTTTACCGATATGTTTAAGATGTAAATAAATGCTTCAAATTTAATATTTTATATAATATCCAATGAATTTATTTAAAACTTGTCTCCAATTCCATAAAAAAAATATTACGTGGCCAATTATAAATATTTTTTTTGTTCTGGTCTATTACCCTCTTGAAATGATTATTTTTGGATTCCTATTTGGTAAAATATTCAGCCAAATTAGCGATATAAAAAAAAATCTGAATTCCATTTTATTCATCCTAGTAATTTTTATAGCTGCCTATTTTATTCTGGAAACAATTGGTTATATTAAAGAAAGGTATGACGCTTATTATTTCCCCAAAATGAACCATGATATTCGTCTTCTAATGATTGACGTTATTTACAAGAAAATATCTACAAATTATGAAAGCATAAATAATGGTGAGTTTATTGGACGCCTGCTAAAAATTCCCAATTTTCTTTCCTTCTTTTTTGAACAATTCAACAGGACAGCTATGCCAATGGCAATATCAATTATTGGAGTCTGTGTATTCTTTTTGTTAATGAACTGGAAATTGGGGGTTCTCGCTATTATTCTATTCTCAATAAATATTTTCATCTTCTTCAAAATCAGCCAAAAAAATATTAAAAAAGCAATAAAAAAAGAGGGTGATGAAAACAAATTAATTGATGAAATTGATGATTCACTCCATAATTCCTTTAGCACTATTACCGCAGGAAGAATAAATCATGAAACTAAAAGAATTAATGAAAAACATTCTTTATTCGATAGTATCCATAATGATCAAATGAAATACACAGCGAATATTCGGTATATATCCGGAATTATAAATTTAACAATTTTTTGTATATTAGTAACATTTATTATTTATCTATACAAGAAAAATTCAGTATCAAATTCATTAACAATAACAATAATAATAATCCTTATTTTCCTTCTTAAACAAATCCGATTCAATGTTCCTAGAGCCTGTGAAATATTTGTTTTCTGGGGGACAATTAAAGAGAATAATAATTATTTAGCTTCTTTAATAAATGATGTAGTATTGGATGGGCATATTGACAATCACAAAATAATTGGAAAAATACAATTCAAGAATGTAACATTTAATTATCCAAATAGTTCTCAAAAATCCCTCCGAAATGTTAATTTCACAGTGACCCCAGGAGAAAATATAGCTATAATAGGTAAAAATGGTAGTGGGAAAACAACGATTATTAAATTGTTATTAGGATTTTATAAATTATCTGCTGGTGAAATATTGATTGATGAAGTTAACATAAACAGGATCAAAAAAGAATATTTACGAAATAGGATATCCATTGTTCACCAGAATGTAAAATTGTTTAACCGCACCGTTTTAGAAAATATAGCATTTGGAACAAAATATTCAGTTGCCGAAATAAGGCAGAAATTGGAGGCTTTGAAAGTGATGGAAGTTTTCAAAAGACTACCAAATGGACTAGACACAATGGCTGGAAAATATGGAGATAAACTCAGTGGAGGGCAAAAGCAGATTATTTATATGCTAAGGTGCTATTTCAGGGAGAATCCAATTATTTTACTGGATGAGCCAACAGCAGCAGTGGATCAATATCACAAAAATTTTGTTTTAGAAATGATCCGTGAATTGACCAAAAATGCAACATGTATAATCGTATCACATGATCCGAGTGTTTACAATAGTGGGCTTTTTCCCAAGAAATTCGTAATTCAGGATGGTTACTTAAAAAATCCTACAACACCTTCGTCGTATTCCACAATTTTATGATAATTCGCCAATTGCAGTCTTTTTATAAGCTTTTTACCAGCATCACACGTCTTACTATAGCAATACACCAAAATTGGGATATCTTTTATAGATAATTTTTTATTATCTATTAGCTTCTTCAAATCATTATTCAAATATTGCAGATTATTTTTGATAAAACTGTCTATTTTTCCATCAGACATATATTTCGCATCTTTGTAAAATAAATTTACTGAATGCGGAATATGTTGTTTATCAAAATATTCCTTTGGGAGTGCATTGATGATTAAATAGGAACCATTTTTAATTATGGTCTTAACTTTCTGGCGACTGAAATTGCAGACAATATTTATTGTACGAACTTTGAGTTCCCAATGCTGATTTTTGCTATTACTCACCATAAAATGAATATGCGGGTAATATGTTTTCCCATTCACAGAATAAGGCTGGGGGCATTCCAATTTGAATATTATTCTACCGGAATCATCACTTTTTGTAATTCCATTATTTGTGTAATTAGTGCCATACGCATCGGGGGCTGGTTTTATTACATAAGAAGAAGCTTGATTGGCAGCCCAATAGAATATCCATCGATTGGAGTATTTTTTACCCAGTGATATTTCAAATTTAGTGTTGTATTTTTTGGGTGTTTTTGGTCTTATTCCAATTAAAAATGGGACTACATCATTCGGCGCCGATGTGTATTCACCTCTTTTTATTTTCCAGCCTACAACTTTTTTGTTAATAATAGCTTCTTCAGTTATTTTATCAATTTTATAAGATTTAGTTTGACATGCATAACATATTTTCATAAATATATAATATTATATTATAATATAATATAATATAAATGAATTTATTTAATATATGTTTTAATTTTAAAAAAAAAAATATAGCTTGGCCAATTGCTAGTATTATATTTATTTTTATTTATTATCCTCTTGAAATGTTAATTTTTGGTTTCTTATTTGGAAAAATATTTTCTAAAATAGGAGATATAAAAAAAAACATAAATTCTATTATTATTCTACTTGGAATTATTATTGGTTCTTATTTATTGTTAGAAATAATTGGATATATTAAAGAAAGATTTGATAGTTATTATTTTCCAAGAATGGACCATCATATTCGACTTCAAATTATTGATTTAATTTATAATAAATTATCTCTAAATTACGAAAGTATTAATAATGGAGAATTTGTTGGAAGATTATTGAAAATTCCTAATATACTCTCATTTTTCTTTGAAAGAGTTAATAGAACAGTTTTACCAATGGTTATATCAATAATAGGTGTATCATTATTCTTTTTATTTATGAACTGGAAATTAGGAATTTTTACTATTATATTATTTTCAATAAATTTTATGATTTTCTTTAAAATATGTGAGAGAAATGTTAAAAAATCTAGAAATAGAGAAATTAACGAAAATAAATTAATTGATGAAATTGATGATTCATTACATAATTCATTTAGTTCAATTACTACTGGAAGTATTAGTAATGAAAAAAATAGATTAAATAAAAAACATTCAGATTTTGATCAGATATATAATGACCAAATGAAAAGTACATCAACTGTTAGATTTATTGCAGGAATTATGAATGTTATTATTTTCTTATTATTAATATCATATATTATTTATATTTATAAACAAAACATAATTTCAAATTCATTAACAATTACATTTATTATTACATTAATTTTTCTTATTAAACAAATACGATTTAATACACCAAGAGCTTGTGAAATGTTTGTATTCTGGGGGACTATAAAAGAAAATAATAAATTTTTAAGCTCTCTTATTAGTGATGTATTTATTGATGGACATATTGATAATATTAATATAAATGGTAAAATAGAATTTAAAAATGTAAATTTCAAATACCCCAAAAGTTCTCAACAAATATTGAAAAATATAAACTTTACAATTAATCCGAGAGAAAATGTGGCTATAATTGGAAAAAATGCGAGTGGGAAAACATCAATAATTAAATTATTATTAGGATTTTATAGATTATCAGAAGGTGAAATATTAATAAGTGGTGTAAATGTGAATAATATAAAGAAGGAATATTTGCGTAATAAGATATCAATTGTTCATCAGAATGTTAAACTTTTTAACCGCTCTGTTTTAGATAATATTGCGTTTGGAACAAAATATTCAAAAGATGAAATTAGGGAAAAATTAAAATATCTTAAAGTTATCGAAGTATTCAATAGATTACCAAATGGTTTGGACACAATTGCAGGAAAATACGGCGATAAACTCAGTGGTGGTCAAAAGCAAATAATTTATATGTTGAGATGCTATTTTAGAGAGAATCCAATTATTTTATTAGATGAACCTACAGCAGCGGTCGACCAATACCATAAGAATTTTGTTTTAGAAATGGTGAAAGAATTAACTAAAAATGCAACTTGTATAATAGTATCGCATGATCCGAGTATATATAACAGTGGACTATTTCCCAAGAAATACATTATTGAATATGGAATTTTGAAAGCATATACACAAAATTATTATGAACAACAACACGAATAAAGTATACTAATTGGAAATGTAGGATGCATATAATATGAATGCTCAATTATTTTTTTAGGAAAACGTACCTAAAATTATAATTATTTTCTGCCATAGTAAATCCATTTTTTTTTAAATTTTCGATTATTTCCTTATAATTGCATAAATCTGGGTAATCTGCCTCAAATAGTACTTTATTTATTTTTTTGAAATCATTGCCCATATTTTTTATAAATTCACCTAAACAACCCTCACAATCAGCAACAATAACATTAAATTTAAATGGATAAAGTTTCTTAAAATCATCATAACTAATTATATTATTTGTATTATTTTCTTCGGAATTATTATCAATATAATGAGTTCCATAACCATCATCTATTTTTTTTTTATTAGTATTTGATATTATTTTTGGTAGAATATGATATTCCGATTTATTTAATTCTTTATTTTTTTTCAGAGCTGGGATAATTTTTTCATCTGGCTCGACAACAACGTGATTTTTTTTATTTTTAAGTTTATAATTTATAACACCTGATACGGTTCCGTATCTTCCTCCTAATTCTAAAACTATATCATTCGGTTCAATATATTTAAATGCGTGTTCTTGCTCTTCTCTCTCATTATTTTTATGATCTATTAAATTACCTTTCTCATCATAATATTTATTATTATCTACATTTTCTGAAATAAATGATTCATAATTTTTGTAAAAAATATTTGGGAGAATCATAAAAATAATGGAAACCAATAAAATAATTATAATTATAAATAAATTATTTATCATATAAATTAATAAATAATTTTAATTTTCACATATTTGTTTTTTAACTAATATATGAACACACCTCTCAATAAAATTCCAAACATCATTGTTATTAAAATTTTGTTCTATTCTAGGATATCGTACACCACCAAATAATTCTCTAAAAAGATTATCATTTAATCTAATGTTTTTGTGTAATATGCCTGCTAATTCATAATTTTTCACATATAAATCTCGAAAAACACACGGCTTGTAGTCCAAAATTGATTTTTGAAAGTCAATAAATTCAAAATTTCTAATAATATTCTCTTCATATTCTTCCCAAATATCAATATTTTTTTGTGATAAAATTAGACGAACAATAATTTCATTTATTTGCTGATTTATTGACATTTGTTTGTTATCTATAGAAAACTAGCATAGTTTTTAATCAATTTTTGTATAATTTTATTTTGGAAAACCTGTAATAATTATTTAATTGTAATTATAATGAACAGAATATATTTAAAAAATTTTGGAAAATTACCGATTCTAGCTAGATTTTTTTGGTCAATTCCTAAATATACTTGCAATCATAATAATGAGAATTTTTACAAAAAAAATCTATCATTCGAAGACAAAAATTTATCCATAAAATGTATTTTCTTGAAAAAATATATTTTAACAGACAAATTTGAGAGTAATAAAAATATATTTAGTAGTCTTCAAATAAATTCAAATAATTATTTGATTGAAGAAAATTGTAACTATTTTCAAAATAATAAAAATAATTATTTAGATATTGAATATCTATTCAGACACTGGGAACCAGAGAATAATAAATTGATGTTGAAAGATAGATTAGAATTATCATTCAATTTGAAGAATAATAAAGAAATACAAGGTGATTTTCATAGCGCACTCTTACCAAAAACACAAGAAATATTGAACGGTCTAAAGAAAGTTATTGAAGAAAATAGAGATAATATAAAAATTGTTGCCTAATTTTCAAAAGATGTAATATTCTTATTTTCTCCATAATAAAAATACCAAGATGGATATTTTTTCATAATTTTATATACTTCTTTATATGTTTCATTGAGTCCATTTTTATCCATAAATTTCATTATAAATGAGCCTGTTTTTCCATCAATATTGCATAAATCTTTTGGAAAAATATTTATTATTTCTGAATTATAAAATTTAACTGGAGTTCCATTTTCCCATCCACATATTCGACTATATAAACGTCCAATTTCCATATATATATATAATAAATATGAAATCATTTTTTTGTAAAATTTTCTCTAAATTATTTAGCATTCATTGCAGCTTGAGCAACATATACTTCAAGAGCTCGTCCAGTTAGACCCTGTGCAGTTCCACTGCTTCTTGCAGCAGTAGCAGCAGCAAATTGTGCACTGTTAAGTGCTTTATCAGGGCGCTGACCAGGCACTAATGCACCTGGAGGGAAATTGGGAGTAGTTGAAGGTCTAAAAGACAGAGATGGGCGGGATGTTTGGCTAGCGCGAGACATCAAATTTTTATATATTATAATATAAAAAAAATTTCTTAAATATTCTAAATTATATTTAGATAATTTTGTAATTTATCCTCTTGGATTTGAACCAGGCGAACCATGTGCACGTCTATTTGTTCGATGATCAAAAAGTCCTTTTGGAGTTGGAATAATTTTTTCACTAGAAAAAGTAAGAACAATTTCTTGATTCATTATATATTACAATATAAAATTATTGTAATATAAAAAATATAAAATGGATTTACCAAATGAATTGTGGCAAACAATTCTAAAAAAAATTAAATCAAAGAAATTGTGTGATAAATTTTACGAAGCTCTACCAAGCCAAACAAAAATTAAACTAGAAGAATCATATAAAAATCACCGGAATAGTCTAAATATCCCATTTATTTTTACTTTTAGCAATAAATTATCATTATATGATTGTGATATACTGGAAAAAGAAATTCCGATTAAAAATATTATTGCAGTTCGATATGTTAAGGATTGGAATACTATATTCGGTCGAAAAAATTGTATTGTTATTGCGAAAAAAAATGGAATGGTTATATTTTGGGATGCGGATACATTGGAATATATTGAAGGTATAAATACAGAAAGTAATTTGGATAATATAGAATTCCACCCCAAAAAACCAATTATGTTGACTGTTGAAGCGAAAGTGATGGGTAAAAAAATGAAAGTATGGAATTTTGATGAAGGACCGACAACATTTACCGTTATACTTGAATTTCTAGGTGATGATAAAAAATTATATTATTTTCATCCATCTGAATCAAAAATATATATTTTTACCTTAAATTACACTAAATTATCAAAAGTTTATTTTTACAATTATGATTCACAATCAATTGGATTTTCTCATGCTATTCATAGTTATTTATATTTGAATAATTTTTATACACCTCTAAAAATTAGTGAAGATGGATCATTTGAATGTATAAAATTCTTTGATTTTACAAAATTTTTTTGTAAATTTTTGATATTAGATGATGATATTAAAGAAATCCAGAATATTATATTATTCAAAAATCCGTTTATTTTAGATTTCCTAAGAATAGGTGATGATATTTATTTTCAAGAAATTTCTTACAATAATGAGACAATAATTTATAAATATTCTGATGAAGAAAATAAAATAATTTACAAGACTTCTGGGAAAATAATAAAATTATTAACCAAAAATAATCTTATAATTTTTGTAGAAAATAAAGTCTGTAATATTTATGATTTAAGAGATAATCAAATAGAAAATTTTTCACTGGAAGAAGAACCAATTGGATTATGTATAATGTAAAATATATTTGATATCAATTTACTTTATATTATTGAAAACTTATTGCATTTCACAAATGAGTATAAATTTATAAGCAAAATAAGTGCAATTTGATAAAAATTATTGCACTATTATATTATCCATATATATATATATGTCACAGATTGGAGGTAAGGATACAAAACGCCATTTTACCGTTGTGATGGGAGGTAAAGAGCATGGTCTCTATGTTTCTTCAACTCCATCTTCTGCCGCCAGAAAAGCAGTAACAAAGCTATGCACCGCGAACAAAAGCAAAAAAGTGGAATTTTCTATCCGGGAAATAACACAAGGCTCCAAAAAGAAGACTTATGGTCCCTATGAAGGACACATAGAGAAACTTAAGGAGCCCATCGAATTGAAGGGTCGCGTAATTCGGTATAAACCAGTTGCAAAATTAAGTGGGAAGAAAGGTGTGATGAAAGGCGGTGCAATCAACTTAGATGATTTTAAAAAAGTCAGTAAAGCAGCTAGTCAGCCTTTTTTTTATGAAAAAAAATTTATCGGCGATGATATACTTTTCTTTGGACCTAAAATTAGTGAACAATATTTTACAATTGCGTTGACTTCCAATGGATCATTAGATATTTTAGATGCACAATTTAATATATTTCATTTTAATTCCCTTCAAGAACTTGCACAAGCTCAAAATCAGAAATATTTTGTGTATGTATTAAATAGTTTACCAAATACTGATGGACCAAATTTTGGTGATAAAATTAAAGCATTACTTGCTCAATTGCGACTTTCGAAAGACCAATTAATGCAACAACAACAACAACAACAACAACTACAGCAACAACAAATAAATGCTGAGAATAAAAAAATTATATTAAAAGGTTTTAATCCAAATGTATGGGGTGAAATGATTCTTCAATATCAAAGAAGAATTTTTAATGTTAATATAGGAAGTGTAGTAAACCCAAATTCTTATATATTTTTTAATGAAAAAGAAAATATACCTTATGGAACTTTTGAAGATTTTATAAAAAGCCAAGATATTTCATCTAAAGTTTATAGAGAAATTGATTATAAAACTAATATAGTAATTAAAATAGCTGAAGGTGGTTCAGTTATTGCCTTACTTAGTGATCAAAATTTACCGGAATTAAATAATAGTAGTGGTAAATTATCTGCAAATACATATCAACAATATAAACAGGTTATTAATAAAATAAAAGCGAATAATCTTGCTGCACAACAAAATGCGCAAAGAATGACAATGTATAATTATCAATAAAACCTAAGCATACATGTAAATTGCACTTCTAATCATTGTTTCTGTAGCTGAATCAATGGATTCTTGTGTTTTCATCACTATTTGATGTAAGATTCCAGCTTAAATAGCAGACTATTCGATTCATAGTAAAATCATTTACTAATTCTTCTGGAATTTTAGAATATGGGCTTTCATTATATTTGAAAGTAGACATATTATACTATTTGGCGATTAAACTTTTTATTCGTATATATATATATGTCACAGATTGGAGGTAAGGATGCAAAACGCCATTTTACCGTTGTGATGGGAGGCAAAGAGCATGGTCTCTATGTTTCTTCAACTCCTTCTTCTGCCGCCAGAAAGGCAGTAACAAAACTTTGCACCGCGAACAAAAGCAAAAAAGTGGAATTTTCTATCCGCGAAATAACACAAGGCTCCAAAAAGAAGACTTATGGGCCTTATGAAGGACACATAGAGAAACTTAAGGAGCCCATCGAATTGAAAGGTCGCGTAATAAAATACAAACCAGTTGCAAAATTGAGTGGAAAAAAAGGTGTGATGAAAGGAGGAGATCTTCACTTAGGCGAGCTAAAATCAAAACATTTTTTAGTAGAATCTTCAAAAAGAGATAATTATGAAAGTATTGATCACACTTATAAATATGATAAATCATTATTTGGAAAGGATAAACTTTTTTTTGGTCCAATATTTTCACATCAAGGAGAAAATGGTAAAGAAAGATATTATTTTCCTTATGTTTTATTTTCAGACAGTTGGTTTTATGAGTTATATGAGTTAGATGGGAAATTAAATATTAAAACGGGTTATTTTAACAGTTTAGATAAAGAACCATATTATTCGTATATACCTAAACCAGATTATAAGAAATTTAGTAAAGATATGAATAAATATCTTAAAGAAATATCTGAAAGTGGTGAAAGAAGAATATATCTCTCAAGATATAATAGACAAAACAACAGATAAACTTAATAATTAACAATAATTTCGAATTCGAATAAAAACCTATGCATACATAAACATTGGCACTGCCGACCCTTCCTTCTCTACCCGATTCTTATTCGCCCCGTATAATTCAAATGCTCCCAATACGTCCTCCATTTGAACTACTTTTTCTGATTCGCCAACTTTAAATATTTTATTCTTAGCAAACGCCAATTTTGTGAAGTGCACAAAATTCTCCAAATCGCCGCCATTAAATTTGAAACTTTGTCGCTCTTTCCTAAAAAACTCCACAATCTTCTTCTCTTCTTCCTGGTTTATCTTCCAGCCACTCCGCACCAAAATGGTCTGGTATATTTTGCACAAATCTTCCGCCGTGTAATCCTCTATTGTGAATCGATAGGGAAATCGCCGCTCCAATCCAGAGTTAAAACCGAAAAATGATTTCTCCAGGTCCTCCTTATAGCCCGCAATAATGCAAATAAAATCCGCCTTGCCTTCCGTCAAATTCTGATTAATTGTATCTATACATTCCTTTGCGAATGAATCCTTTTTCTCCTCGTTCCCCAAAGAATACGCCTCATCTATTAATAAGACGCCCCCCTTAGCGGAATCAATGACTTCCTGGGTTTTCATCGCTGTTTGTCCCAAGAATCCGGCTACTAAATCGCTCCGCCTTGCAACAACAACTTTCGCCTCGCGGATTATTCCTAGATTTGCGTAAATATCGGCTAAAATATTGGCGAGCTCCGTTTTCCCACAACCTGGGGGACCCTGGATGCATGTATGCAACATATGCGGATGTTGTGGCTCAATATTTTGCAGGAAGAATACCAATTGGGTGAAAATATTGGATTTTATGCTTTCCATCCCAATCAGGTTTTGTAATCTTTGCAAGGGTTCCTGCAAATGAAGCAAGTGCGCCTGATTGAGAGAAATATTTGTGTAATTGGCAAATTCAACGTGATTGGCTAGATCCAGCAAATCATTGAGACATTCTATTTTGCGTGTCCATGTCGCTTTCACACGCCGCTCGCATAAATTTTTGGTGTTCTTAATAACGCGCCGGAGTCTTAGCAAATCCTCATCCATTTCTGGTTCATCTTCTCGTAGACCCATTGCTGGACCAATTGGTGCCCCCATTGGATGCGCCTTGGGCTGAGGCTGCTGGGGTATATCATAAATTTCGACAACCCCCGCGTCTAAATATATGTAGTCACTCGGATCACTGGGATTCACATATATTTTCATTTCCGGCTCGATTGGCTGAATTGGAGGTCTCTGAGGAGGATTGGGAGGAATTCTTCTTCCATTTTCGGTATGGTAGCCTCCCTTATCATGTTTTTTCTTTCTTTTAGGATCGTTCGACATTATTATTTATATAATTTCAAAAATCCCGATTTCTAGAAAAATAATATTAGAGCTTATAAAATGAGTGAAGACTATTGGATTGAAAATGATACTTTACATTTTGACGATTTATATGACAGTATTTTGCCAATGAAAACTATTCAGGCGATGAAGAAGTGTCAATCGATTCATTTTGGGATGGAATTTAATAAAATAATTTACGCCAAACGCGACAGAAACTACCGAATACCAAAATGCATTACCACCATTGTCTTCTCAGAATTCAGCTTTTTCAACAGATACCTTACAGTGAATGAAGAGGCATGGTTGCCGCCAAAACTGGTCAAGCTCGTATTTGGACAGTCTTTTAATAAGCCCATAGATGGTTTACCAGAATCACTAGAATCCCTGACATTCGGCGAAGATTTCAACCAACCAGTTGATAATTTACCATCGAACCTCAAATATTTGACGTTCGGTGACGATTTTGATAAATCAGTGAACTACCTTCCTAATGGTCTTTTAATCCTAAAATTTGGAAGATATTTTGATCAATCAATCGACAATTTGCCGGATAGTATCCAAGAGCTATCCTTAGGTGCAAAATTCAAGCGGAAAATTAATAAATTGCCGCAATCACTGGAAAAATTGGTGATAAAAGGAAAATTAGTAGACAAAACTACAATATTTTCTTCTTAAATAATTTGATGTAATCTTCTCGTGTTTTGCATTCCAATATTTCGAGAACATCCTTCTTCGGAAGTGTAAATACTGGCGGAGAACACCACCCCGTTAATTTCGCGTATTCTTGTGGATGATCCAGCGCAAAATTCATCTCTATTTTTAGAAAAAGCACAATAGCATCATTCCTATATCTCATGTGCTTGTTAAGCTTATTGAGCTCAACCTTATTTAATTTCGAATAAAAATCCCGCAATTTTGGGTATAATTTCAAATATTTTTCCGCATATTCAGGATTCTGCTTTAAGATAGTTTCCCAAAAATTACTCATATAATTTTTATTCAATTCCGAAGGATATTTCTTTTTCTGTAGTCGACAATCTTTCTCCATTTTCGGCACATTCATGAGAACATAAAATATTACTTTTGATAGCTCCAAAAAATAAAATGATTCTTCATCATCAGCATATCTAGCACCAGATGCCTCAAGGGTCATATCACCATAATCAATCGCCGAAATTTGCAGCCCATTGTGCGGAATTTGAGCTCCTTGAAACTCAAATGTTTTGTCTTTCGTGGGAAGAACCATAAAATTCCCCAAATGTACATTATTATGAGAGTACATGGCTTCGGACATTACAAAAATAATTTTGCATAATTGGAGCAAAATGGAATATATTTGTTTAGGATCTAGTTTTGTGCCCATGAAATCATATAAGGTTGTGTCTCCTTTATACTCAATTAAAAAATTCGCGCAAATATTGGAGGCGTTTATTTCATTCATTTTCGCCTTCAAATTGGCATTTTTTTGTATATTTTTGGGGCGTATTTGGGTATGAGTGCAATTATCTTCTATTTTGAAGCCAAATAATTTACAGAAGAATTTTTGAGTTTCCGGTGGCATTTTAGTGACGTATTCAAAAAAAAAAATTTCGCGCCATGTTATTGAACGCGAACTTCGGTTTCTGTTTCCTTCCAGAATTTTCTGCTTTTTCAGTGCGTATTGTTTGCCATCAAGCTCCACCAAATATGTGGTTGCATACATTCCAGTGCCCAATTTTTTTATTACTTTTATCTTAGTAAGATCAAAATCCATAATTTTACAAAGATTATTTATTAGATCTAAACCGGAACAATTTGATATAGTCATCTCTAGTTTTGCAGTCCAATATTTCGAAAATATCCTTCTTCGGGAGAGTAAATTCCGGCGGAGAACACCACCCAGCAATTTTTGCATATTCTTTTGGATGATCTAGAGCATAATTATTTAAAATTTTCAGAAGAAATAGGCTTATTTCATTCTTATTGGACCCAGATATTTTCATATTCTTATTCTTTTTTAATTCAGAATAAAATTTCCGCAAATGGGGATACAAACGCAAATATTTTTCTGCGTATTCATCTACTATTTTCCCATATTTATCAAAAAGAATAATCCAGATACTATCCTGATATTTTTTCTTTATTTCATTGGGGGATTTCTTTTTCTGGAGCCTACAATTTTTCTCCAATTTTGGCATATTCAGAAGAATAGAAAATATTGTTTTTGTCAACTCCAAAAAATAATATTCCTCACTATCATTGGAAAGTGCACGTCCATAGCTCGCATTTGTCATATTACCGTAATCAATTGCCACCAATTGGAAACCATCATATGGGATTCTATGCCCCATAAGGTCAAATGTGTGATCCTTTGTTGGTGTTATCATAAGATTCGCCGGTTTTAGGTCATTATGAGAATATTTCATACCGACCAGTATTTGATTTATTTTACAGATTTGGAGCAGAATTGTGTATATTTTTTTCGCCGGTGGGCTGCTTAGCAAATAATTTTCTAGACTGTTGGAACCTAGATAGTCCATTACTAATATTGCGCAAATATTGGAGGCGTTTAATTCTTTGAATTTATCCACAAAAATGGAATTATTCGGGACATTTTTGGGGCGGATATGCCGATATTTCCCACAAGCTTGTATTTTAAATCCGTGCAATTGGCAGAAAAATTTTTGGGCATCTCTTGGCATTTTACTAACATCCCTGTAAAATAATAGTTCGCGCCATATTGGAAACTTTGGATTTAGGGCTTTTTCCTCTTCCAGAATTTTCTGGACTTTCATGGCGTATTTTTTATTTTCATAATCGACAAGATACACAGTCCCCCACATCCCGGCACCCAATTTTTTTATTACTTTTAATTTTGAAAAATCCATATTATATATAATATTATAAAAATTGAAGACCAGTTCTACATGTGGGACAAGACCTTTTATTTTGATTCACCCATTTTTTCAAACAATCAACATGGAAATCATGATGGCATCCAATCAGAATTGTTTTTTTCTCAATATTTTCCAAATAGTCTTCTCTGCAAATGCAGCAACTCATAGAAATTTCGCGTTCTGCATCGTATTCTTTGACATCAATATGGCTGATCAATTTATAGAATCGATGTGACGTCAGATTTTTCGTATTTTCCTTATCAAATTCATATCCAAGATAGCCCATATTTTCAATTATTTCATTTTGTAAAATTAATTTGTCAAATGGGGTTATAGGCGGTTCAACACCGCCAAAATTGGAACGCTCTGCTGCAAATATATCTTCCAATATGATAGCCCTGAATTTTTTAGACATAATGTCTTGGATACAGCTTGTGACCCATGATATATTAGTGTGTCCTTTTACCAAATGGTGGGAAATAATCGGAGAAATTGTCCCATCAAAATCAATCGCCAAATTATCACATGTTATCCCGAATTTATTATTCATGAAATAAGTAAATTTGAAGATGTCGGTTCCAATATGAACTTTGTATTTGGTTCCTTGGTAATATATATCAAAAACGATCAACCTTGCTACATCGGTTTCTACATATTTGGGGATAAGCTCAAATACTTTGAGTAATCCTAGAAATTCAGTAATTGTCCATCGACAGGATATAATAAGGAAAATATCAGGGTATGCTTCTTTGCGCAGAATTGAACGGACACAGGGACCAAATGCTTTGATTATTCGATCATTTATATTGTTATTATTATTGTGATTATTTATATTAATATTATTCGAAATATAACGCAATATTCCGAAAATATAATTAAGAGGTTCTGAATCCATTTTTTTGATTTTATTTTAGTTATATGGCATTTATTCTTTAAATGGGGGGAAGCGCGCTTCCCCCCTTACCCCCCCATGCTCTTGCAGCCCACAGTTGCCTTTCCTTCCTTAAGCATTGTAGCCCACAGTTGCCGTTCCTTCCTTAAGCATTGTAGCCCACAGTTGCCGTTCCTTCCTTAAGCATTGTAGCCCACAGTTGCCGTTCCTTTTTTATGCATTGTAGCCCCATAGTTGCCGCTTTTGGGCAAAATTACTGATAAATTTATGATAGAATAAAATTATTTTATAAATAATTTTATAATTTTGCTATAATGTGGAAATTATTCGGAGAATTTATATTATACAATAATAATTCCCAATAATTTCCTTGATT
>Ga0194129_10004371_pt1 | contig 18876 bp, 17 predicted proteins | sample TA2KigCa35mmetaG_FD_150862 | JGI IMG/M metagenome (GOLD analysis project Ga0194129, IMG submission 150862) | Freshwater microbial communities from Lake Tanganyika, Tanzania - TA2015038 Kigoma Deep Cast 35m | ecosystem: Environmental > Aquatic > Freshwater > Lake | place: Tanzania: Lake...
TCACCTGGGCCCGCGGGGCGAAGCCATCGAGGCGGCCGGTGACGCGATCGTCGAAGCGGGCGCCGGCGGCGATCAGCAGATCGCACTCGGTGACGGCGAAGTTGGCGTAAGCCGTGCCGTGCATGCCGAGCATGCCCACCGCCAGGGGGTGTTGCTCATCAAAGGCACCCTTGCCCATCAAGGTGGTGGTCACAGGCAGGCGGAAACGCTCCGCCAGCTGATGCACCTGCTGGTGTGCGCCACAGCTGATGGCCCCACCACCCACGTACAGCAGGGGCCGGCGGGCCTGGCGGATCAGGGCGATGGCTGCCTCAATGGCTGAGGCCTCGGGGGCCGGGGTGGCCTTGAAGCCGGCCGGCTTGGCGGTGCCGGGCTCAACCGGCGTGTAGTCGAATTCTTCAACGCCCACATCCTTGGGCACATCGATGAGCACTGGCCCGGGGCGGCCGCTGGCGGCGATCAAGAAGGCCTCGGCCACGATGCGGCCGATGTCGCGCGGGTCGCGCACCACCCAGGAGTGCTTCACGATCGGCAGGGTGATGCCGAAGATGTCGGTCTCCTGGAAGGCGTCGGTGCCGATGGCGGCCCGGGGCACCTGACCGGTTATCACCACCATTGGCACCGAGTCCATGTGGGCGGTGGCGATGCCGGTCACCAGGTTGGTGGCGCCTGGGCCGGAGGTGCCGAAGCACACGCCCACCTTGCCGGTGGCGCGGGCATAGGCATCGGCGGCGTGGGTCCCGCCCTGCTCGTGGCGCACCAGGATGTGCTTCAGCCAGCCGCGGCTCTCGGCCTTGTGCAGCTCGTCGTAGATGGGCAGGATCGCCCCGCCGGGATAACCAAAGATGTGCTCCACGCCATGGCGGCGCAGGGAGTCCATCAGGGCGTAGCCACCATTCACCCGCTGCGGGTAGGCCTGGTCGAGGGAATCACCGGCGGCGGCGGCCGTTGGCGAGACAGACGTAACGGTCACGACGGCAGCTGACAGCACTCGATCTTGTCCCAACCCTAAGGGCTGGCCCGGGGATTGGGCGTGCGCGTTCAGCGCCCCTGACCGCGCGCCGCCGCCATCGCACGCAGGATCGCGGCCGGGTTGAGCCAGCGCCCGCCGTAGCGCACGCCCCAGTGCAGATGCGGGCCCGTGCTGCGGCCGCTCACGCCCACATGGCCGATCAGCGCGCCACTGTTCACCCGGCTGCCGCTGCGCAAGGCCACCGGCCCGCTGCGGTAGGTGCCGTTCTGCACGCTGCCGCTGAGGTGGCAATACAGGTGCTCGTAGGGGCCTGATTGGATCAGCAGCCCCAGCCCGCAACGGCCGTCGTCGATCACCTCCTTCACAACACCGCCCCACCAGTTGCGGATCGGTGACCCGAGGGGCGCCGCGATATCGAGGCCGTGGTGGGGCTCAAGGCTGCCTGAAGGGCCAACGCGCTGGCCGAAGTGGCTCGTGTAGCCCGAAAACACGGCCACAGGAAACACTCCTTGGCGCCAGCGGCCATCAGCCAGGGCTGGGGCTGCCAGCAGCCAGCCAGCCGCCAGGGTCGCGCTGGCGGCCTTAGAGCAATCCCAGGGAATGAAGCGGGCCACGGCCGCTGAGCAGTTCCAGAAGGAAAGCGGAGAAGCCCAGCATTGCCAAGCGGCCGTTCCACACCTCGGAGCTGTTGTTCCAGCCCCAGGCCCATTTGTCCTGGGGGTAGAGCTTCACCTTGGTGGGCAGGGCGGCGGCCTGATCGAGATTCACCTCGGGTCCTTCGAGGGCGTGCTGCACCAAGTTGGCCAGGCCCTCAATGAAGGATGGCGTGGTGTCGAGCGCGGGCACGCGGCGGAAGTTGGTGATGCCGGCTTCGGTGGCGATCTCCCGGTATTCGATATCGATCTCTTCGAGCGTTTCGATGTGCTCGCTCACGAAGCTGATCGGCACCACCACCAGATCCTTTACCCCCTGTTCGCCCAGCTCATGCAGGGCGTCGTCGGTGTAGGGCTTGAGCCACTCCACCGGGCCCACGCGGCTCTGGTAAGCCAGGGTGAAGGGGTTGCGGTGGCCCAGCTGCTGCTCGAGGCGATCCATGATCAGGCCGGCGCAGGCCTGAATTTCTTCTTGATAGGGGTCGCCCGCTTCCTCCACGTAGCTCTTGGGCACGCCATGGGCGCTGAAGAACACGTGGGCCGTGCTGGGGTCGGGGCAGGCCTGGATCTCCTTGGCGGTCAGCTCCGCCATGGCGCTGATGTAGCCGGGGTCGTTGTAGTAGCTGCGGATGCAGCGAATCGGCAGCCGTGCAAAGCCGGGATCGGCCTGACGCAGCCGCTGCAATTCGCGGAAGCTCGATCCGCTGGTGCTGATCGAGAAGTGGGGGTAGAGCGGCAGCACCACCACTTCATCCACGCCATCGGCCTTGATGTCGGCCACGGCGGATTCAGTAAACGGGTGCCAGTAGCGCATCGCCACGTAGCTGGTGGCTTCGATGCCGCGCTGGCGCAGGTTGCTTTGCAGCTCACGGGCCTGCTGCTCGGTGATCCGCCGCAGGGGTGAGCCGCCACCGATCGAGCGGTAGGCAGCCTGGGATTTGCCAGCCCGCAGGGTGCTGATCAGCCAAGCCAGCGGTTTTTGAAGCGCAGGGTTCGGCAGCCGGATGATCTCCGGGTCGGCGAACAGGTTGTAGAGGAACGGCCCCACGTCCTGAATCCGTTCAGGACCGCCGAGGTTCAGCAACAGCACGCCGACCTTGGCCATGCCCAGCGGTGTTCAGGTGAATGTGTCGGCGAGCGTAACGCTGTTGGCCTTCTGCTGGTTCACGTTTGGGCACCACTGGCCGTAACGCGGCGCTCTCGATAGGGTCCGCGCCATGACGGCCGCTGCCTCACCGCCCCATCCCCTCGACGAGCCGATCCGCGAGCACAACGCCCAGCTGGCCGCCAGTGGCGTGAGCTTGCGGTTGGAGCGCCGCGGGCAGCGCCTCGCACTGCGGGGTCCGCTGCCCTGCCGCCAGGGGAGCGCCCAGTTGCGGGTGCAGCGCATCAGCCTGGGTGTGCCGGCTGATCTGGAAGGGCTTGAGCAGGCTCGGCAGGCGCTGCGGCGGGTGGTGCAACAGCTCCAGCAGCAGAGCTTCAACTGGAGTCAGTGGGGGGTTGCCCCTGCCGCCACGGCGCGCTCGCGTTCAGCCCAAGCGGCGCCAGCGGCCCTGGGGCTGGATGCCGCTGCTGCCGTGGAGCGCTTTGAGCAGCAGTTTTTCAGCGATCCCCGCCGGCGCCGTAATCCTGCCGGCAGCCGCACCACCTGGACCAGCGCCTACTTGCCCTATCTGCGCCGGGTGCGGCAGCAGGCCGCCAACACGGAGCTCCCCTTGGGGGAAGACCTGCTTCTGGCTGTGCTGGAGAGCTACCCGCTGGCCAGCCGGGGCCGCCAGCAGTGCGGCACCGCCCTGGCGGCGTTGGCCCGCTCGGAGCAGATTCCGCTGCCGCCGGATTGGGCCGATCGCGCCGGGGGGTACGGCCTGCACGCGGCCCAGTTCCGCCAGCTGCCGAGCGACCGCCAGATCCTGGAGTGGATCGAGCAGATTCCCAACCCCGGTTGGCGGCTCGCCTATGGCCTGATGGCCACCTATGGCTTGCGCAACCACGAGGTGTTTTTCACCGATCTCTCCGCCCTGGCTCCTGGCGGCGATCGGGTGATCCGGGTGCTGCCCACCAGCAAAACCGGCGAGCACCAGGTGTGGCCGTTCCAGCCCGAATGGGTGGAGCGCTTTGAGCTGCCGCGCCTCGGTGAAGCCCGCAGCCTGTTGCCGCCGGTGTGCAGCGATCTGCGCCGCACCACGCTGCAGCAGGTGGGCCGCCGCGTGGCCGAACAGTTCCGCCGCTACGACCTCCCCCTCACCCCCTACGACCTGCGCCATGCCTGGGCGGTGCGCACCATTCACATCGGACTGCCCGACACGGTGGCGGCCCGGATGATGGGGCACTCCGTGGCGATCCACACCCGCACCTATCACCACTGGATCACCCGCCGCGATCAGCAGCAGGCGGTGGATACCGCTTTGGCCCGCGCTCGGGCGGCCTGAACCTGCTCTGGTGTTGCCAGAGTGCTGCGGAACATCTGCTGCAGCACCGTGCCCCCTGAGCAGCCCGATCACGCGGCAGAGTCCACGCTGGATCAAGCCGCTGCTGAGCTGGGCATGGGCGGTGATCTGGCGCCGGAAGCCAGTGCCGATGCCTACAGCCGCCGCATGGCCCGCCGCAAGGAGGTGCAGCAGCAGCGGGTGGGGGAGCGCAACCTCGAGAAGGGGCTGGTGCTGGTGTTCACCGGCGATGGCAAAGGCAAAACCACCGCAGCCCTTGGCATCGTGCTGCGCACCCTCGGCCATGGCGAGCAGGTGGCGGTGGTGCAGTTCATCAAAGGTGGCTGGCAGCCGGGTGAGGCCAAGGCGCTGGAGCTGTTCGGCGAGGCTCTGCACTGGCATGCGCTTGGTGAGGGCTTCACCTGGGAAACCCAAGACCGTGAGCGCGACCGCGAGCTGGTGCAGCAGGCCTGGCAGCGCTCCCTTACCTATCTCGCCGCAGCCGATCGCAAGCTCGTGGTGCTCGATGAGGTGAATGTGGCGCTCAAGCTCGGCTACCTCCACCTCGATCAGGTGCTGGAAGGGCTGGCCCTGCGCCCACCGCTCACCCACGTGGCGCTCACCGGCCGGGGTGCCCCCGCTGGCCTACTGGAGCGCGCCGATCTGGTGACGGAGATGAAGCTGCTCCGCCATCCCTTCCGCGAGCAGGGGGTGAAGGCCCAGGCCGGTATCGAGTTCTGAACGCCTACGGCTTTAGGAGTGCGGCCCTTCCCAAACGCCGGCTTTTGCACACGCCGAGCTCAGCTGGGGTGCCGGTCTGAACCGGCCAGCGATCAAGCGCCGTGCTGCTCCTGAAGCAGTGCCAGGCTGCTGAGCAAAACCGATAACCCACTCACCAGCAACGCCCGGTGCACCATCGGTTCGCGCCAGCCGCCCGGTTCTGCCACCAGCTGCTCCACCGCCGAGAGGGTGAGGCGTGCCATGACGCCGGAGTGGCGTGGCGGCTGGCCCTCAGGCTGGGAATGGGGTCGTGAAGCGCCTGCCATCACCACGAAGCCGTTGCCCCATCGAAGCGCCAGCGGCCTGGCTCGGCAAGGGATCTCACGCTTGCTACTGTTCGGCCAACTGACGTGCAAGCGCGAACGGATGGCCTACCAGCGCGTGTTGCTCAAGCTCAGTGGTGAAGCTCTGATGGGCGAGCAGGGCTACGGCATCGATCCGGCCATCGTGAATGCCATCGCCAAGGATGTGGCGGCCGTGGTGGCCGATGGCACCCAGCTGGCGATCGTGGTGGGCGGGGGCAACATCTTCCGCGGCCTGAAGGGCTCCGCCGCCGGCATGGATCGCGCCACGGCTGACTACGTGGGCATGCTCGCCACGGTGATGAATGCCATCACCCTTCAAGACGGCCTGGAGCGCGCCGGCATCCCCACACGGGTACAGAGCGCTATCTCGATGCAAGAAGTGGCGGAGCCCTACATCCGCCGTAAGGCGATCCGTCATATGGAGAAGGGCCGCGTGGTGATCTTTGCCGCCGGCACCGGCAACCCCTTCTTCACCACCGACACCACTGCTGCCCTGCGGGCCGCCGAGATCGGCGCCGATGTGGTGTTCAAGGCCACCAAGGTGGATGGGGTGTACGACAAAGACCCCAACAAGCACGCCGATGCGGTGCGCTACGAGAGCTTGTCGTTCCTTGATGTGCTCAGCGGCGAACTGGAGGTGATGGACAGCACCGCCATCGCCCTCTGCAAGGACAACGCCATCCCCATCGTGGTGTTTGATCTGTTCGGCGCCGGCAACATCGGCCGGGCGGTGCGCGGTGAACCCATCGGCACCAGCATCCTGCCCTCGGCCTGAGCCCCCTTCTTCCCGTCAGCACCCATGGATCTCGAAGCCAGCATGCGCAAGTCGGTGGACTCCACCCAGCGCACCTTCAACACCATCCGCACCGGCCGGGCCAACGCCTCCCTGCTCGACAAGATCCAGGTGGAGTACTACGGCGCGGATACGCCGTTGAAGTCGCTGGCCACGATTACCACCCCGGATTCCTCCACGATCCAGCTGCAGCCGTTTGACGGCGGATCGCTCGGGTTGATCGAGAAGGCGATCTCGATGAGCGATCTGGGCCTCACCTGCAACAACGATGGCAAGGTGATCCGCATCAACATTCCGCCTCTCACCGAAGATCGCCGCAAAGATCTGTGCAAGCTGGCCGCGAAATACGCCGAGGAAGGCAAGGTGGCGCTGCGCAACATCCGCCGCGACGCCATCGACAAGGTGAAGAAACAGGAGAAAGAAGGCGAGTTCTCCGAGGATCAGAGCCGTGATGAGCAGGACAAGATCCAGAAGCTCACCGATAAGTTCATCGCCGAGATCGAGAAGCTGCTGGCTGAGAAGGAAGCCGACATCCTCAAAGTGTGAGCTCCGCTCACCTGCATGACGTGATCGTGGTCGGTGCCGGCGCTGCCGGTTCCGCTTGCGCCTATCACCTCGCTGCCCGGGGCCATCGGGTGTTGCTTCTGGAGGCTCAGAGCCTGCCCCGCCATAAACCCTGTGGTGGTGGCATGGCAGCTTCCGTGCAGCGCTGGTTCCCCTTCGATCTCACCCCGGCGGTGGATCAGGTGATCGAGCAGGTGCGCTTCACCTGGTGTCTCGACGATCCGATCACCGCAGTTCTGCCTGGCGATTCACCCTTTTGGATCGTGCAGCGCTCTCGCCTGGATCAGTTCATTGCCCAACAGGCGGTGGCCGCTGGCGCCCAGCTGATCGATGCCGCTGTGGTGGAGACAATCGAGCGCAACGGCGAGGGTTGGACGGTGCAGGCCGGCGGCGATCGCTACACCAGCCGAGCCGTGGTGGTGGCCGATGGCTCCAACTCTCGCTTTGCCGCTCAGTTGTCTCTAGGCAATCCCAAACCCCGCTTCGCTAGTGCCGTGGCGGTGGAGGTGGAGGCGGCAGTGTCTGAGCCGAACACGGCCCGTTTTGAATTCGGCTTGGTGAAGCACGGCTTCTGCTGGGCCTTTCCCCGCCAGGGTGGCTACAGCATTGGCGTGGGCAGCTTCATCGGCAACACGGATGTCGATGCCGATGCCGTGCTCGCCCAGCTGCTGCCCAGCCTGGGCCTGGCCGCTGGCGCCGGCGAACGCATTCAATCGCCGCTGCGGGTGTGGGATGGCCACTACCCCCTGCACAACGGGGCCGGTGCCGTAGCGGTGGGTGATGCCGCTTCCCTCTGCGATCCCTTCTTGGCGGAGGGCCTGCGGCCAGCTCTGCTCAGCGGTGTGCGCAGCGCCGAAGCCCTCGATCGCTACCTCAAGGCCGACGATGGGCGCCAGGCCGGGGAGGCTCTGGCGGGCTACAGCCAGACGATGCGGCAGCAATGGGGAGAATCGATGGCTTGGGGGCGGCGCATCGCCCAGGTGTTTTACCGCGTGCCCAAGGTGGGCTATCAGATCGGAATCAAGCGCCCCACAGCTCCCCAGCGCATCGCCCAGATCCTCTCCGGCGAGATGGGTTACGGCGATATTGCCCAGCGCGTGATCAAGCGGCTCTTGTTCCAGCGCGGCTAACTGCGCGCTATTCAGCTGAATTTGGTGCAGTCTTTGAGCTGCTGCAGGCGTTTATCGATCGAGCCCAGCAGTTCGATGGCGAACATCGGCGATTCCTGAACGGCGAACAGAAACTTTTCGCGGTTCATCACCAGCACCTTGCAATCGCTGAGCGCCTTGGCGTTGCCATAGCGCCGATGTTCCGGTGTCACCAAGGCGCCGGCTCCGAACACATCACCGGCCTGGATGATCTCCTGGCCGCCCTCATCATTCCAGCTCAGTTCAACACTGCCCTCGAGCACGCCGAACATGCAGTCGCCGGTTTCTCCCGAGCTGAAGATCGGCTCACCGGCCGGTACATCCAGCACCTCGCCCTGGCTGGCCAGGGCGCGCATGGTGTCGAGAGCGTTCAACGCAGGGATTCGAACAGTGCCCCCAGTTTGGGGCAGGCAGGTTAAGAACCGCTGATGGCCAGAGCGGCTCCGAGGCCACAGCGCACATCGGCCGGCAGCAGACGGCCGTCGTGATCGGTGTCGAGCGCATCAAACACCGCATCGCTGCCTAGCCACTCCTCGCGGGTGATGCAGCCGTCGCCATCGAGATCGTTCAGCAGGAAGATCTCCTGCGCGGCGTGCTGGAACGCGCTAGCGCCTTCCATTTCGCCGAGGCGATGGGCTAGCTGGGCCTCAAGGGTTTCGATGGCACGCGTGAAGCCGGTGATGCCTTCCTGCAGTTTTTCGGTGGCCATCGGATCCTTGTGCATCATCGCCTCGAAGCCCTGGCGATCGAGATGCAGCTGCTCTTCGGTGGGGGCCGGATCGAAGGCGTTGAGCTTGCGGGTGAGTTCGCCCTCGGTGTTGCGTAGCTGATCAAGCAGCTTCGGTGAGATGGTGAGCAGATCGCAGCCAGCCAGCTCGATGATCTCGTCGATATTGCGGAAGCTGGCCCCCATCACCTCGGTTTTGTAGCCGTAGGTTTTGAAGTAGTTGAAGATTTGAGTGACCGACACCACGCCCGGATCCTCAGGACCGGGGTAGCTCTCGCGGCCGGTGCTCTTCTTGTACCAATCGAGGATGCGCCCCACGAAGGGCGAGATCAGCGTGACGCCGGCTTCAGCGGCGGCCACCGCCTGGGCGAAGCTGAATAGCAGGGTGAGGTTGCAGTGGATGCCTTCTTTTTCCAGCACCTCAGCCGCCTTGATCCCCTCCCAGGTGGAGGCGATTTTGATCAGCACGCGCTCGCGGCCGATGCCGGCCTGGCGGTAGAGGCCAATCAGTTTGCGCGCCTTGGTGATGGTGGCTTCGGTGTTGAAGCTCAGGCGTGCATCCACCTCGGTGGACACGCGGCCCGGAACGATCTTGAGGATTTCGGTGCCGAACGTGACGCAGATTTCATCGAGGGCTTCGCGCACCACCTCTTCGGCTGGCGCTGCGCTGCCGCACACCTCGCGGGATTCCTGCAGCGATCGATCGATCAGGTTCTGATAGGCGGGGATCTGCGCAGCCGCCAGGATCAACGAGGGGTTGGTGGTGGCATCCCTCGGCGTGAACTGGTGGATGGCGTTGATATCACCGGTGTCGGCGACCACAACGGTCATGGCAGCCAGTTGATCGAGCAGGTTGGCCATGCAGGGCCCCGGGAGATGCGCTCAAACTAGCCAGCGAATTGGCGATCAACCGCCTCTGTCATCAAGCGGTTACTCGCTCGCCAGACCCTCAGCCGGCCACTGGCTTGCTCGGCGGGATCTTCTCGATCACGAGCAGCGATTCGATGATCTGCCGCGCCACAGGAACCGCCACGGTGGATCCGTAGGCGTTGGCTCCCTTGGGCTCGTCGACCACCACCAGCACCACGTAGCGCGGATCATTAATGGGCAGGTGCGCCACAAAGCTGGTGATGCGCGCCCCTGGGATGTAAACGCCGTTTTCAGCTTTCTGGGCCGTGCCTGTTTTTCCGCCGATTCGATGGCCGGGGATGTAGGTGCCCTTACCGCTGCCTTTCTCCACCACGGTTTCCATCCAGTTGAGAACCGTTTGGGCAATCTCCGGCCGAATCAGTTGCAGACCCGTGGAGGGCGGTGCGGGGGCGAGGTCGTCGCCCGAGCGCAGGCTTCGGGTGATGTGGGGGCTCACCAGCTTGCCGCCGTTGGAGAGCATCGCGTGCAGCTGCAGCAGCTTCAGCGGCGTGAGATTGAAGCCCTGGCCAAAGGCGGCGGTGGCGGGCTCGATCGGCTGGGTGCGGAAGGTGTCCAGGCTTTTCAGTTGGCCGGCCACGGCGCCGGGCAGATCGGTATCGGGTTTGGTGTCGATGCCGAGGGCGTGCAGCCAATTCCAGAACTTGGCGGGTTTAACCCGCTGCATCGCTTTCACCATAGCCACGTTGCTCGACACCTGCAGCACCGTGGGGAAATCGATCACCCCTTTGCCCTTGCGGTCGTGGTTGAAGATCGGCCAGCCACCGATGGTGAGCTGACCGTTGTCATTCACCTTGCCGGCGGGGTCGATGGCGTTTTCCTGCAGGGCGATCGCCAGGTTGATCGGCTTGAACGTTGATCCCGGTTCATAGAGATCCTGAACTGACCACTCGCGGAACAGCCCGGGCTTGTATTTCCAGAACTGGTTGGGGTCGTAGGTGGGGGTGGAGGCCAGAGCGAGCAGTTCGCCGTTGCGCACGTCCATCACCAGCGCCACGCCCCGCTTGGCATTCCATTGCTTCACCTGTTTGGTGAGCGTCATCTGCGCCACCTGCTGCAGGCGTGCATCGAGGGTGAGCTGCAGACGTAGATCGTCGCCATAGAGAACACCGGCCTTGAGTCCATCGGGCAGTGGCGTGCCATCGGCTCCGCGGCGCAGTTGGCGGGTGGCCTCATGGCGACGCAGATCGCTGTTGCGGCTCTGCTCCAAACCCGCCTGGGGCACGCGCTCCAAATTGAGGAAGCCCACCACGTTGGCGAACAGGTTCCCCTGGGGGTACACCCGCTGCGGGTAGGGCTCCAGGTCGATGCCGCTGATCCCCAGTTCGCGCACCCGTTGGGCGGTTTCCGGGTCGAGATCGCTGGTGAGCTTCACGCCCGATTTGCGCCCTTCCATGGCGCGCACCAGATCGGCCATCGGTAGGGCCAGCACGCTCGAGAGCTTGCGGGCCACATCCAGCGGGCTGCGCAGCTTGCCGATGTCGTCGCCGGGGAAGGCGAAGTAGCGAGGGTGCGCCCAGAGGGTGAAACGCTCCTCGTCGAGGGCCACCAGGCTGCCCTGGCGATCCACGATCGTGCGTCGCCGGCCCAGGGGCGTGATCGTTTGGGTCTGAACAGCTCGGGCGCGATCGAGCAGCTCCGGGCCCTGCACCACCTGCACCCAGGCCAGCCTCAGGGCTAGCCCACCCAGGCCGGCCGCCATCAGCAGGTACACCGCCCATAGGCGACCCGTGGGAACCGGGCTCAGGGTCAACACCCGCCGTTGCCGCCCGCTGCTGCGGGGGGCCGGCCGCCGGCTTTCGAGGCGGTGAACCGCCATCAGTATCCCGGCAAGATCTGACGGGGATTCACCTGGGCCAGCAGGGCGCGCAGGCGGGGCTGTTGACCTGTGGCTGGGGGCTCCAGGTACACCAGTTTTTGGCTGGAGGTGGGCTCAAGCAGGGCCGGTTTGCGCGTCATGCCCAGATGATGCTGCTCGAGCACCGCGGCGGATTCCTGAAGCCGATGTTCCAGGCGTTGGGCAGCTTCAAGCTTCTGGAAGTTCTGGGTCCACTGACCTTGCCAGTGGAGGGTGAGGCCGCTCAGGCCGAGCACGGCCACACCCAGGCCCAGCAAGCTGCCATCGGCGATGCGGTGCAGGTTGCCGAGTAGGGGCGATTGGCGATCGGCTTGGCGCGACGACAGGGATCCCTGGATCAGTTCCAGGGGCCGAGCGGTGGATCGCCGTTGACCCTCTTGGGTCTGATGCAGTGGGGCGGCGACCACAGGTGCGCGGCAGGACTGCGCAAGTGAACCACGCGCCCGCCCCTCCAGCAAGGGGGCGATCAAGCACTGAGACTCAAGGCCCTGTCCGCTACCAGCCCAGCACCACCAGATTGGCGAAGGTGAGGGCATTCCAGAGGCCGTGCATCAGCACGCAGCTGCCCAGCCGGCCGCTGCTCCAGCGCACCCAGCCGAGCCCGAGGCCCAGCACCAGCAACTGCAGCAGTTCCCCCAGGCTCAGGTGCGCCACTGCGAACACCGCGGCGCTGAGCAGGATGCCGCCGGCAGCCCCCAGCTTGCGCGCAGCCACCGGCAGCAAGGCGCCGCGGAAGATCGTTTCTTCAAACAGCGGTGCCAGCACCACCGCCGTCAAGCCGAAGCAGGCCAGTGCCGGCACGTTGTGACTGTTGAGCACCAGCTCCAGCAACGGGTTGCTGCCGCCTGGATCCCCCCAGAGCTGGCCCTGCAGCCAGCCCACCAGGCTCACCAAGGGCAGCACCATCAGCAGCCCCTTCAACCCCTGCCGCAGGTTGGTGGCCAGGGGGTTCCAGCGAAATTGCAGCCCAGCCATGGCCCCTTTGCCCCGCAGCATCAGGGCCAGGATCAGCAGGGGCCCGGTCATCAGGGCCAGGTACAGGCTCACCACGCTGATCCCCTCGCGCAGGGGGCTGGTGACGGCCAACTGCTGCAGCAAGCCCGTGAGCAAGGGGCCTACCAGCAACGGGGTGAGTAGTTCGCCGATCACCACGAAGCCGCCGGCGATCAGCAGCACGGCATCGAGGCCGCTGAGTTGGGGGCCCTGCAGCGCCGGTGCCTCCGCGGCGCGGCCTCGCCAGCGCAGCCACAGCTCCCGCAGCAACGCGGCGCTGCCCAGTAGAAGCAACATCACCGGCAGCACGCTCACGCTCACGAGCTGCAGGAGTGCCCTTCGGCTCGCGCCCGCAGCGCCGCAATCGGCGCCCGGGGTGAGTGCTTCACAGCTCCACAGCTGCAGCACGCCGCCCTGAGGCAGCGCATCGATCAAGGCTTGCTTTGCGGGCAAAGTTTGGTTCGCCGGGCTCTCGGGCTTTCGCTCTGGCTCGAGCAGGGCCTGGGCCAGGGTCGCCTGGGGGCTGCTGCCGGAGCCCAGTTCCGCCAGCAGCACATCGGAGGCTTGGGTCTGCCCCTGGCGCCTGAGGAGCAGAGCCTGCTCCAGCAGCAGATCTGGATCGGGGCTTTGGCCGGCTTCGCGCGCGTCGTTGATCTCCTCCGCGAGGGCCTTGCGCAGGGTCTCCACAGGGTTGCCGCCCGCCAGCAGGTTGCGCAGCGATCCGCCGAGCTGCGGTTCGGCCAGCACCGCCAGCTCCAGCTGACGCCGGTTGAGGTCGTTGCCGACGGAGGGGCGGCTGAGGCTGTCGATCAGGCCGTTCAGCCAGAGCAACAGGCTCAGGGCCAGGCTCACCAAGGCCAGCGCCACCTTCCAGCTCGGCGCTGCCCCTTCCGGTCTGCCGCCGGGCCTGTTGGCTGCTGTCACCCTGCGCCTGCTCCCTGGTGCTGATCAGCGCAGCATCTCATCGTTTGGCTGTGGGCTGGCGGCTGGCTGGCCAGCGCCGGAGCGGGAGCTGTGGCTGAAACCCCACCAAATATGATGCCTTTTGCTCAATCCTGCGCCTGTGTCTCTCCGGATCCTGCTGGTTCGCCATGGGTTGAGCAGCTTCAATCTTGAGCACCGCATTCAGGGCCGCGACGATCTCTCCAGCCTCACCGAGGAGGGTGTGAAGCAGGCCCTGGCCACGGGCGAGGCCCTGAGGGATCTGACGATCACGGCCGCCTACAGCTCGCCGCTCCGCCGCGCCCACGACACCGCCACCGCCCTGCTCGCCGCCCAAGGCGGTGGCCTTGAACCCCGCCTCGACGACGACCTGCTCGAGGTGGATCTGGCTCCCTGGAGTGGGCTGCTTAGCAGCGAAGTGCAGGAGTGCTTCCCTGAGGCCTACCGCACCTGGAAGCAGCATCCCGAGCAGCTGGAGCTGCAGCGCGCCGATGGCAGCAGCTATTCCCCGATCCCCGAGTTGATGGATCAGGCGCGACGCTTCATGGATCGCCTGCTGGCCGAGCAAAGCCCCAGCAACCCCGCAGCGCAAACCGTGCTGGTGGTGGGCCACAACGCCATCCTGCGCTGCCTGCTGCTCACCCTGCTGGGAGTGGATGCCAGTGGCTTCCGCCGCCTGCGGGTGGATAACGCCTCCCTCTCGGTGCTCAACCTCAGCGCCCATGGCGAGGGGCGTGTTTCGGTGCAGATCGAATCACTCAATGGCACCACCCATCTCCACCCCGAGGTGTGCGGCAGCCGCCTGCCCGCCAAGGGGCCGGGCCCGCGCCTGCTGCTGGTGCGCCATGGCGAAACCGATTGGAACCGCCAGGGCCGCTTCCAGGGCCAGATCGACATTCCGCTCAACGAAAATGGCCGCGCGCAGGCGGCCGCTGCCGGCGAGTTCCTGCGCAAGGTGTCGTTCCAGCGGGCCTACACCAGCTCCATGGCCCGGCCGCGCCAAACCGCTGAGGGCATCCTCAGCCACCACCCCGGCGTGCCCCTCACCAGCGTGCGCGATCTCGTGGAGATTGGCCACGGCGAATGGGAGGGCTGTCTGGAATCGGAAATCTCCGAAGGTTGGGGTGAGCTGCTGGCTGCCTGGAAGCGGGCGCCTGAAACGGTGCAGATGCCCAATGGTGAAACCATCCACGACGTGTGGGATCGCTCGCTACGCGGCTGGAACACCATCGCCGCCAGCCTCCATTGCGATGAAACGGCTGTGGTGGTGGCACACGATGCCGTGAACAAAACCATCCTCTGCGCCCTGCTGGGGCTCGGGCCCGCCGATATCTGGGCCGTGAAGCAGGGCAATGGTGGTGTGACGGTGATCGATTACCCCAACGGCCCCGATCAAGCGCCGGTGGTGGTGTGTTTGAACCAAACGGCCCATCTTGGGGGTGTTCTGGATCGCACCGCCGCCGGCGCTCTATGACCCCCAACCCCGAGCAGCCGCTGCTGCTGCATCAGGTTCAGCTGCTTGAAGCGGAAGGTGCTGAGCTGCGCCGCTGCGATGTGCTGATTCAGGCGGGGCGGCTCACAGCAATCGGCGGCGACGCGGCAACTCAGGCCACGGTCTGCGGTGCTCAGGTGCTTGATGCCCAGGCCTGGTTGCTGGCACCGCCTCTAGTGGATCCCCATTCCGAGCTGGAGGATCCGGCCAACGGCTCGGCCGAATCGCTCGAGTCTCTGGAGCGCTCGGCTCTGGCGGCCGGCTACGGCACCGTGGCCCTGCTTCCGCGCGCCTCGAGCTGGCGCGATCGGCCTGAGCGGCTGCAGGGCTTGGCGCCCCTTGGCCGGTTGCAGCTGCTGCTCTGGGGCAGCTTCAGCCATGGCGCCAGCGGAGCAGATCTGGCGCCCCATGGCGATCAGCTGGCGGCAGGAGCCATCGGCCTGGCTGAGGCCGATCAGATCCTGCCCCTGGCGCTGCTAGAGCGGGGTTTCAGCCTGGGGGAATGCGCCGAGGCGCCCGTGCTGCTGGCTCCCCGCGACGCCAGCCTCAGCCAGGGGGGCTTCGTGCGTGAGGGAGTGGAGGCGCTGCGGGCCGGCTGGCCCACGGATCCCTCCATCAGCGAAACCCTGCCGCTGCAAAACCTGCTGGCGATGGCGCGGCGTCATCCGCAGCGGCGGCTGCAGCTGATGAATCTCTCCACTGCCGAGGGTGCGTGCCTGCTGCGTGAGCTGCCCGCTGAGCAGCGCCCCGAGGCCACGGTGTGCTGGTGGCATCTGCTCGCCGATAGCGGCAGCCTCGATCCGATCGCGGAGGGTTGGCGGGTGGTGCCCCCCCTGGGAACGCCGGCGGATCGCCTGGCACTTCAGCAGGCTTTGGCCGATGGGGTGCTCACCGCGGTGGCCGTGCACCACCAGGCGCTGGATGCCGAAGAGCAGCTGCTGCCGCTGGATCAGCGCAAGCCCGGTGTGGCGGGCCATCGTTTTGTGTTGCCTTGTTTGTGGCAGGAGCTGGTGGTGCAACGTGGCTGGAGCGCTGAGCAGCTCTGGCGCGCCCTCTGCTTTGCACCGGCTCGCCTGCTGGGCCTGACTCCTCCAAGCCTCAGCCCGGGCAGCGATCAATGGGTGGTATTCGATCCCAGCCGCCAATGGCAGCCCAGCCACGACAGCTGGGGCCCCCAGGCGGCCAATCAGCCGGCAGCGGCAGGCACGCTCACTGGCCAGGTGCTGGCCAGTGGCCTCATCCCGGAGCTGAACCGCTGGCCGGTTTCGGCGGCTTGAGTGGATCGTTGCTGTTCAGTTCGCCGGCCGTGCCCAGCGGCCAGAACCGCCAGAACGCCCGGCCGATGATTTCGCTGTCCGGCAGGAAGGCACCACCGGGCCAGAAGCGACCATCCCAGCTGTTGCCGCGGTTATCACCCAGCACCAGCACATGGCCCGAGGGCACCGTGGCGTTGAGCGTGCGGCAGGGGCCCATGCCCTGCTCATCCACCGGGCAGTAGTTGGTCACGTAGGGCTCCTTCAGCCGCTGGCCATTCACCATCACTTCGCCGCGGGGATTGATCACCACCTGATCGCCGGCCACCGCCACCACCCGTTTGATGTAGGCATCGCAGGCCGGCTCCTGCAGGCCCGGCACCAGATTCACCAGGGGCAGGTTCACCAGCAGGCAGCGCAACGGACCGGCTTGGTGGTTGGGCTTCAGCACCGGATCGAAATGGTGCGGAGCGTGGAAGACCACGATCTCGCCGCGTTGCGGAGGGCGGCTGCGGTAGGTGAGCTTTTCCACCAGCAGCCGATCCTGCAGCTGCAGCCCCGGCAGCATCGAGCCCGAAGGGATGTAGCGGGCCTCCACCACGGTTTGGCGCACACCAAGGGCCACGCCGAGGGTGATCAGCACGCCCCGCCAGAACACCCAGGGGCTTTCCTGCTGCGCGGTTGCTGGCTGGTCGGGCTTGGGATTGGGCTGCGGTGCGGTCGCGTCTTGGTCGGGGCTGGACAAGGGCTGGAACTGCCGGCAGCAGGTGCAAGTGAGGCAGATTAGGGCCGTTGCCTCAGCATCAGATGGTTCGTCCGCGTTGGTTGTCGGCCCAGAGGGTCACGGCCTCGCGGCTCTGGTGCCACTGGGATCGGGCTGTGGCCCTGTGGGCCGGGGTGAATCTGCTGCTGGTGCTGTTCGACATCACCTACATCCCCCTGCGCACCTTCTGGCTGCAGCGCAACCTCACGCCGCTGCCCCAGGTACCCCTGGTGGTGCCCCTCAGCCTCCTGCCCGATCTCACCCCCCTCTACGACCCGGTGAAGGGGATCGAGCCGCATCGGGAAACCCAGGCCTACCTGCAGGCCTTTGAGCGGCTGGATCAGTCCCTGCTCGAGGGCTCCACGCTCGCCCAGAGCGCAGCGCAGCGGCGCCGCCTGGTGGCTCTCACCGAGGCGATGATCAACGAGAACCCGTTTGCCGCCTCCGGCAACAGCGGCACCCTCGAGAAGATCAAGAACCGCCTGCGGCAGCGGGCCAGCAATGATTCCGCCAAGCAGGCGGCCGCCCAGCTGCTCGGCGATCCCTGGCTCAAGCAGAGCAGCTGGCAGCAGGAGCGACGCTTCTGGCAGCAGCAGGTGTTGCCGTTGGTGGCCACCAGCTACTGGCGCTCCATCGATGAGAACGGCCGGCCCACCGACCACTTCTGGCGGATCGACCTGCTGCTTTTTCAGAGCGTGTTCGCCCTCGACATCCTGCTGCGCATGGTGCGAATGCGGCGGCGTTTCCCGGGGCTGAGCTGGCGCGATGCGCTGCTGCGTCGCTGGATTGATCTGCCGTTGCTGCTGCCCTTCTGGCGCTGGATGCGGGTTGTTCCCGTGGTGGAGCGCCTCAGCCAGGCTCAGTTGATCAATGTGGAGCCGCTGCGAGCTGCGGTGAGCCGGGCTGTGGTTTCGCTGCTGGCGCTCGAGCTGTTCGAGGTTCTGGCGCTGCAGCTGGTGGATGGCACCCAGTCGTTGATTCGCTCCTCCCAGTGGCCGCGCTGGATCCGCAGCCTGCGCAGCCACCAGAGCGTCAGCGGCGCCGATGAGCAGCAGCTGCTGGATCTCGTTCGCCTCTGGGGGCCGATGGTGCTGGGTCAGGTCACTCCCCGGCTTGCGCCAGAGCTGCAATCGCTGCTGGGCCACGCCCTGCAGCAGCAGTTGCGGGAGGTGCCCGGCGGCGTGATGGTGCCAGCCGGCGTGAGCCGGCAGCTGGCTGGTGGGGTGGTCGACAGCCTGCTGGATCTCTCGCGGGGCACGGCCCAGCGTCTAGCCCGCAACGACGATCGCCAGAGCGAGCTGCTGCAACAGGCCATCGATCGCTTCTGGGAGGAGCTGGCGGCGGCTCTGGAGCAGGCCGGCACGCTCGAGCGCAGCCAGGAGTTGCTCTGCGTGTTATTGCAGCAGCTCAAGCTCAACTACCTGGCCCAGGTGAACCGGGCGGGCATTGATGCGCTGATGGATGAGCTCGATGAACTCACCACGCCCGTCAGCCTTGGAGAGCCGCCTGCCACTCCTCAAGCTTGAAACCCACAAGCGTTGCCCCCTCAGGGGTGATCGCAAAGGGCCGTTTGATCAACTTGCCATCAGCGGCGAGGGCCGCCAGGGCGGTTGCATCGTCCATGGCCGCCACGGCGGCGCTTCCCAGGGCCCGGTAGCTCTGGCCGCTGGTGTTGAACAGGCGCTTGCGGCCGAGGCTCTCAAAGGCCGCGCGCAGTTGGGCGCCGCTGGGTGGCTGCTCCGTGATGTCGAGCAGCTCGAGGGTGCCGGCATCCACAGAAAAGCCCTGCTGGGCGAGCCATTGCAGGGCTTTGCGGCAGGTGCCGCACTTGGCGTAGCTGTAGATCCGGAGCCGCTGGCTCACTTGCCAAACAGGCTTTTGAGGGCGCCCACCAGGCTGTTGGAGCCGGAACCAGCACCGGCTTGGGGACGGGTGCGCACGGTGACATCGCCGTTGACGCTGGTGCGGCAGCTCAGGCGGTAGTTGGCGGGACGATCAGCCAGGTACACCTGCTCCACATCGCTGCGGGGGGAGAGGTTCTGCATGCCTTCCACCACTTCCACAACGCAGGTGCCGCACTGGCCCACACCACCGCAGTTGTTCAGGTTGTTCAGACCCTTGTAGGGGTTGATGCCGGCATCGATAGCGGCCTTGCGAAGGTTGGCCCCCTCGATGCAACCGACCTGCTGGCCTTCCTGTTCGAAACGGATGGTGGGCACGGTCGGACGGGGATCTTCGGCGCCGACAAACTTACCTGGCCGCAGCCGATTCCTGCAGCC
>Ga0194129_10004372_pt1 | contig 18876 bp, 14 predicted proteins | sample TA2KigCa35mmetaG_FD_150862 | JGI IMG/M metagenome (GOLD analysis project Ga0194129, IMG submission 150862) | Freshwater microbial communities from Lake Tanganyika, Tanzania - TA2015038 Kigoma Deep Cast 35m | ecosystem: Environmental > Aquatic > Freshwater > Lake | place: Tanzania: Lake...
AAAAATATTCCTATAGATTTTTCTGGAACAGGTTTTCTATTATATTTTGATAATTCAACTAATTTAGTAGAAAAATTACCTAAAGAAAAGTTATATTTAACTCTTACAAAATATGATAGAAGAGTTCCTGATTGGCTTGAAGATCATCAAATAAATGATTTTATTAAAGACAAAAGAGGTGGAGAATATGATTTACCTAAAGGCAGAATTAATTTAAAATATGAATCAAATTATTTAAATGCAGCATTAAGAGAATTAAATGAAGAAACTAATTTAGATATTAATGCAATAAAAGATATTAATAATTTAAAGGAAATTAATATAGATAATAGGTTACTAATATTTGCTGCAGAATTTAATATTTCTGAAATGCAAAATATTAAACTAAGAATAAATAAACATAGTAGAAAATTAGAACATTCAAATATAGAATTTAAAACATTTTCACAAATTACAAGAAATATTGTAAATAATACTTTTATAATTAAATCAATATTAAATTTATCTCGTTTATAAATACATATAATTTTATATAATATTTAAAAAAATGGTAAATATTATATGAATAATAATCTAATAGAATTAGCTCTTAATTTAAAAAAAATAAATAATAGTTTTAAAAAAGAAAAATTTAGAATTATAGCAAATAAAAATGTTTATAATTCTAAATTTTTCTTTTTTAGTTTTATATTAAATAATAAATATTTAAATAAAAGTCCTTATTCACATATAATTTATAATTATTTTAAAAAAGCAGAAAGAATATTCCCAGGAGCTTCTAATTTACTATCAGAAATCATTTCTGATAAATTGTTAGGGTATACATATAATTTTAATAAAAATGAATCTGATAAAAAATTTGAATCTATTATGAATTATTTAAAATCATATACAGATGAAGAATCATTTAATGTATTTAAAAATTTACTTTTATTTAGTGGACCTGATGCAACAATAACTTGTGATTCAACAAATAATAATGAAATTTTAATAACAAAAAATTGTAATCCTTATTTTGAAATAGATATAGATGAAGATTTTAAAGGTTTATATTTTTCTAATTTAAATAAAACAACAAAAGAAGTAATATTATCAATTGCAGATGCTTATATTGAAAGAGATTCTGATGTAATGAGATTATTTGAATTATCAAAACAATATAATAATATACCAATTGTTTTAATTTGTAGAGGAATTTCTGATTATGCAAAAAACTTTATAAAACAAATAATATTAAACAATAAAATTTATTTATATCCTTATATTTCTAAATTTAATGACAAAGATCCTTTTTTATTTGATGATATATGTAAATTAAATAATCAACAAAAAGTTTCATGTGAATCAGGTGATATTTTAGTTACATCTTTATTTGACAAACATAAATTAACAAAATTAATTTTAGAAAAAAATAAAATATCTTTTATAGAATTTGATAATAATGTTATTTTTAATGAAATTAATAATCAATTAAACAATAATGATTTAAATAAAAATGAAGAAGTTATAAAGTATTTACATAAAAGAAAATCAAGAATTTCACCAAACAATGTTAAAATATTAATTCCTAATGAAAAAATTAAACTTTTAAATGAAATAAAAAATTTAATAATAATGTACAATATTTCAGCAATTTATGGTGTATATAATAATAAAGAAAATAAAAACCTAGAATCAGTTTATAAAATAGATAATATAGAAAAATTATCAAATAGTTTATTTAATAATTTAAATAATATGGGTTATAGTGTTAAATTAAAAAATCTGCAAGAAGAAATTAATAAATGAAATCTTATATTAAACACTTAATTGAATGTCAATGTATTTTAAAAATTTTTCAAAATAAAACAAAACCAATTTTTCATAAATTTATTGTTTTTTCAATAATAGATGATGATGATAATTTTATTGAAAAATACGTAGAATGTAATAATTGTAATGCAATACATAGAGTATTTGATGTTAATAATAGTGAAATAATACATGGAAAAGATAATGTATTAGGTTTAGTTACAAAAATACAAGACATTAAATTTAATCTAAATAATTCAGATAAAGGAAAAAACATTGTTAATATATTAGATTCTAATTTAATAAATGATATAACAATATGGGAACATGTTGAATTTCTATTAGAAAACAATATAGAAGGTTTTGTTCAACTTGAAAAAAATGAAATAAAAAATAATATAGTTTTAAAAAACCTTTACATTGATAAAAATGGTTTTAAAATAAAAAACGAAACATTTCAAAGGTATATTTAATAAGATGAATGATTTAGATGTAAAATCATTAAAAAAGTGTAGAGATATAACTCAAGAAATATTAAATTTTGGTGTTTCTCAAGATGAAATTAAAAAAATAATTAATTTATTAAGTTTAGAATTAGAAGATATAGATCTAATGAAAAAAATAGTAGATTTAATTAAAAATGAATCTTTAGAAGAAGAAATAAAAAAACCTAAACAAAAAATAATAATATAAAAAAGGAAAATAAAATGTCAGAAGATACAAAATTTGTTGAAAAATTTACTGATGAAAAAGAGAAAAAACCTGTAACATTTGCAGATCATCATGAAGAGTTAAAACAATTACTACATTCAATTGAAACTGATGTATTAAAAGCTGATAAAGGTGTAAAAAGTGCAAAAGTTAGTATTAGGAAAGTTTTAAGATTGCTAAAAGCTAAATCTGCAGAATTTGTAAAATTTAGCCTAGGTAAGGTTGATTAATAATTTTTAATTTTTCTATTATTTGTTTTTCTATTTGACAAATACGCATTCTTGTAATATTAAAAACATCACCAATTTCCTGCAATGTGAATTCATCTTTTTCATTTGCAGCATTTATTATGCAATTATTGTATGAATCAATTTCATGCCAATAATTGCATTTTTTATTTATACAATTTTTATTACAAGATTTGTGTGCATCAAAACATGTCATGTTTTTAAAGTTATTCATATAATTCCTTTATAAATAATTTATTTATTATATAATAAATAGTAATAAAGAGTATAAGGTTTTACAATGAGCGAAAAAAATAAAAGAAAAAAATTTATAATTGATACAAGTGTTTTATTGTATGATGCGAGTTGTATGAAAAATTTTAGAGGTAATGATATTATATTGCCTCTTATAGTACTTGAAGAAATTGATAAATTTAAATCAAAAGAAGGTATTTTAGGCGAAAATGCAAGAGAAATGAATAGATTTCTTGATGAACTAAGAATGCATGGTTCATTATCAAATGGAATTTATATTAAAGAACATGACATAAATATTTCAGTATCATTAAATTATGATTTTGATAATTTATTATTTATAAAAGAAAATAATGATAATTGGATAATTGCTTGTGCTAATTGGCATATAAAAAATGATGAACAATCAACAATTAAAATAATAACAAAAGATATTAATTTAAGAGTAAAATGTGATTCTGTCAATATAAAAGCAGATGATTATTTTGCTGATTATATTAATATTAAAAAAGAACAAGATGGTTTATATCAAGGACATATTGAAGTAACTGTTGATATTGATATTATAAATTCATTATATAAAAATCATTCATTAAGAGTTGAACATTTGGAACTTGATTATGATTTATATGAAAATCAATTTTTAACACTTAAAACAGAATTTGGTCAATCTGCACTTGCAGTTAGAAAAAATAAAGATATTGTACTAATTCAAAGTAAAAGTGAAACATTTAAAACAGGAATAATATATCATTCTTCTGAAACAATTACACCTAAAAATAAAGAACAATCTTTTGCATTACATTTATTAAAAGATGAATCTATTCCTCTTGTTACATTAACAGGTGTACCAGGAAGTGGTAAAACATTTTTAACATTAATGAGTGCATTAAATGAAATTGAACATAAAAGAAAAAATAGAATAATTTTCACCAGACCAATTCAAACTGTTGGCAAAGATATTGGATTTTTGCCTGGAACATTAAATGAAAAAATGGCACCATGGTTAGCACCAATAGTAGATAATTTCAGAAATCAATTTGGAGATTTATCATATTTTGAATTAATGATGGAAAAAGGCATTATAGACGTTGCACCTTTAAGTTATATTAGAGGTAGAAGTTTTAATGATTCAATTATTATTGTAGATGAAGCACAAAATGCAACAGTTCATGAATTAAAAACTGTTATTACAAGAACAGGAAAAAATTCAAAAATAGTACTTTTAGGTGACGTTGAACAAATTGATTTACCATATGTAAACAAATTCAGTAATGGATTAACTATTATAATTGAAAAATTAAAAGATGCACATCTAACAGGACATATTAATTTTACTAAAGGCTATAGATCAGAGCTTGCAAATTTAGTTGCAGAAAAATTAAATTAAATAATTTGTAATAATATTTAATATTAAATTAAAAAAAATAAGAATTTAATATTATGACACAAAAAAAATATGATTTAAACAGGATGAGAAAAACTTATCCATTAATAAGAAGAAAACCTGTTTATGCTGTATTGGATGATTCACAAGTTGAAACTGCAATAATAGATATAAGTGATGGTTTACCTAAAACTTATTCATTTATAAATGAATATTTTTCTATTCCAGTTTGTGTTGCAACAGCAGAAGATGAAAATGTAAATGTATTTATAACATCAATAAATACACAAAATGTGACAATAGAAATTTCTGCAGAACCACCTGAAAATTGTTTTATTCATTTACAAATATTTAAAAATACAAATTAAAATGTCATATAAACATATTACCGATATAATCATACTAAATGAAAATGAAACTAAACAAATAAGATTTAAAAAAAATTTGTTTAATAAAACTCCAATAATTAATATTTTATGTTATGAAAATAATTCTTGTTTATTAAAAAATACAAATAAATTTGGTTTTGAAATACAAAATTGTTCAAATAAAAAAATAAAAATTAATTATGTTGTTTTAGAAAATAAAACATTTACAAATAAATCATTTATAAAATCATTAGATTATGAAAATATAATCACAATAAATGATCTTGAGAATAGTTATACAATTGATTTAGATACTTTATTAATAAATAAATTTCCAAAAAATGAAAATATTATATATGAAATATATGAAAATACTCAAAATGGAAATTTATCATTAAATAATAATATTTTATCTTATAATACATCTAATGAATTAGAATCAGATACATTTATAATAAAAGCAAAATTAGAAAAATATCAAGATATTTTTGAATTAATAACTTTTAATTTAAACTTTATTATTCAAAATGAACTAAACATGACAAATATTGTTAATGAAAATTTAAGTAGCTTTAAAAATGTATTTTATATTGATTTAAACACATTAATAATAAATAAAATACCTGAAAATGAAACAGTTGTATATGAAATACATGAACAACCTCAAACAGGAAATTTATTTTTATTTAATTCTAATGTGTCATACACAAAAGATTTTAATTTTCAAGGTGGATTAATAGATTTTAAAATAAAAGCAAAATTACAAAATTATGAAGAAATATTTCAAATAATAACATTTAATTTAGATTTTGAAATACAAAAATTTATAGAATTATCATATTCATATAGAAATGAAGAATTTGAATATGATATAGATCAATTTATAGTAGATTTAAATTCTTTAATTATAGATCAATATCCTCAAAATGAACAAATATCATTTTCAGTTTCAACACAACCTCAAAATGGTCAAATACAAATAATTGATGGTGTGATGACTTATACAAAAAATAATTTATATTATGGAAATGATTCATTTTTTATTAAATTTTTCTTTAATAATTATCAAGATATTGCTTCATATATTTTTTTTGATTTGCTTTTTAATGAACCTGTACCACAATTTGAAACCATTGGAAATTTAAATTTTAGTACAACATCAAGTTCATTTTCAGCATTACAATTAAAATATAATCATAATTATACCTCAAACAATTCAACTGCAATATTTTTTATACCAACAAATGATTTAAATAATATAAATAATTTTTTTAGTATAGATCTACTAGATAATACAAATGTAAACTTTTATATATTAGTACAATTAATACAAAATGCTACAAATTTAAATCTATATTATATAAATGATATTAATGATATAGAAAACAATAAAATACAAAAAGGTCGAATATTCACAACATTTTATAATTCAGGAGCAATTTTAAGTGTTGGATCAATATATTATTTCTGGTTTAATTCATCAAATAACTCATGGTATTATTCAAATGAAAGATTTCCGTATTTATAGTTAAATTTTATTATTATAAATATATTTATAATAAAAGTTAAAAAAATATATGGAATAAAAACATGTCTAGAGATTTTTTAAGTTCTCAAATAAGGACAGGAAATATAATTGGTAATAATAATAATAATTTACCAAAATTAATAATTTATCCTGATAATTTTGCTATAGATAATAATGGTACAAAATCTGCAGGATTAAATTCATATTTATCAAATAGTTTAAATTTTCCAGAAAATACATTGCTTTTAGTATATGGCAATAAAACATTAGATGCAATAACACCACAACTTGATCCTGAAAGTTACGCATCAGTTTTTTCTTCTGATGTAAAAATTGAAGGAACACTTTTTGTTAATATATTAAGAGATATAAATGGTAATTTAATCGATTTATCAGGAAATCAATATATTCCTAATGGAGATTCAACATTTTTAATAAATGCAACAAATGCAAGTGATGCTGATTATTTATTAGAATTACAAATAAAAAATAATACAACATTAATAAATAATAAAAAATTAAATACAATAGAAAATATTTCTATTTCTAATGATCCTCTTATAGATTATGATAATAAATTTTTATTTTATGATAAATTAAATAGTAAATATAATCTAAAAGATACAACATCAATAACAAAATTACCAAGTATTAAAACACATTCTGATGTTTTAACAGATACATTATTAGAAGAAGGCGATCACCCATTTAATTCAGATTTATCACCTTTAACAGAAGATAATTTTTATGATACTACATTAAATACAGTAACTGGTAATGGATATACATTATTGTGGAGTACAATAAAGCAAAAGTTTTTACCATCTGAAATTAAACAATTTATATTTAATGGCACAATAGATACAAAACAAGATTTATTAGATTTAGATACACAAAGTATAATATCAGGAACATCTTATATTGTTATTACTGATGAGTCTTTTGATCCAGTAAAATATTCAACATTTTATTCTTATAATAAACAAACTGATTTATGGGTTTATGGTGGATCATTAAAAGGACAAACAGGTTTACAAGGACCTCAAGGTTTACAAGGACCTCAAGGTTTACAAGGCGATCAAGGTCCTGCAGGTTTTAGTATAAACCTACTAGGTTCAGTTGCAACAATTGAAGATTTACCAATAGATAATAATACTTTATCTCAAGGTGATGCATATTTTGTTGAAGAAGATGGACATTTATATGTTTGGAATGAAAATATTACTCCAAATCAATTTGTTGATGGTGGTAATATTAAAGGACCTCAAGGTGAACAAGGACCTCAAGGTGAACAAGGCATTCAAGGAGATCAAGGTCCTATTGGCCCTCAAGGTATTCAAGGTTTAAAAGGTGATCAAGGTGATCAAGGTCCTATTGGTCCTCAAGGACCTCAAGGTATTCAAGGCTTAAAGGGTGATCAAGGTGATCAAGGTCCTATTGGCCCTCAAGGAATACAGGGATTAAAAGGAGATCAAGGTGATCAAGGTATTCAAGGCATTCAAGGTTTAAAGGGTGATAAAGGTGATCAAGGCGAACAAGGAATTCAAGGTATTCAAGGTATTCAAGGCTTAAAAGGCGATAAAGGAGATCAAGGTGATCAAGGTCCTATTGGTCCTCAAGGTGAACAAGGTTTAACAGGATCTCAAGGTGAACAAGGTCCTCAAGGTATTCAAGGTCCTCAAGGTCCTCAAGGTATTCAAGGTTCTCAAGGTATTCAAGGTGTTGCAGGTACAGGAATAAATTTCAAAGGTTCAGTTGCAACAATTGAAGATTTACCAATTGAAAATAATCAACAAGGTGATGCATGGATTGTTTCATTTGATGATTCTTTGCATATTTATGATGGTGAACAATTCGTATCAGGAGGTTCTATTCAAGGACCTCAAGGTATTCAAGGTCCTCAAGGTATTCAAGGTGAACAAGGTATTCAAGGTGAACAAGGTATTCAAGGTTTAAAAGGTGATCAAGGAGATCAAGGTCCTATTGGTCCTCAAGGTGAGCAAGGAGAACAAGGTCTTCAAGGTATTCAAGGCATTCAAGGTTTAAAGGGTGATAAAGGAGATCAAGGTGAACAAGGAGAACAAGGTCTTCAAGGTATACAAGGTATTCAAGGAATTCAAGGTCCTATTGGTCCTCAAGGAATTCAAGGCATTCAAGGCTTAAAAGGCGATAAAGGAGATCAAGGTGATCAAGGCCCTATTGGTCCTCAAGGTCCAATAGGTGATCAAGGACCTGCAGGTGAACAAGGAGAGCAAGGTATTCAGGGTATTCAGGGTATTCAAGGTCCTATTGGTCCTCAAGGTGATGCAGGACAAAATGCGCCAACAATAACTCAAATAAATATTTCAGGCAATATTGTAAGTACTATTGATAGTGAAAATAATACATTTAATGGTAATTTTGATGTATCAATAGGAGATTTAAATGATGTTGATTTATTAACAAATGCCCCTCAAAATGGTCAAGTATTGAAATATAATTCAGTACAACAAAAGTGGTTGCCTGCAAATGATTTAAATGATGGTGAGGGTGGTGGTAATTTTATTGCAACAACTGCATCAATGTGGGCATTAACAAACAATAATACAGAATTATATCCTCATGGAATAATTGATGGTACACTTGACACTGGTCTGTTTGCAATAGATTTAAATTTTGGTCAACTTGATTTTAATAATCAAGAAATAAATTTTGATACAATTTTAGAAGCATTTAGTTCATTAAATGCATATACACCAACTATTAGAAATGACGCTTCTGATTTATATTTTGAATTTGATGAAGAAGGAAATATAATGCCAAAATAATAAAATAAAAAATTATTTTTAATAAGAAGGTTGATAATTATATATAAAATTAATAATCTGGTTAGGAATAAATTAACATGACAACAAAAAATTTAGTGCCACGCGCTACAAATGAAGGTAAAATAGGTACATCAACAAAAAAATGGGCTGATGTATTTGCTACCAATGGTACTTTTTCTACATTAAAAATTTCCTCATTAAAATTAGATTCAATTGCAGATTTAGATTTATTTACAAATGGTGCAGGTATTGAAACAATAACAGAAAATATTGATAATCAATTTGTAATTGCATTAGATAATAGTTTTCTTAGTTCTTTAGGTTTTAATGCTGATGCTTCAAAACCATTATTTGCTGTTGCAGGAAATAGTGTTATTTTAGCAAATGATAGTCTTTTTTCTGCAATTCAAAAATTAGATGTTGTAGTAAGAGATATTGCAGCACCTTCAAATTTAACTGTGTCAAGTTTTGATAGTTCTGTTATTATTACAAGTTTAGAACCTTTTGTAGATAATAATACAACATTAATGACATCTGCTGCAATAGATGATAGAATTTTATCATATGGATATACAACAAATACAGGAGATATTACAAGTGTAACAGCAGGAACAGGTCTATCAGGTGGAGGATTATTTGGTGATGTTACATTAAATTTAACTAATACAGGTGTTGCAGCAGGACAATATGGTTCTGCAATTGCAATTCCTGTATTAACAATAGATGCACAAGGTAGATTAACAGGAGCTTCAACTGAAGTTATTTCAACAAGTTTTAATATAACAGATAATACAGAAGAACCTTCTATTGGTATTATTAATGGTGGTGAAACTTTAACATTTAATGGTTCAAGTTCAGTTTCCACAGTAGTAGGAGATAATTCTGTAAGTTTTGATTTAATAGATACAACTGTAACTGCAGGATTATATGGATCAGCAACTGAAATACCTACATTTACAGTTGATGCAAAAGGTAGATTGATAAATGCAGGAACTGCATCTATTTCAACAACTTTAACAATAGACTCAGATGGTGATTTATCACAAGATTTAAGTTTATCAACTGATGATTTAAAAATATTAGGTGGACAAGGATTAACATCATCTGTTACAAAAGCTGGAACAGATGTTTCAGTTTCTATAGATTTAGATAATACTGCAGTTACTGCAGGATCATATGGATCAGCATCTGATACAATTTCATTAACTGTTGATCAACAAGGTAGATTAACTGCAACATCATCAACAGCAATTTCAATTGCATCTTCTCAAATAAATGATGCAACTAATACAAATACTTCAAATAAAATAGTTAAAAGAGATGCAAATGGTGATTTTTCTGCACGTACAATAACAGCAACATTATCTGGAAATGCAACTTCATCTACAACAGCAGAAAGATTACAAACATCAAGAACAATTACTTTAGATGGTGATTTAACAGGAAATGTTTCTTTTGATGGTTCACAAGATATAACATTAAATGCAACAATTGCAGCAAATAGTATTGAATTAGGATCAGATACAACTGGAAATTATGTTGCAAGTATTTCTGCAGGAAATGGTATATCATTAACAGATGTAGGAGGAGGTGAAAGTAAAAATCATACAATTTCAGTTTCAGGTATTCTTGAAGATTTTATAACTTTAGGTGTTGTTACAGGAGCTGATAAATTTATTGTTTCTACTGCAGACGGTGTATTTCAATATAAAAGTGCAGATGATTTAAAAGATATATTAAATATTCAAACAACTGATTCTGTTGAATTTGTTAATTTAGATTTAACAGGAAGTTTAAATTTAAAAGATAATAATGAATTAAAATTATATGAAGATATTGCTAGTGGTGAAAATTATGTTTCATTAAAATCACCACAAGTTTTAAATGATACATATACACTTGTATTACCTAATTCAAACGGCAATTTAAATGAAGTTTTAATAACTGATGGTAATGGTAATTTATCTTGGACAACTGTTGAAGCTGCAGCAGGTAATGCTGTTAATTCATTTGCAACAATTTCAGTTTCAGGACAAAATGATTTAATTGCAGATGTTGTACAAGATACGTTAACATTTGTTGCAGGTGATGCAATACAAATAACAACTAATTCTGAAACTGATACATTAACAATAAACGTATCAGGTTTATCAAATTCACAAATTGCAGAAAATGCTGCAATTGTAGATACAAAATTATCAACAATTTCAACAGCAAATAAAGTAAATATTACAGCACTTGATATTGATGGTGCAACTGATATTGGTGCAGATTTATCAGATTCTGATTTAATAATTGTAGATGATGGTGCAAATGGAACTAATAGAAAATCAAGTTTATCAAGATTAACAACATTTGTAGAATCAAAAATTGATTCTCTTGAAAATTTAACTTCTATAGGTAAAATAAATCAACAAACTGATTTTAAAGGAAGTGTTTTAATAGATCAATCATTAACTGTTTCTGGAAATTTAACAGTTAATGGTGAACAATTTATTGTTGATGGTACTACAATTAAATTAGATGATAATTTAATTGAATTAGGATTAGTTGGTGGAAATACTCCTACAATTGAAACGACAAAAGATCTAGGTTTAGTTTTTCATAGACATGATGGTACAAGTGCATCAAAATTAGCATTATTTTTTGACGAATCAGATGACAAATTTAAATTATTATCAGGCGTAACAGAAAATGATGGTATTTTATCAGGTGGAACTATACAAACATTACAAGCAAACTTATTAGGAAATGTAACTGGAACAGTATCATCAATTGTTAATCATAGTACAACTGATTTATCTGAAGGTACAAATCAATATTTTACACAAACAAGAGCAAGAACATCAATATCTGCAACAAATGCAGGTGGTGATGGTTCATTATCATATGACGATGGATTAGGTGTTATAACATATACTGGACCTAGTGCAAATGAAACAAGGGCGCATTTTAGTGCTGGAACAGGTATTTCATTAGCTTATGGACAAATAAGTGTAAGTGACGCTGTGACATTATTAAGTGTTGTACAAGAATTACTTAATAAAACAATAAATGCAGATTTAAATACAATAACAAATATTAATACAAATAATTTAAAAGCAGGTGTATTAGATACAGATTTAACAGAAGCATCAGCAAATGATGATACACTTGCATCTGCAAAAGCAATTAAAGCTTATGTAGATGGTCAATTAGGTAGATTTGGTGGAATATTTTTAACTGATGAAGTAAATGAGTCTGGTATATATGATGTTATATATGATGCTTCACCTTTAGTAAGATCACATTTTGGACCTTTTGCATTTGATTTACAGCAATTAAGAGATTCTGCATTTGGTGGTGATGAAGGTTCTGATATTATATTTTATGGTGCAACAGCCACAGGTGCATCAGATAGACATTTCTTAGTAATTGGAACTGGTGTTCAAAAAGGTGATTGTTTATTTACAGGTGCTGATGCAACAACTCCTTAAACATATCTAGTTTATTAAAATTTTAACTTTTAATCGTTGTTGTATAAAATATATAAAAAAATATGAAAGTTAAAAAAATGAAAAACGAGAATATTTCAAAATCTATGAAAATATTCTGGCAAAATAAAGATATTAATGAGATAAATGAAATAAATAAAAAAAGAAGTGAAACTTTATTAAATGAGTGTGTTTGGATAAAAAAAGAAGGTGAAAAACCTTTTCCTTGTAAAATTGAATATTTATTATCAAAATTATCTCAAGGATTTTTAATTGTAAATACTGAAAAAAATATATTAAAATTAAATAGAATTTTTGGTGAAATACCAGATTTTTTAATTGCAAATAAAAATAAATAATATTTTGTTTATTTTAAATATAATTAATAAATAAAACTAACTTATATAATTTTTGTGGTTAGTTCATAAAGAAAGGCAACAAATATGTCAGCATTAAAACCCGATGCAGTTAACACACATGATCTTGGTACATCATCATTACCATGGAAAACATTACATGCAGATGAAGTTAAAATTGGTGCAAGATCAGGAGTAACAGGATCAAAATTAACAATAGGCTCACAAGCAAAATTAGATGCAGATCCTTCAGTTCCAGTTGATTTAGAAGTTTTCGGTAGTTTAACTGTTCATGGATCAACTACTACTATTTCATCTTCAGAATTAGTAGTAGAAGACAAGACAATAACAGTTGCATCAGGCTCAGCTGATAGCGCTGCAGCAGATGGTGCAGGATTAATAGTTGATGGTGCAGGTGCATCATTATTATATGATCATACTGGTACACAATGGGAATTTAATAAACCTTTAGAAGTTTTAGGAAATGTATTACCACAAGCAAGTGCAACACATGATCTAGGTTCAACATCTTTAGGCTGGAATGATCTTCATCTAGCATCAGGAGGTATTGTAAATTTTGCTAATGGAAATGCAACAATTACACATTCAAATACAGGATTATTATTAAATGCAGGAGTTAATTCATTAGATTTACAAGCAGATTCTTCATCAACTTTTACTGTTGATGCATCTGGTGGTAATGCAAAAGATTTAACTTTAAGTATAACAGGAGCAACGGATTCAAGTCTAATTCTAAGTTCTTCAGGCACAGGATCAGATGCAATTAAATTATCAGCAACTGCAGGAAGCATTGATGTTGATTCACAAGGTGATATAACAGTAAATGCGCATAATGCTCTTGTTTTGGAATCAAATACATCTATATCATTAGGACAAAGTGGTGAAGGTCAACAAAAACCTGTTACAATTAATTCAACAAATTTTGATTTAAATGCAACAGTTGCTTTAGTTGTAACACAAACTTTTGATTTAGATGCAGCAGGTGCAATAACATTAGATGCAGCATCAGTTTCAATAGGCTCAGATGATGATACAGGATCAATATCACTAAAATCTACAAGTAGTGATTTAACTTTACAAACTGCAACATCTGGTAAAATACATCTAAATTCTGTTGCACAAATAGATTTAGATGCACCTACAGGATTAACAATTGATACAACATCTGCAGGTGCAGATATTATATTAGATTCACAACTAGGTTCAATTCTAATAGATTCAGGTGAAAATGATGCACTTGCAATTAAATTACATGCATCACATGCAGGTGGTGGAATTGTTTTATCTGCAGGTACAGGAAATATTGCACTTGACACAACAGGTGTTGTTTCATTATCATCTTCAAAAAATGCTGCTGATGCTGTTCAAATTTCATCTTCAAGCGGAGGAATTGATATATTAGCAACAGGAGCAGCAGCTGGAGAAGATATTGATATAATATCAACAGGTTCATCAATAAATATTTCAGCAACAGAATCTATTAGTGATGCAATAACATTAACAGCATCTGGTGTTGCAGGAGGAATTGAATTAGAATCAGGAACAGGTGGCTTAACTTTAACAACAACAGGAGGTGTTGCATTAACATCATCAGAAGCAGCATCAGATGCATTAACATTATCAGCATCTAATGCTGCTGGTGGAATTGATTTAAATGTTGCAGGATCAACAATTATTTCTATTGATCCTTCACTTGTTACATTAACTCAAGATTTAAAAATAACTGGATCAACACCAACATTAACATTAGGAGATGCTGGTGAAGAAGATACAACTATTTTATTTGATGGAAATGCAGTTGATTTTTATATAGGTTTAGATGATTCTGATGATAAATTAAAATTAGGTTTAGGAGGTTCAGTTGGAACAACACCAAGTATTACATTAGAATCATCTAGTCGTGATGTTGTTTTACATGGAGATTTATCTATTGAAGGAGGAAAAATAACATTATCAAATGGTGCAACATTAGATTCAGAAACAAATGGTTTATTATTATTAACTGAAGATCTTGTTAAAACTTCTGGTAACTTAGAAGTACTTGGAAATCTTATTGTTCAAGGTAATACTGTTACATTAAATACTTCAACACTTGATGTTGAAGATAAAAATATAACATTAAATAAAGGAGGACTTGTAACATCTGGTGCAGGTGCAGGAATTGACATTGAGGAAAATAATGCAATTACAGGATATATAAGAGTTGCTGATGATGATAGATCAAATCTTGATTTAAAAGCTCCAGGAGGAAGTGAACTTAAATTAGATGTAAATTCAGAATCAACATTCACAATAGATGGCAATCTAATAATAGAATCAACATCAATTTTAAATCAAGATTTAACAACAGATGCTGCAGTTCAATTTGGTTCATTAACTTCTAATGGTGGAATAACAATTGATAATATAACAATTGATGAAACAGAAATAGATTTATCTTCTGGTAGTTTAACATTAGATGTTGCTGCAGATATTAAGTTAGATGCAGATGGTGGTAATTTAGAATTTTTAGATGGGGATGTTTCTTTATTAAAAATTTCTAATTTATCATTAGATGTTGTTTTACAACCACAATCTGCAGATAAAGATATTATATTTAAAGAAGATGGTGGTACTGAAATTGCAAGATTTGATTCTTCTGCTGAATCTTTATTATTAGCTTCAAGTAAAAAAATAATGTTAGGTGCACCTGAAGAATTTTTATATGGTGATGGAACAGATATATTTATTGGTGTAGGTACAGGTGGTGATATTAATATACCTCAAAATATAGGTTTATCATTTGCAACAGATGATGCTGAAAAAATTGAAGGTAACGGAACAGATTTAACAATTTCTTCAGGTGTAGATATTAATTTATCAGCAACATCTGATATTAATATACCTCAAGGTGTAGGTTTATCATTTGCAACAGATGATGCTGAAAAAATTGAAGGTGATGGAACAAATCTAACAATTTCTTCAGGTGGTAAAATAATATTAGATACAGCTGTAACACAATTAAGTGCATTATCAAAAATTGATTTTGGTGGTTTAGATGAAATTGCAATTAAATCTGATTTAGTTTCAGGACTAGAATTAAAATCATCTGGTGGTGCAAAAATAATTAATATAAATTCTACTAAAATTGAACCAAATGCTGATTCTACAACTGATTTAGGTTCATCTAATAAGCAATTTAGGGATATTTTTGTTGATAATGTAAAACTTAAAGGACAAGGAGCAGTATATTTTGATACAGATGGTGGTACTTTATTAAATGCATTAAATCAAGATGATTTACGTATTTCATTAGATGGACAAGAACGTTTAAGCATAGATTTATCAGCAGGTGTATCATATTTTGCACCTGTTAGTTCAGTTGCACGTGCTGTTAAATTAGGAAAAGTTGACAATCCTTTTGATTCTTTAACATTAAAACAAACTGGTGAAATATTATTTGCTGATCCTGCAATGGGTGGTTCAAATAAATTAAAAGTCTCACATGTAACAGATGAAGGATTAATAATTAAAAATCTTAATACATCAGATGCTGGTGGTTTGGTATTAACATTACAAACTGGTGATACAGCAATAACAACTGGTGATGTACTTGGTTCATTAGAATTTCAAGCTCCAGATGAGTCATCAGGAACTGATGCAGTTTTAGTTTCTGCAGCAATATCTGCTGTTGCAGAAGGTGATTTTACATCAACATCAAATGCAACTAAACTATCATTTAAAACTGGATCTTCTGAATTAGCATCTGAAAAAATGAGTTTATCTTCTTCAGGATTACTTACACTCACATCAGCTGGTTTAGTTACAGGAGGAGGTATTATTATACCTAATGCATCTTCAATTGGTAGTGTAAGTGATACAGATGCAATAACAATTAGTGCAACTGGTGTTGTTAGTATAACATCAAGCGTTGTTTCTACATCTTCAACAACTGGAGCATTAAAAGTAACAGGTGGTGTTGGAATATCTGATGATTTATATGTTGGTGATGACTTATTTGTTTTGGGTGATTTAAGTGTAAGTGGAGGATCATTTGTAGCTGAAACAACAGTTAAAGGTGCAGATTTTAAAGTTCAAACAGGATTAGGTGTTGATAGAGTTACATTAACATCATCAGGAAATATATCAGCTGACGGATCTTTAACAATAAAAGGTAATTCTACATTAGGTGATGGTGTAAATGATACAACAAGTATTTCTGGTAATCTTGTTACAGGAGGTGCATTTATTACACAAAAAATAGTTTCAGGAACAGCAACAACACTTAATGCACAAAGTTATATTTATCTTGTAACATCAGATAATCAAACTATAACATTACCTGCAGCATTAGGTCTTTCTGGTTTAAGATATATAATTAAACAAACTGCTGCTTATACAAATGGTACAACAATTGATGCAAATGGTTCTGAAACTATTGATGGATCATTAACAATTACTTTAGCTTCAAGATATGCATTTGTTGAAATAATTTGTGATGGATCAAATTGGCATATTATTGCACAAGGTGGAACAGTTACTTTAAATTAATATAAATTAATTAATTATATTAAATTTTATATTTGTTATTTTTAAATTAAATAAAAAAAATTTGTTTATAATAGTAATAATTAATATAAACAAAGAAAGATTTAAAAATGGCAGCATTTCAACCAAGTAATGATGAGACTCATGATTTAGGAACAGTTAGTAAAAGATGGCAAAATGTCCATGCTGATACACTATTAATTTCAGGTCAAGCAAATAATTCATCAATATTAACATCTGAAATTGGTGGACATTTAACAATTGGTTCAATAAATGGTAATCAAACTTTAGATGTTTTATCACATGATTTATTAGATGGTGGTTTAAAATTAGCTGGTGTTTTAATAACATCATCAGCATCTGAACTTAACATATTAGATGGTGCTACACTTTCAACAACAGAATTAAATTATGTTGATGGTGTAACATCAGCAATTCAAACTCAAATAGATTCAAAACAAAATACACTAACGTTTGGTATATCAAATACAAATTCTGTAAGGATTGATTCTGCAGAAGTAGCAGATGATGAATACGCAAGATTTACAAGTAATGGTTTAGAAAGTAGAAGTTATTCAGAAGTTAGAACTGATTTAGGGTTAGTTGTTGGTACAAACGTACAAGCATATGATGCAGATTTAACTACATTATCATCGATGCAAGTAGGTGCAGCAAGTGCTTTATCATTATTAACAGCTACAGAAATTCAAATTCTTGATGGTGCTACACTTTCAACAGCTGAACTAAATATATTAGATGGTGCAACACTTTCAACAACAGAATTAAATTATGTTGATGGTGTAACATCAGCAATTCAAACTCAAATAGATTTAAAAGCTCCATTAGCTAATCCAACATTTACTGGAACAGTTGTTGCTCCTACACCTTCATTAAATAGTAATTCTACTACTGTTGCAACAACTGAGTTTGTTCAAAAATCAGCATTAGGTGTTTCAACTAAAACAAATGATTATACACTTTTACTAACAGATGCAGGAAAACTAATTGATTTTAATTCTGCATCAAATCGTACATTGACAATTCCTTCAAACCTATCAGTTGCATTTCCTATTGGAACACAAATTGTTATTGCTAGATATGGTACAGGAACTGTAACAATTGCAATTTCATCTGATACACTTCGTTCTGCTTCATCTTATACAAAAATTGCAACACAATATGGTGCAGCTACACTTGTTAAACGTGCAGAAACAGAATGGTATTTATTTGGTGATTTAGGAGCATAAAAATGATTAAAGCTATCCATGGTATTATGAGAATTTATGATATTGAACTGAGTTTATCACAAATAATTCAAAATTACAATTCTTCAACGGATAATATAATATGATTAAAATTACACACGGAGTTTTATCTAAAGCTTCATTTATAAATAATTTAACTAATGTTCGTATTTTTAGTACT
>Ga0194129_10004373_pt1 | contig 18875 bp, 24 predicted proteins | sample TA2KigCa35mmetaG_FD_150862 | JGI IMG/M metagenome (GOLD analysis project Ga0194129, IMG submission 150862) | Freshwater microbial communities from Lake Tanganyika, Tanzania - TA2015038 Kigoma Deep Cast 35m | ecosystem: Environmental > Aquatic > Freshwater > Lake | place: Tanzania: Lake...
CTGCCAGCGCGGCTGCGCTGCAGCGCAGCCGCGTGCAGGCTGCAGCCGTTGAGCAGATCGAGGCGCAGTTTTTGGCAAGTGCACCGCTGATCGCCGCCGCAGCGGCGCAGCACGCTCCAGATCCCGGTGCCGGCTGCGCTGCTGCAGCGCAGTGGATGCAGCAGCAGCTGCAGGGTGGGTTGCCGCCGCTGCCTGCTGGTCTGCAGCGTCAGCTCAGCATTGCTGCCTCAGGGGAGCAGGTGCAGCTGCTGATCGCCGCTTCAGGCAGCCTGCGCCGCACGCGGTTGCTGCATCCTGCGGCCTTTGGTCTGTGCGGGCTGGCGGCAGCTCCCGCTCGCGCTGAGAGCGATGAGCCCATCGAGGAGGCCAGCGATGCAACGCTGTGACGACGGCATGACCCTGCCCGAGCTGCTGCTGGCCTTGGTGGTGGTGGTTCTGATGGCCTCCCTTGGCTGGAGTGGCATGGGCCGCTCGCTGGCTCGCAGCCGTGTGGAGGCAGCAGCACGTCAGCTGGTGGTCGGTCTTGAGCAGGCCCGCAACGCAGCAGAAGTGGCTGGATCCCCCTGCGCGCTGGCGCTCAGCTCTGCGGGCTGGGCTGAAGCCACAGCAGCAGAGTCAGGGTCTGAGCTGCCGCCCTGTCAGCTCAGTGAGCGGCGGCTCGGCGCGGGGGTGCAACTGCGTCACAACCTGCCGGGGGCTTTGCGTGTTGCCAGCAATGGGCTGGTGCTCGATGGCGGAACGGTTGTCGTGGCAGCCCATGGAACGGATCTGCGGCGTTGTTTGGTGGTGTCGCTGCCGCTGGGGGTGGTGCGCATGGGCCGCAGCAAGGCGGCAGCGGGCGCAGCGATTCGCAGCGTTGACTGCGTTGCCGATCCCTCGCTGTGATCACGATGCTGCGCGATCGCTTGATGGCCAGAGGCTCGCGTGCTTCGGCGGGGCTTCTCGGCCCTGCTCGAAACCAGGCAGCCGCTGGGTTTTCGCTGGTTGAGCTGCTGCTGGCGTTTGGACTGGGGGTGAGTCTGTGCGGCTTGATGTTGCAGTCGGTGCTGGCCGAAGGCCGCAACAGTCAGCGTTTGGGCCGGGTGCTGCGCGAGCGCCTGGTGGCCGCGCGCGCGCTCGATCTGGTGCGCAGCGATCTGCAACGCGCTGAGGCAGTGGCATCAACGGCCGGCCCTGGCCATGCTTTTGCGGCCTGCAGCCTGGGTGGCCGCGCGGTGGTCTTGCACATCGAGACCGCCGAGGGTCCGATCACCTACAGCTTGGGCAAGCCTGCTGAGCCGATCTGGCGCGGCCAGGTGCTGATGCGCTGCGGGCCCGCTTTCGGACTCGACGGCAGCCCCAGCGCTGGGCAGGCACTCAATCGGGTGCTGCTCGATGGCCTGGCCGCCCATGGGGTGCGCGCTGAGCAGCAGGGGGCTGGCGCACTGCAGGTGCAGTTGCGCCAGGAGCTGCCACTAGGCGCGGGCACGCCCCAGGTGTTGCTGCATCAGCGCCTGTTGCCCTTGCCATCGTCGTTTGAGTCCAGCTGAGCTAGCTTTCGTCTCAAGGGGTGGTGGCCATGGCCCAGTCGCATCTGCCCAGCGATCCACTCGCAGCGCATGTCGTGGTGATGCAGCGCGCTCAGCAGGTCATGGAGCGCCGTTCTGATGAACGGCGTAAACCTTTGCCAGAGCATGCTGAAGCGACGGTGAGCTTCACTGGCAGGCCTGGTTCGGCCTCCATTCAGGCAGAGGTTCTCGATGTCAGCAGCGGCGGTATGCGCCTGGCAGCCTTTGCCCATGCAGAGATTCAGATTGGTGATAGCTGTTTGATCACCCTGGCGGGCAGCCCAGCCCAGGCAGCCCAAAAAGCCACAGTGCGCTGGGTCAAGCCGCACCCGATGATTCAGGTCTTTGGTGTGCAGTTCGACGCGCCTAGCTCTTGAATCAGCTCAGGGGTCGTTGAAGTCGCTCGCCTCGCAACGGCTGAACACATTGACCGCATCAGGGATCAGCGCCTGGCCCGCGCGCATCGCTTCTGGGATCAGGCGTTCCAGTGCGGCTACAGCGTCGTCATAGGCGGCCTGGGCATCGCGCGCTTCGGGGCTCTCGGCTCCCGATCGCCGCGTCGCCACCATGGCTGGGCCAAGCGTGCGGATGCGCAGGCGTTCGGCCTCGATCACATCACCCTGCACCTGCTGGCAGTGGCTGTAGCGCTCGGCGGCGGTTGCGGTGTTGGCCCGCTGCTCCTCTGCGGCGCGTTGCTCATCTTGGGCTTGCGCTCCGCGTGCGTCCTGCTCGTTCTGCTGTTGCTGCCGCAACTCGACGTCAATGGTTTTGAGGCAGCTGCGGTAGGCCTGGCGAATCGTTTCGCTGCTGCTGCCCGGGGGGCTGTCGGCCTGGCGCTCCCGGCAGATCTCAAGGCCGCGTTGACTCACGCCGTTGGCTTGCCTGGCGCCGCAGGCCGCGAGGGCCACAGTCAGAACCGTCAGTGCCGCGGTCGTCAACAGGTCGCGCAGGTTGGGTCGGCGTTGCCTTGGCGTCATGGTGATCAGTTGATGATGCGGCTGCGCGTGTGCGCGCCCGAGGGTTGAGAGCGGTTCTGGTAGACGACACCGGTTGGGTCGCTCAAGGCCAGGGTGTAGTCGACCTCGCCGCTGTCGCTTGTGGGGCAGAAACTGGTGACTCCTGTCATCACCACCTGATCCGAGGGCTCGGATCCTTCGACGATGGTGCCGTCATCGGCCGAGACCTGCGGGCCATTACGGCTCAAGGTTGTTCCCGACAGCGCGTAGGTCACCGTGTCGCTGCCACCACTGCTGTCTGGAATCTCAAGGCTCAAGCTCGTGCAGCTGACCGTTGTTGGTGTGCCGATCGCTTCCTGGATCTCCTGATCCAGAAGAAACTGCACCCGGCTCCAGCCGTCCTGCAGGCGAATCAAGGCTTCAGAGCGCGCTGTGGTGCGGATGTGCGAGATCAGCATCGAAACGGCGCCGCTCATCAGAGCGCTTCCGACGACAACGGCGATCAGGACCTCACTCAGGGAAAACCCCTGACTCGCGGCAGGGCCAAGGGGGCGCGGCTTGAACATGCGAGGCCTCATCAGAAACGACTGCCAGTGCTGCAGCTTCCGCTGCTGCTTTTGCCGACCTCCACCACGCCCAACAGCCCTGAGATCTGCACGCAGCGGCTGGGGCCTCCTGAGCTCAGGGTGAGTGTGATGACCACGGGGCTGCTGGCAGACCAGAAGGTGCCCCGTGGTGTGTAGCCAAATGTGCCTTCTGGTGAGCTCGAGAGCGAGAACGCCATGTTGCTGTTGGCATTCACGCGTAGGGGGTCGCTATCGAGACAATTGTTGTCGCCTACAACAGCATCGTCATCACTGGTCTGGGCCACGATGTCATTGGCGCTGACATTGCCGCTGGTCACGGTGATCGCGCAACTGGTGCCGCGCAGTGAGGCACGTCTGACGGTTTCGATCCAGCCCGCCAGTTGAACAGCCATGCCGTTGACGCGTTCACGTTGCCATTGGCGGATGCCGATGTTGATCGCTAAGCCCGCAAAGATGCCAACAATGGCGGTGACGATCAGCAGTTCACTGAGGCTGAAGCCTTTGCTGGCTGTGGCATGGCTTGGATGGCGGAGCACGGTCATGGACACCAATTGGCCACGGTGGGCACCAGGGTGATCTGCCGCAGAGGCCTGTCGTTGCTGTCAATCCAGGTCACGGTGTAACGATGACTGCTGCTGTCGGCATCGAGCGTCGGGCTTTGGCGTGTGATGCCAAGGGCCGTCAAGCTCGCCGGTGGATCTGTGTCATTAATGGCACTGACAAGGTTGCTCAGCAGATCGCTTGAGCCACATAGATCAAGATCAAAGGTGTCGTCGGCACTGCTACCACCAGGGTAGTAGTCATCTTCGCCAGGATCACTCTCTGAGATGCCACAGCTGGCACTGCCGCTGCTGCAGCTGTAGCGCTCATTGAGGCGTTGAATGGTGGCGATGTCATCGCTGATTGCTGATTGCTGCTCCTGTCTGCCGCGGCTTGAGGTGCTCTGGCGGTTCGAGAGCATGAACAGCAGGGCGCTGCCGGTGGCCACGATCACCATCAGGCCTGTGGCCACGATGATTTCAACCAGGCTGAAACCTGCAGTGCTCCGGCTCAGGCTCCTGCGTGTGATGTGCCTTGAGGGTGTGATCCTGATGGCAGGTGAAGGCGCGCGCAGGGACATCATTGGGCCTCACAGCCAGCGGTAGCGGTTGGTGGCTCTGGCAATGAAGTCGAAGGCGATCAGGCTGTTGCTGGCGCTGCCCCCGTCGCTGGCGGGCAGCATGTCCATGTACTCGAACACGGAACCCACACCAGAGCCCGGTACGGTCCATGTCGGGTTGCCTGTTGAGCTGACAGCGTTCGTCCAGAGCAGGCCCTCAAAGGCGCTGTTGCCATAGAGAGAAACATCGCCCTGAGGGAAGTAGGCAAACAGCTTCAGCGTTCCTGTTGTGCCCCGTAGCGTCAGTGTTTGGGTGCCGCAGCTTTCACAGCCAAACAGGCTCAAATTGGTGATTTGCGCTCCTGTGGGTTCGCTGGCGCAGCTGTTGGTGCTGCTGCCCGGGGGGCTGTCGGCCTGGCGCTCCCGGCTGATCGTCAGGCAATGCAACAACGTACCTTTGCCTGTGCTGCTGATTACTGTGCCTCGATCTGTGCCTCGATTAGGAAAGTAGAACCTGATTTTGCGCGTGCCAGTGACAAATAATGTTGTGTTGTTCCTGTAGGAAAAGCTCGCCAGGTTGCAATGCACCTCGCTGGCGCTGGAGCTGCAGTAACTCGGGAAGTTGGTGCTGCTGGTGAAGCTGCCATTGATGACGTAGTAGGCCGAGCCGCCCCTGCCAACCTTGTAGAGAAAACGCGACGTCTGAGTGTCGTTGATGTTGTTGGTGTCCAGGGCCCCTGGAGTCGGTACAGGGCTGTTCGGATAGGTCTTCGGTGGCGGTAGCTCGGCATCGACGACGGCCACGTCGGTGTCGGCTGCATTGACGCTGATTGCGCAGCCGGCCTGGTTGTCGGCGATGCAATAAATCGGGTCAATGGGATCTCCAGCGCTGTCTTCTATATCGGTTGCCCGGCCTCTGAGCGTCACCGAGCCGGTGTTGTTCTGGGCGGCGCCGGCCAGCAGCCCCAGCCCCAGTAGGTTGCGTGTGCAGAGCGATTCATTGTCAGCATCGAGCGCATAGCTCAGGCCGCCATGCTCGCCGCCAAAGGAGCTTTTGCAGCACTTGGGCACCAGTTCAAAGGTCTTCTCCAGGGTCACCGTGGCATTCGCCGTGCCGTCGTTGCGCAAGGATCGTCCCTGCACCTGCAAGGTGATCGCGCCAACCCCTGAAGGTGTTGCGCTGCGATCGCGAAACGGACTGAGCTGATCGGCGCCGCTGTAGCTCTGGCGCGTGACGCCGACGAGCTTGTAAGCACGCGTGGCACCTGCTGCTGAGCTGCTGACACTGCCGTCATCGGCGATGTACCAGGTGCCGTAGCTGGTGGACGCCGCGTTGTTGGGATCGAGCTTGCTGTAGTCGGCGGCGGTCTGGGGTTCGCAGGGGTTGGTGCGCAGGGTGGCAACCGTGCCGCCAGCGGCTGGGCTGCTCCAGAGCTGCTCGCTATCGCCGTCGCGTTTGACCATCAACCAGCGGTTGCGCTCTTTGTTGAGCTCGCTGATCAGCCGGTTCATGCCGATCTCGGCGGCTTCGCGGGCTTCCCAGCTTTGGTTCTGAAAGATCGAGCCCAACAGCCCCTGGTTGGCGCGGTTCGCCAAGGCAATGCCACCGACCACCAGAATCAGGGCGATCACCATCACCATGGGCATCGAATAGCCCCTCTCATGGCGCTTGCTCAGCAGCAGAGTTTTCAACAGCTGCTGCCGGGCAATGGAGCTCAGGTTCCTTGGCGCCATGGGCATCAACCGATAGCGATGGGTTCGTCGTGGTGCTGCCTCAGGAGCAGCTCATGGTTCCGTCGGTGCCGATCACCAAGGTCACTGAGGTTCCTGTGACGGAGCTGCCCAGGCAACTGACGCTCTGCTCATCGTTGAAGGTCTTGCTTTGAACGCTTGCTTCGGCGCTGCCATCGCAGGTGACAACAGCGCCATCAGCTGGGTTGACAACGGTTGAGCCAGAATTTTGCTCGCGCTGCAGATTGGCGCACTCTCGGGCGATTCCGGCGGCTTCCCCGGTTTTGGTTTTGGCATCGGCCCTGTTGCGCACACCGATGTATTGGGGAATGCCGATGGCACCGAGAATGCCGATCAAAATCACAACGATCATCAACTCCACCAAGGTGAAGCCTTGGGTTGATGAGCGTGTCGATCGTTTCGGGTTCAGGCGCTTGGTTGAGCGAGTCACCATGGCAGAACGACGGGGCTGCGCTGCAGTTGACAAAGGCGCGACATGGTGATGTCGAGCGCTGCTGCGTTAGAGCAGAGAAAGATTGAGAAGCGGCCCGAGGGCCGCTTGTGTTGAGGGGTGATCACAACAGTGCAGAGATTGCGCTGTTGCGATCAGGCGGCTGCGCAGGTCATCGAACCGTCGGCGGCCACGGTGATCGTCACCACGGTGCCGGTCACTTCAGTGCCAGCGCAGTTGACGGTCTGGGAGCTGGTGAAGGTCTTGCTGACGATGTCGGCTTCGCCGCTGCCATCACAGGTGGTGGCGGCGCTATCGGCTGGATTCACAACGGTCGAGCCAGAGTTCATCTCGATCTGAAGGCCGGCGCACTCCTTGGCGATGCCGACGGCTTCACCGGTCTTGGCCTTGGCGTCAGCGCGATCGCGCACGCCCAGGTATTGCGGAATGCCGACAGCGGCCAGGATGCCGATGATCACCACAACGATCATCAGCTCCACCAGGGTGAAGCCTGAGCGTGCGGCGCGCTTGAGGTTGCCGCTGCGAGCCTGGCTCAGCAGCTTGTAGAAGGTCATGGACTGCATGGATGGGGCACATAGTGCAGCGTCAGTGTGATCACGACACAACGTGTTGTCAGCTCTCTTGTTGAGAAGCTGCACAACACAAGCGGCTCTCGACGGGGCCTGGCGGCATCTGTCACGATGCTCACTCATGCGAGCTGATGTGCCCACCGCCACCTTGTCGGCCCGTCTGGCCCGTTGGGGTGTGGTGATTGTGGTGGTGTACGCCTTGGTGGCATTGCTGGTGCCTGTGCTGGTGCACGCCAGGGTGTTGAGCGATCCGGCGGTCGGTGTCGACAACCCTGTCAATGCGCCGCCATCGCTGGCTCACTGGTGCGGGACTGATCGGCTTGGCCGCGATGTGTGCGCGCGCACCCTGGCCGGCAGCGGCGTTGCCCTGCAGGTGGTGGCGCTGGCTGTTGTGATCGCCCTGGTGGTCGGCGTGCCGCTGGGCATGGTGAGCGGCTATCTGGGCGGGCCTCTCGATCGGCTGCTGGTGCTGCTGATGGACACGCTCTACACCCTGCCGGTGTTGCTGCTGTCTGTGGTGATGGCCTTTTTGCTGGGCCGCGGCATTCCCAATGCCGCAGCGGCCTTGTGTGTCGTGTACATCCCCCAGTACTTCAGGGTGGTGCGCAACCAGAGCGTGCAGATCAAGGCTGAGCTGTACATCGAGGCGGCCCGATCGCTCGGGGCAGGGCCGTTGTGGATTCTGCGGCGCTATCTGCTGCGCAATGTGATCACCTCGGTGCCTGTGCTGCTCACCCTCAACGCCGCTGATGCGGTCCTGGTGCTAGGCGGGCTGGGTTTTCTGGGCTTGGGATTGCCTGAGAGCATTCCTGAATGGGGTGGTGATCTGCAGCAGGCGCTCACGGCCCTGCCCACCGGCATCTGGTGGACAGCGCTGTATCCAGGTCTGGCGCTGTTTGTGCTGGTGCTGGGGTTGTCGTTTCTCGGAGAAGGGCTCGAGCGTTGGCTCAGCGAGGGTTGAGGCAAGCCTGATGGAGGCCTGATCGAGGCTTGTTTGGAAATCTGAGGGTGACTTGAGCTCGCCTGGACTGCGCGCTGGGCAATTCAGGTCAGCTCACGTCAGACTGAGCTCTCTGGAGTGTTGGCGCAGGCCATGCCTTGGTGGTTGGACGGGGTGCTGTTGCTGTCGGCTCTGCTGCTCTGGTTCTCAGGCAGTGCCCACCGCGACGATGTCTGGGGGCTCCTGCAGAAAATGCTGGCTGTCCTTGCCGCTGCAGTTGTGTTGCTGGGCGGTCGTCAAATGGTGCTCGAGGCTGCCGTATTGGCTCTGGCCCTGTGGCTTCCAGGCGCCCAGAGCCGTCGCCTGCGCAGCGTTAACAGCGCAGTTTCAGGGTTCGAGGCAGATCGCCTTTGATCGTGCCTTCCGCGTCAAGCGCTGGGTAGGCCTTGCCCTGGTCGCGGCACCAGCGCGCCACATCGGGATAGGCCCACTCAAACAGCAGATCGTCGTAGCGTTCAGCAGGCACGCCTTGGCCCTGGTTGGGCAACAGCCCTGCTGCCTGGCGCTGACGCAAGGCCTCAAACAACAGCGTGGCGGTGGCCACACTCACATTGAGTGACTGCACCATGCCCTGCATCGGGATCACGATCGCCTGATCGACCAGCTCTGTGGTGGCTTCGCTGAGGCCCCATTTCTCGGCGCCCAACACAAAGGCCGTTGGCCCGGTGAAATCGCAGCTGCGGTAGTCAACCGCTGCAGCGCTCAGGTGGGTCCCATACAGCTTGAAGCCCTGCGTTTTCAGGGCTTGGATCGCCTCTGCTCCGCTGGCGTGGCCATGCAGGGGCACCCATTTCTGGCTGCCCTGCGCCGTGCTGTTGAAGGTGCGCTCGCGGCCTTTGAGACTCACCACATGGGCCTCAAGAACTCCGACCGCATCGCAGCTGCGCAGGATCGCCGAGAGGTTATGGGGCTTCTCGACATGCTCAAGCAGCACGGTCAGATCGGCCATGCGGCGGTTGAGCACCGCCTTGAGCCGCTCATAGCGCCGTGGCAGCAGGGGCATGAAGTGGTGGCGGGAGCATGGACCAGCATCCCGCAGGACCGCTTTCAGATCTCTTCCTTCTTCTCTTGCTGCAGTTGACCATGGTCATGACCATGGTCAAGTTGGCGAGAGGTCGTGGACAAAGGCGGCCACTGGCATCGAGGCAGGGGTTGAGGTGCCGGGCCTGCCGCAGCGCCACACTGCAGCGATGGATCGCGCCGGCCTCAGCTTTGATCAGCGGGTGCAGGCGGCGGTGGCGCTGGTGCCGCGCGGCCGCTTGGCCACCTATGGCCAGATCGCCGAGTTGATCGGCGCCTACGGCTGCGCGCGGCAGGTGGGCTGGGCCCTGCGGCGCCTGCCGCTGCCGAGCGCTGTGCCTTGGCACAGGGTGGTGAATGCCCAGGGGCGCATCAGCATGAGTCCGGGCCGTGAAGGCAGTGACTGGATGCAGATCGAACTGCTGCGCGCCGAAGGCATTCCGGTGCAAGCCGATGGGCGTCTGCCGCTGCGGCGCTATCTGTGGAGTCCGGAGTTCCCCTTGGTGGATGCCTGCAGCATCAGCGCTTGAGCCGGCCCCTGCTGCCCCTGTTGGGCTGCGGCCGCGGCTGCTGGCCTGGCAGGTGCTGCAGGCGGTTGATCGGGGTGCCTATGCCGATGGCGCCCTGGAGCAGGTGCTCAAACGCTCTGAGACTGGGGCAGCAAGCCCGTTGAGCGCAGCCGATCGGGCGCTGCTTACCGAACTGGCCTACGGCACCATCCGCCAGCAAGGGTTGCTGAACGGTTGGCTCGATCAGCTGGGCAAGGTGTCAGCGGCGCGCCAACCGCCCAAGTTGCGCTGGGTCCTGCAGCTGGGTGCCTATCAGCTGCTGTTCTGTGCGGGCATTCCCGCCTCGGCGGCCGTCAACACGGCTGTTGAGCTGGCCCGGCAGGTGGGTCTGGTGCGGCTGGCGCCGGTGGTCAATGGCCTGCTGCGGGAGCTGGCGCGGCGTCATGCCGCAGCTGCATCTGAGCAGCAGGGTGGGGCGCCTGAACCCTGGTGTGGCCTGGCATTGCCCAGCGATGCCGCCGCCAGCCTGGCGCTGCGGCGCTCGCTGCCCTTGTGGCTGGCTGAGGCCCTGGTGCAGTGGCTGCCTGCGCCTGAGGCCGAGGCGGTGGCGGCTGCCTGCAATGCCCCGGCGAGCATCGATCTACGGGTGAATCCGTTGCGCAGCACGGTTGATGCGGTGCAGCAGGTCCTGGCTGCAGCAGGGGTCAGTGCGGCGCCGATTGGCGACCTCGCCCAGGGGCTCGTGCTGCAGGGCCGCAGCGGCGATCTGCGCGCGCTGCCTGGCTACAGCGAGGGGCACTGGAGCGTGCAGGATCGCTCGGCCCAGCGGGTGGTCGAGCTGCTTGATCCCCAGCCGGGTGAGCGCATTCTCGATGCCTGCGCGGCCCCTGGCGGCAAGGCCATTCAGATTGCCGAGCGCTGCTGCGGCGCCGCTGGGGCACCTGCCACGCTGTGGGCGGTGGATCGCTCTGAGGCGCGGCTCAGGCGGCTTCAGCGCAATGCTGAGCGCCTGGGACTGGCAGCAGCGCTTTCGGTGCTGGCTGCCGATGCGACGGCGTTGCCGCAGCTGCGCCCCGACTGGGTTGGCATGTTTGATCGGGTGCTGCTCGATGCCCCCTGCTCAGGCCTGGGCACCCTGGCCCGCCATGCCGATGCCCGCTGGCGCATGACGCCTGCGGCCGTTGCAGAGTTGGCGCTGCTGCAGCGGCGCTTGCTAGAGGCGCTGGCGCCTTTGCTGAAGCCAGGCGGCCGGCTGGTGTACGCGACCTGCACCATGCATCCGCGCGAGAACAGCGATCAGGTTCAAGCTTTTTTGGCGGCCCGTGATGGCTGGTCTCTGCAGCAGCACTGGCAGCGCTGGCCAGGCGATGGCGACGGTTTCTACGCAGCGCTGCTGGTGGCGCCCGCCTAGGGCGCCGGTGGAGCGGGCACCGCAACAGGTGGCGGCGCCGTGGCACCCGAGCCTGCCGGGCTGGCCGCCGCTGGCGGTGGCGGCGGGGCGGGGGTTCCTGCTCCCGGCCCACTGGGCGGGCCATCGGTTGGGGTCCCTTCTGGAACCGGGGCAAAGGTTTCGGGCAGCACGGGTGCCGCTGGGGTTTGTGCCCCGCCCTCGCCGCCGTCAGCAGGCGTTGCCAGCTCCGGCTTGGCGGGTTTGGCTTCGCCCTTGTAGGTGCCGCTGAGTTGCGGTTTGGGCGGGAACTGCCGCACCGGCAGGTTTTTGCTGATTGGTGCCATGAAGTCGCGCCACGCCAGGGTGGCCACGACGCTGGTGCTCTTGGTTTCGCGGCTGTCGTCGTAGCCGAGCCATACCCCAGTGGTCAGCTGGGGGATCGAGCCAATGAACCACAGATCGCGCCCACCTTCTGAGGTGCCCGTTTTGCCGGCCACCGGCCGATCGCCAAGGGCGGCGCCACCGCCGGTGCCGCCCTTGACGACCAGTTGCAGCATCCAGAGCATGGTGTCAGCGATGTCGCTGGCCACGGCCCGGCGGCCGCGGTCGCCATCGACGCGGCGGCTCCACAGCAGCTGGCCGTCGGGCCCCAGGATGTCTTCAAACGGCGTCGCTTTGACGTAAATGCCGCGGTTGGTGATCGCCGCGTAGGCAGTGGTCATGTCGAGCAGGGTCTGCTCATAGGCGCCGATCGCCATCGGATAGAACTTGCCGAGCTCCCGGGTGATGCCGAGGCTCTTGGCGGTCTCGATCACCTTGTCGAAACCCAGCTCCTTGAGCAGGGCCACCGCCACGGTGTTGAGTGAGTTCTGCAGAGCCACGGCCAGCGACACCTTGCCCAGGTAGCGGCCGCCGAAGTTGCGCGGGCAGTAGCCCTTGAAGCACTGCGGCTTATCAATGACCGTGCGCTCGGGCAGCATGCCGGCCTTGAGCGCGCTCAGATAGACGAACAACTTGAAGGTGGAGCCCGGCGAGCGCAGCGCCTGGGCAGCGCGGTTGAACTGGCTTTTGCCGAAGTCCTTGCCGCCGACCATGGCGCGCACCACCCCGGTGCCAGGCTCCATGGCCACCAGGGCCCCCTCCATCTGACCGGGGGCAAATTTGTTGATCGAGCTCTGCGCCTGCTTTTGCCAGGTCAAATTGAGCGTGCTGCGCACGGTGAGGCCGCCGACTTCAAGCTGCTCGCGGCTCAGCACCGTGGGGAGCTCCTGTTGCACCCAGCTGCTGAACCAGGGGGCCTGGCTGACCCAGTACTTGGGTTCGGCCGGTTTGAGATCGAGCGGTGTGGCCTCGGCGTCGGCGCGCTGGGTGGCATCGATGAAGCCGGCTTCTTCCATGCGGGCCAGCACGATGCTGCGGCGCCTGAGCGCCAGTTCGGGGTTCACCAGCGGCGAATACACCGATGGGGCCGGCGGCAGGCCGGCGATCAGCGCCGCCTCGGCCAGGTTCAGCTGGCTTGGTGTTTTGGAGAAGTAGATCCAGGCGGCATCAGCGACCCCATAGGCGCTGGAGCCCAGATACACGACATTGAGGTATTCGGTGAGAATTTGCCGCTTGCTGAGCTGGCGCTCGAGCTTGCCGGCCAGGGCGGCTTCCTTGAGCTTGCGGATCAAGGTGATGTCCTGGCTCAGAAACACCGTTCGGGCCAGCTGCTGGGTGATCGTGCTGGCGCCTTCTTCGACCGAGCGCTGGGTGATGTTGCGCACCAGGGCGCGGCCGATGCCGACCGGATCGATGCCGTCATGCCGGTAGAAGCGGCGGTCCTCGGCGGCGATGAAGGCCTGCTCCACCAGCGTGGGCAGGGACTCGGGGGTGAGTTTTTCGCGGGTGGCCGGTCCGATTTTCTGGATCACCTCGCCATCGGCCGAGAGGATCGTGAGCGTGCCGGGGCGGTTGAAGCTGCCGACGCGGCGCGCATCGGGCAGCAGCGCGTCGATGCCACTGACCAAGGCCGCCTGGCCCAGGGCAACACCAACGCCAACCAGGGCTGCGGCGCTCGCCGTGCGCTTCCAACCCAGGGTTGCGGGTGGCTGTGGCGCGGCGGTTTTGCCCAAGTCAGCTCAGCTGCGTGGCCACCAGGTCGCTGTGGCCGATCGCCAATGCGGTCACTAGCATGCCCAGCACCAAAAAGGGTTGGGCACTGGCCTGATATTTGACGTCAAAGGCCACCGGATCACGCAGCAGCCAGATGTCCTGGAAGGTCATCTGCGGCACGATCAACAGCACCAGCAGCACCGCGGCAAAGTGCTGGCCGATGGCGATCAGCACGGCCACCATCGCGAGCTGAAACAGATCGATCATGCCGGCGCTGATCCAGCTGGCCTTCTCAATCCCGAACACGACCGGCAGGCTCTGCAGACCCAGGGTGCGGTCGCCCTCGACGCTCTTGAAGTCGTTGACCACGGCAATGCCCAGGCCCGCCAGCGAGTAGGCCAGGGTCAGGATCGCGGTGGTCCAGGTGAGCTGGCCAAACAGGGCCTGGCCCGCCCACCAGGGCAGGGCGATGTAGCTCGCCCCCAGGGCGTAGTTGCCCAGCCAGCCGTTCTGCTTGAGCTTGAGCGGCGGCGCCGAATAGATGAAGCTGACCAACGAGCCGCCCAGGGCCAGCAGCAGCAGCACCGGCGTGCTGTGACCGGCCCAGACATCGAGGCCATAGGCCACGCCCAGGCCCGCCAGCAGCAGAATCCAGATCTGAGCTTTGACCTGTCCCAAAGGAATTGCCCCTGAAGGGATCGGCCGGTAGGGCTCGTTGATCGCGTCGATCTCGCGGTCGTAGTAGTCGTTGATGGTCTGGGTGTAGCCCGCCAGCAGCGGACCGCTCATCACCATGCAGGCCACTGCCGCCAGCACATCGCCCAGGCGCCAGTGGTAGTTGCCTGAGGCGGCAGCACCACAGATGACCCCCCAGATCAAAGGGATCCAGGTCACCGGCTTCATCAACTGGAGCCGGATCTTCCAGATGTTGGAGGTTTCGCTGGCACCCTTCATGCCCAGCAGCTGCCGGGCAGAGGCGCCTGTTGCGGCCTCGGGGTTGGGGCTGTTGGTCAAGACGCTCAGGCGGGGGTGATCTCGTCTTCGAAGAACCACGCCTTGGCGCCGTTAGCGAGCTCAACCACCACGCCGACGCCCTTGCCATCGACCGTGCGGAACCCGCTCACCGTGGCGGTGGCATCAGCCTTGAGGGCCTCGACCATCTCAGCGGGGATGCGATCACGCACGCGAGTGATCCGCACCTTGGCGCCGATGGTGATGCTCGCTGGGGTGGCAGCCTGGGACATGGCCGGCGCGACTGGAAAGTGGCGCCACCCTAACCCGCCTGACGCCTGCGCCCATGGCCTGCAAACGGATCATTCCCTGCCTCGATGTGGCCGATGGCCGGGTCGTCAAGGGGGTGAATTTTGTGGGTCTGCGCGATGCCGGTGATCCGGTCGAGCTGGCCTGCCGCTACAGCGCCTCCGGCGCCGACGAGCTGGTGTTCCTTGACATTGCCGCCAGCCACCAGGGCCGCGCCACCCTGGTCGATCTGGTGCGCCGCACTGCCGAGGCGGTGACCATTCCGTTCACGGTGGGGGGTGGCATCAGCAGTGTTGACGGCATCACCGAACTGCTGCGTGCTGGCGCCGACAAGGTGAGCCTCAACTCGTCGGCGGTGCGTGAGCCGCAGTTGGTGGCTCGCGGGGCGGAGCGCTTCGGCTGCCAGTGCATTGTTGTCGCCATCGATGCGCGCCGCCGCGCCGGGGATGGCGGTTGGGATGTCTATGTCAAGGGCGGGCGCGAGAACACCGGCCTCGATGCCATCGCCTGGGCTCAGCAGGTGGTGGCGCTGGGGGCGGGCGAGATCTTGCTCACCTCCATGGATGGTGATGGCACCCAGGCCGGCTACGACCTTGAGCTGACCCGTGCGGTGGCCGATGCCGTTGAGGTGCCGGTGATCGCCAGCGGCGGTGCTGGTTGCATCGACCACATTGCGCAGGCGCTGGCGGCTGGACCGTCAGGGGGGCATGCCTCGGCGGCGCTGCTGGCGTCACTGCTGCACGACGGGGTGCTGACCATCGAGCAGATCAAGGAAGATCTGCTGGGACGCGGTTTGCCGATCAGGCCCCTGCTGCAGGCGGGCTGATCGCGCTCGCGCAGTCTCGATCGTTACATTGTTGGCTCTGTTTGCTGCCCGTTCAGGCCTGCGGTGACTGCTCTGCTCTTGCTGCCATCGGGTCTGCTCAGCGCTATCGCCCTGTCGATCGTTGTGGTGATCGTGGCTCTGGTGGCCTGGGCCCTGCAGTTGATTCAGGCGGCCACAGATCGCCAGGAGTTTTCGTTGATGCTGGCTGGTTGCATGGTCTGCTCTGCGGCTGTGGGGCTGGCCACGGTGATGGTGATCACGTTCACCAGCCCGGCGCGCCTTGATGCCCAGGGCCTCGCTTTGCTGCAGGCGCAAAGCGCCCAGTGGAGCGATCCGATCGATCAGCTCAGCCAACCGCTGTGACGCGGTTTGAGCCCGGCGATGCTGCGGCCGTTGAGGATCTTTTTGATGCGGTAGCCCCGCGTTACGACCAGCTCAATGATCTGTTGAGCCTGGGTCTGCATCGCCTCTGGAAGCGACAGGCTCTGGCGTGGGTGGATCCCCAGCCCGGCCAGCGCTGCCTTGATCTGTGCTGCGGCACTGGCGATCTGGCCCTGTTGCTGGCGGCCAGAGTCCGCCCAGGTGGCACCGTGCTTGGCCTTGATGCTGCCGCCGCTCCGTTGCAGCAGGCAGAGCGCCGCGGCCGCTGCCGACCCTGGCTGCCGCTGCAGTGGCAGCAGGGCGATGCCCTGGCCACCGGCCTTACCGATGGCTGGGCCGATGGGGCTGTGATGGCCTATGGCCTGCGCAATCTGAGCGATGCCGCGGCTGGGCTCGCCGAGCTCAGGCGTGTGCTGCGGCCTGGGGGCCGCGCCGCCGTGCTCGATTTCAACCGGCTCGAGGATCGCAGTGGTCAGTTCGGTGCTGCCGCCGCCGCCGCTTTTCAGCGGCTCTACCTGCGGCAGGTGGTGGTGCCGGTGGCGCGCCGCGCCGGCCTGGAGGAGCATTACGCCTATCTGGAAGCCAGCCTGGCGCGCTTTGCCACAGGCCGTGAGCAGGAGCAGCTGGCCCGCTCGGCGGGCTTTCGCCATGCCGAGCACCGGCCGCTGGCGGGCGGGCTGATGGGGCTGTTGCGCCTGCAGGCTTAGCCCACGCAGACGCGATCACGACCGCCGGCTTTGGCGGCATACAGCCTCTGATCGGCCTGTTTCAGCAGGTGTTCGATCTGCTGATGCCGTTCGTCGGCTGGTGCGCTGACGTCTTGGTGGCTCAGCCGCACCGATGCCACGCCGATGCTCAAGCTCACCACAGCGGCCACTGGGCTGGCTGCATGCTCGATCTGACGCCCGCGCAGGTCTTGCAGCAGCCGCTCTGCCATGGCCGCGGCCTGAGCGCCAGTGACCCCGCTCCAGAGCAGCACGAACTCTTCCCCGCCGTACCGCGCTGCGCAGTCACGCCCATCGCGCACCTGCGCCTTGAGCCGCTGGGCAACCTGCTGCAGGCAGCAGTCCCCCGCTTGATGGCCGTAGTGATCGTTGTAGAGCTTGAAGTGGTCGATGTCGATCAGGGCCACGGCAAGATCGCCACCGCCTGCAGCAGCCAGTCGCTGCCACTGCTCGCGCAGCAGCGCATCGAAGTGGCGCCGGTTGGCGAGGCCCGTGAGGCTGTCGGTTTGGCTCAACTGGCGCAGTCGCGCATTGGCCTGGGCCAGCTCATCGGTGCGTTCGCTGACGGTGCGTTCGAGCGAGCCGGCCAGTTGTGCCAGCTGGCGGCTGGTGCGCGAGCGGGTGTTGCTTACCACCAGCACCACCAGCCCGACAAACAGGGTCGTGGCAAGGGTGAGCTCAAGCAGTTCCTGCGATTCAAGCCCGCTGAAGCTCTGCAGCAGCTTCTCGTCTTGATCGGGCGGTAGCGACAGGCCAAGCGCCAGCACCACATTGGCGGTGGTTGCCGCGGCAGGGCTGAAGCGCAGCGCGCCCCACAGCGTGAGCGGCAGCAGCAGGGTCAAGGGGCGCAGCGCCAGCACCTTGATCACGCCAAGGTTGATCGTCACAGCTGCCAGCAGGCAGCCCAGCAGGAGCAGCAGAAATTTGGGCCGCTGCAGCTCCCGCAGCCGCGGTGCCGCCGGCCGTCCTATCCAACACAGCAGGGCGGGTGCCAACACGATCACCCCGGCGATCTCGCTGCCCCACCAGCCCAGCGCGTTGCCCTGCAGCGACCAGTCGCGCAGCTCGGGCAGAACCAACGCTGCCATCAGGGTGCTGAGCAGCGCCGACAGGGCGGCCGCTGCCAGAAAGGCCAGCAGATTGCGCAACGACGCCAGCAGGTCCTGCCCGCGCATCCACCAAGGTGCCAGTGCCGCCAGCAGCGCGGTGGCGCAGGCGTGAGTCAGGCCGACCACCAGCACGCTGGGGCTGAAGAGTGCTGCCGTGCTCGGCTGGCTCAACAACGTGCCCAACACCGGGATGGGCACCGCCCACAGCCCGATCCGCAGGGCCAGCGCTGCACTGAGACCAGCCGGCAACCACAGCTCTGCAAGGGCGGTGTCACGGGGACCGCTCAGGCCGCTGAGCAGGGCAAGCACCGCATAGGCGACGCTGGCGCTGAGCACAAGCCTCAGATGGGCGCCAGGCTCAAGCTCGATGGCGCGGGGCACAGGTGCAGCTGGGCTGGTACGGGCTGCTTCCACCTTGGCCAGAAAGCCCGCAGGAGACAATGGCGCCAGCAGGCCAGTGTTCGTGCTCTTCCAGGACATCATCTCGACCCTCAATCGCTATTGGGCCGAGCAGGGCTGCCTGATCCTGCAGCCTTATGACACCGAAAAAGGGGCCGGCACGATGAGCCCCCACACGGTGTTGCGGGCGATCGGCCCCGAGCCCTGGGCCGTCGCCTACCCCGAACCCTGCCGCCGTCCCACCGATGGCCGCTATGGCGAGAATCCCAACCGGGCCCAGCACTACTTTCAGTACCAGGTGCTGATCAAACCCAGCCCAGACGGCATTCAGGAGACCTACCTGGCCTCGCTGGAGGCGCTGGGCATTCGCGCGGCTGACCACGACATCCGCTTTGTCGAGGACAACTGGGAGTCGCCGACCCTCGGGGCCTGGGGCGTGGGTTGGGAGGTGTGGCTCGACGGCATGGAGGTGACCCAGTTCACCTACTTCCAGCAGTGCGGCGGCCTCGATTGCCGGCCGGTGTCGATCGAGATCACCTACGGGCTTGAGCGCCTGGCGATGTACTTGCAGGATGTCGAGAGCATCTGGGAGCTGGCCTGGGACGGCAAGCGCAGCTACGGCGACATCTGGCTGCCGTTTGAAAAGGGGCAGTGCACCTACAACTTTGAGGCGTCCAACCCCGAGCGGCTGCAGCAGTTGTTTGCCCTCTACGAGGCCGAGGCTGCCGATCTGATCAAGGCGGGTTTGCCGGCACCGGCGCTCGATTACGTGCTTAAGTGCAGCCACACCTTCAACCTGCTGGAAGCCCGCGGCGTGATTTCGGTGACCGAGCGCACCGCCACGATCGGCCGCATTCGCAACCTGGCGCGGCAGGTGGCTGAAGCCTGGCTGGCCGAGCGCGAAGCGCTGGGCTTTCCTCTGCTCGGTGCGGATCAACATGCTGCGTCGGCCGCCGTCACCGCATGACCAACGCGATCAAGAACCTGTTGCTGGCTCTGGTGCTGCTGGCTGGGGGCTTTCAGGCTGGTCGCCTTGCCGAGCGCGCCACCTTCCCCTGCCGGGTGCAGCCCATCTCGCGTCTGATGGCGCCGCTGCTGGGCAAGCAGATGCCCAGCAAGGAGCTGTGTGATCTGATTCTCAAGATCCCTCAGTTCTGAGCGATTGGCCGCCACGGCATCGCCCAGCTAATTGCCGCTGTCG
>Ga0194129_10004375_pt1 | contig 18872 bp, 14 predicted proteins | sample TA2KigCa35mmetaG_FD_150862 | JGI IMG/M metagenome (GOLD analysis project Ga0194129, IMG submission 150862) | Freshwater microbial communities from Lake Tanganyika, Tanzania - TA2015038 Kigoma Deep Cast 35m | ecosystem: Environmental > Aquatic > Freshwater > Lake | place: Tanzania: Lake...
TGGGGGGGGGGGGGGGGGGGGGGGGCGGCGCGCCCCCCGCCGCGCCCCCCCCCGCGCCTCCCGCACCAGCCGCCGCGGCGCTTGAGCGGCCGCCGGGGTCCCGGGGCCGGGCGGGACCGGCCCCGGGTCGCGCCGAAGGCGAATGATCGACAAGCGACGAAGCCAGCACCACACCGACGTCGAACAAGGCAGCGCCGACACCGGGGCGCAGAACGGGCCACGCAGAAGCGAGAAGCGAGAAGCGAAAAGCGAGAAGCGAGGAGCGAGGAGCGAGGAGCCAGAAGCGAGAAGCAGCCGAGACCAGAAGGACGACGACGAGGAAGACAGTCAGGGCAGGAGCGCCCACAGCTGCGCGGGAGTCAACGCAAACGACGTCCCGAGCGCGTCGTCAAAGGCGCTGCCCGATCGCAGCCCCGCAACGAGCTGCTGCACGCCATAGACGCCGCGCCGGTCGAGCAAGGTCTGCACCATCGCCCGCGCGGTGACGTAGGCGGCGTCGGCCTCGACCTTCGACAGCGCCACGAAGGAGCGCCCCTGCAAGGCGGAGAGCGGCGCCTTGCCGGTGTGGGCCAGCAAGCGGACGACGTCGACGTCGGCGCTCGAGGGCTCCAACGACTGGGCGAGCCCCTCGTTGAACCACGCCGGCAGCGACGTCGCCGTGGCCGACGGCAGGCCGACGAACAGCGCGGCGTGGACGTACTCGTGCACCAGCGTGTCGGCGAGGGTGCCGCGCTCGGCGGCCAGCAGGCCCTCGCGGATGCGGATCTTGCCGTCGAAGGCGCCCGTCGACCAGTCGGGCGTCGCCGTCGCCTGCCGGTACTGGTCGCCGGTGTAGACGACGACGGTGATCGGCTCGTCGGGGTACAGGTCGAGCCGCTGCCCCACCGTGAACCACGCCTTCTCGAGCTGGTCGAGCACGCCCCAGGCGAGGCGCTCCTCGCCCGGGCCCTCGAAGCGGGCGACGAAGTGGCGCTGGCTGGCGCTCTTGAAGTCACCCTCGACGTGGGCGTAGCGCTTCAGGCGATCGCGCAGCGCGACGACCCGCGGCTTGTCCGGCGCGCCGTCGGGCACCAGCGCCACCGCCTGCTCGGCGGCGGCCAGCGCCGCGGGCAGGTCGTCGTCGGCCTCGCAGACCACGGCGAGGTCGACGGCGGCGGGCGCCGTCGGAAACAGCGCGAGGCTCTCGTCGTACAGCGCGCGCCGGGCGCGCCGGACCGCGGCGCCGTCGCCCAGCGCCCGCGCGCGCCGCACCAGCGCGTGGGCCAGCGCCTCGCGCAGCACCGGCCCGCGCTCGTCGTCGTCGCAGTCGAGCAGGCCCGCGCGCAGGTCGCGCTCCCGGGCGGCCAGGTCGGCGACGACGGCGGCGCGGCGCGACAGCACCGCGGCGCGGTCGCACCGCGTGCGCGCGACCACCGACGACGGCACCCCGGGCCGCGCCACCGGCACGACGCCACCCAGCGCCGCGTCGAGCAGCTTGAGCGCCCCGTCGAGGTCCCCCGCCTGCACCGCGGCGGCGGCGCGGTGGCGCGCCTCCTCGTAGGGCGCCGCCGGATCGACGAGGGGCGCGCGCACGACGTCCTCGACGCCGGCGCGGTCCGCCGCACCGGACGTCGACGACGCCGACGAAGACGAGCCGGAGCAGCCGACGACGCAGCAGGCGGCGCAGAAGACGGCGCAGAAGACGGCGCAGAAGGGGACGCCGAAGCCAGCACCAAAGACGACGCCGCTCACAGCGCCCGCGGCGCGCCGACGGTTCACGGCGCGCGCGCCTTCTCGAGGGCGCCGCACTCGCGCGAGTCGGGGGCGAGGCGGCAGACGCACTCGTAGGCGTCATCCTGCTCGCGGTCGAGGGTCGCCTGGCCGAGCTCGTAGAAGAGCAGCGCGTTGGTCGGGTCAAGGGCGACGCCGGCGCGCAGCTTCTCGAGCACCCGCGAGCGCGGCGCGCCGGCCGCCTTCTGCGCCCGCGCCTCCTCGAGCAGGGCCTGCGCGCGGGCCGCCTCATCCGGCGTCACGCGGCGCTCCGGACACAGCGCCGGGCGGGGGCGGACGACGGCGAACTGCTCCTGCCGCGACGCCGGACGGCCGACGACGGCAACGGCGGCGCCGCACAGGAGCCCTGCCGCCAGTGACGCCGCCACCAGCACGTGACGCGGCGGCGGCGGCCGCGGCGGACGAGCCGGACGCGCCGGCCGGGGCGGCAACGGCGGGATGCTCACCACGGCGGCGATCGCGGCGACGGCCCGGTCGGGCAAGGGCGCCGTCGTCTCGGGCATCGCGAACTCGCTGACCGCCGACGACGGCGACGACGACGGCGCCGACGGCGACGACGGCGACGACGAGCGCGGCGCAGGCGTCGGCGCGGGCGTCGGCGCCGTCGCCATCGCCGTCGGCGCGGGCATCGGCGCGCCGTCGTCGGTGACGCGCTCGAGGGCGAGGTCGTGGCGCTTGACCGGACCGCTGGGCGGGCGCGGAGCGGGCGCGGCCACGCCGCCGAGGCCACCGAAGGGGTTCTCGGGCGCGCCATGGACGGCCAGTGACGAGGACGGCGACGAGGACGGCGGCGGCGCGGCGCGGGCGGCCTCCATCGCGCGCAGGTTGAACATCGCCGTGGGCTCGGAGCGGGCGACGGGCAGCGGCGCGCGGGGCGGCGCCTTGTAGGTGCCGGTGGCGCGGCGCTCGACCTCGCCAAGCATGGCGCGGGCCATGGCCTCGATGCCGTCGGCGTCGTTGCCGAAGCTCTCGGTCCCCGCGGGATCGGCGGCGGCCGGCGCGTCGGGGCTGCTGGCGAAGGCGTTGCTGCGATCGGCGGTGCCCTCGGCGAGGAAGCTCGGCGCGGGGGCGGGCTTCAGCGCCGGCACGCGGGTCGCGAAGTCGGCGAGCGCGTCGGCGAAGGCTGTACCGTCGGCGAAGCGCTTTGCGGGGTCGCGATCGAGGCAGCGGGCCACGGTGCGCTTGAGCGCGTCGGGCAGCGCCGTGCCGAGCACGCGCTGCTGGGGCTCGTTGCCGTTGGCCGACGCGAGCAGCGCGGCGGCGGCGATCTGCGGGCGCAGCGGGCGGTTCTGCGTGATCACGTAGAACAGCGCGCCGAGGGCGAAGACGTCGGTGGGCGGACCGATGGCCTCGCCGAGGATCTGCTCGGGGGCGAGGTAGTTGGGCGTGCCGACGAGCTGGTCGCGCCGCGTGATCTGCGTGCTGCCCTCGATCTTGGCGATGCCGAAGTCGCCGATCAGGGCGCGGCCGTCGTGGGACAGGAAGATGTTCGCCGGCTTGACGTCGCGGTGGATGATCCCCTGCCGGTGCGCCTCGCCGAGCCCGGCCGCCACCTGCACCACCACCGCCGCCGCCTCGCCGGGGCCGAGCGGCCCGCGCTCCTGCACCAGCGCCGCCAGCGTCGTGCCCTCGACGTAGTCCATCGTGTAGTACAGCAGCCAGCCGAGGTCGGCGTCGTCGACCTCGCCGGCGTCGAAGACGTGCACGACGTTGTCGTGGTTCACCTGCGTCAGCGCCCGCACCTCGCGGATGAAGCGCTCGCGCCGCTGGTTGCGCGCCTTCTCGGCCGAGCCGAGCCCCGCCACCGACGTCGTCTTCAGGGCGACCTGCCGCCCGGTGTTCTCGTCGGTGGCGACGTAGACGACGCCCATGCCCCCCCGCCCGAGCTCGTTCTCGATGCGGTAGCGCCCGAGCTTCTTGCCCGCCTGCGCAGTGGGGTGTCGACTCATGGGGCGAATCGTCGCAAACACCCTGCTGCGAACGCAATCCCGCGCCACGCGGGCAGGAGGATCCGATGACGTCGTCGCAGAAGCCACCCGAGGGTCAAAAGCCCGGCCAGCCCCAGATCCAGATCCAGATTCCCCCCGAGGTGCAAAACGGCGCCTACGCCAACCTGACCTTCGTCAGCCACACCGAGACCGAGTTCGTCTTCGACTACGTCTACGTGCTGCCCCACGAGCCGCGCGGTGTCGTGCGCAGCCGCGTGATCTGCTCCGCCAAGCAGGCCAAGCGCCTGCTCGGCGCCCTGCAGGACAACGTCCAGCGCTTCGAGCAGCGCTTCGGCCCCATCGACGCCCTGCCCGGCGGCGACAAGGCCGTCCACTAGCCCCTCGTCGACGACAGCCACCGCACGCCCCGCCCGCAGCCCCGGCTCGCGGTCGCGGGTGCGTCGGCGGCGCCCTTCGCGGGTGGTCGTCGTCGCGCGCCGCACCGCGCACTCCTCGCCATGGGCAACAAGGCGCTCCGAGTCGTCGCGCTGACGGGGGTCCTCCTCGTCGTGGACACGCTCGCCCCGCGGCCGGCAGCGCTGCCGTGGCTGCCCGCGCCCCTGCTGCCCCCCGCCGTCGTCGCTGGCCTGCGTGGCGCCGCCGGGCTCCCTGACGCCCCGGCGACGACGACCCTCGCGCTGGCCCCGCCGGACCCCACCGCACCGGACCCCCTCGCGCCCGAGCCGGCCGACGGCGACGACGGCGGCGACGACGGCGCGGCCGACGACGGCAAGGGCACCAAGGACGACGTCCACGACGCCCGCGCGACGGCGAACCCCGAGGACGCCGGCGACCGCAAAGCCGTCACCGACGACCACGGCCGAAGGCCCGACGGAGCCGCCGTCGACCACGACCGGCCCGACGCGGGACCAGACCCGCGCGCGCCGCACGCGAGCGACGCCGGCATGACCGCCGCGGCGCGCGCGGCGCGTGCCCCCGTCCACGACGACGTCCACGACGACGTCCACGACGACGCTGGCGCCGATGCCGCCAGCGACGGTCCGCGCGGCACGGCGCGCGCCGTGGCGGGGCGCAACGCCGCGTCCGACGCTGGCGTCCTGGCCGGCGCGCCCGACGGTGGCGGCATCGGCGCCGGCGCGACTGCGGCGGCGCCGGCGCGCCCACGAACGACGGCGCCGACGACGAACGCGTCGACGAGAGGCGGCCCGGGGCTCGAGCTGCCCGACGACGCGAGGACGTGGAGCGCGTTCCTCGACAAGGTGCGCGCGGTGCAGGCGGGCGCGCGAAGCAAGGCGCGGGTGGTGCAGCTCGGCGACTCGGAGATCGCGGGGGATCGCTTCGTGTCGACACTGCGCGCCGACGTCGCCGCGCGCATCGGCCTCGGCGGGCCGGGCTTCGCGCTGGCGGCGCCGCCGTGGCACTGGTACCGGCGCACCGGCTTCGCGACCCTGGCCGGTCCGGGCTTTCGCGCGCGCAGCTTCGTGTTCGCCAAGGGCAACGGCGGCAACTTCGGCCCCGGCGGCGTCGCCTTCGACGCTGTCGCTGACGACGCCCGCGTCGACGCCACCCTCGAGCCGGCCATGACCGGCGGCGGCTGCAGCGTCGACCTCGTCTACGCGACGCAGCCCGGCGGCGGCACGCTGCAGATCTTCGCCGACGAGCAGCCCGTGGGCACCGTCAGCCTCGACAGCGAGGAGGAGGTGGCGGCGTGGCACCACACAGCGACGAGGTGCCCCCGCAAGCTGTCGGCGCGCGTGCAGCGACGGCCGGCGCGCGTGTTCGGCTGGTCGGTGGAGTCGACGAGCCGCGGCGTCGTCTGGACGTCGCTTGGCACCGTCGGCGCCAACGCCACGGCGCTGTCGCGCTACGCCCCCGGTCGCCTCGGCGAGGCGCTGGCGCTGCTGCAACCCGACCTCGTCGTCGCCACCTACGGCCTGAACCTGACGGGCCACGGCGCGCCGGTGCCGCGCAGCGAGGGCGAACAGCTGCAGCGCGTGATGGCCGAGATCCGCGCGCGCCGCCCCGACACCGCCTGCCTCGTCATGAGTCCGTACCCGGTGCTCGTCGACACCGAGGGCACCCTCGCCCCGAGCCCGTCGACGAAGCACCTGGCCACCATCCAGCGCCGCGCCGCCCGCGCCGCCGGCTGCCTGTTCCTCGACCGCGAGCGCCTGATGGGCGGCCCCGACGTCGCCGTCGACTGGTTGAACCGGAAGCCGCGCTACCTGTCGGGCGACTATGTGCACCTGACCCCCGAGGGCGCCTCCTTCGTGTCGCGCAGCGTGTCGCGCCTCTTGCTCGGCGCGCTGTTCGGCGCCGCGCCGGGGGGCTGACGGCGATGCTCTTCCACACCCCGCAGTTCGCCGCGTTCTTCCTCGTCGTGCTCGTCGCCTGGACGCTGTCGGCGCGCTTTGCGCGGGCGCGGCTCGTCGGCCTGCTGCTGGCGAGCCTCGGCTTCTACGCCTGCTGGGACTGGCGCTATGTGTTCCTGCTGCTCGGCATCACGCTGGTGGACTGGGCGCTCGGTCTGGCCCTCGAGCGCACCGCCGCGGCGCGCGCACGCAAGGCGCTCGTGGCCGCCGCCGTCGTCGTCAACCTCGGCGCGCTCGGCCTGTGGAAGTACACCGACCTGCTGCTGGACACGCTGCGGCCCTGGCAGGGTTCGTTGCCCTTCGCCGTGCCCGAGCCGCTGCGCTGGGTGCTGCCGGTCGGCATCTCGTTCTACACGTTCCAGGGGCTCGGCTACGTCGTCGACGTCTACCGCAAGAAACACCCGGCCTTCGCCCAGCCGTGGAGGTTCGCCCTGGCCAAGGCGTTCTTCCCGCAGCTGGTCGCGGGGCCCATCGTGCGGCCGAGCGACATCGTCCCGCAGCTCGACGCGCCGAAGATGCTCGACGACGACCGTCTCGGCCGCGGCCTCGCGTTGATCCTGCGCGGCCTCGTGAAGAAGGCCGCCGCCGACTTCCTCGCCACCGCCATCGTCGACCGCGTCTTCGACCTGCCCGAGCAGTACTCCACCGCCGAGACGCTGGCGGCGATCTACGGCTACGGCTTCCAGATCTACGGCGACTTCTCGGGCTACACCGACGTCGCCATCGGCACGGCATTGATCCTCGGCTTCGACCTGCCGCTGAACTTTGACCATCCCTACCGAAGCACCAGCCTGCGCGAGTTCTGGCGGCGCTGGCACATCTCGCTGTCGTCATGGCTGCGCGACTACCTGTACGTGTCGCTCGGCGGCTCGCGCGGCGGCTTCTGGGCCACCCAGCGCAACCTGTTCGTGACGATGCTGCTCGGCGGCCTGTGGCACGGCGCCTCGTGGACCTTCGTCATCTGGGGGACGCTGCACGGCGCCGGCCTCGTCCTCGAGCGCCTCGGCGAAGCCGCCGTCGCGCGCCGCCGACGGGCGGAGACCGAGACGACGACGACCACGACGACGCGGGCGCGCTCGACCACCGCCATCGACGACGACGACGAACACGACCCCGAGGCTTCGTGGCGCGCGCGGCTTTGGACGTTCGGGCGCTGGCTAATGACGTTCCACGTCGTGCTGGCGCTGTGGGTTTTCTTCCGCGCCGACAGCTTCGACGGCGCGCTGGCGGTCTTTGCCCAACTCGGCCGCGGCACGGGGGGCGGCGCCGCCAACGTCACGCCCGGTGTCGCCGTCGTGCTGTCCGTTGCCCTCATGACCCACCTGCTGCCTGCACGCGCGCGCCGCCGCCTCGACGACGCCTTCGTGCGCACTCCCGCGGCGGGCCAGGCCCTCGCCGTGGTCGCGGCGTTCGAGCTGGTGCAGCGGTTGTCCTCCGGCGGCACCCGGCCGTTCATCTACTTCCAGTTCTAGGCCGGACCCATGCTGCGCGCCCTGCTCACCCTGCTCGCCCTCGTCATCGTCGCCAGCGCCCTGGCCGCCGGCGCCGCCCGCACCACCGCGCCAACGACCACCGCGCCGACGACGACCGCGCCGACCGACGCACCGTCGACGACCGCGCCAGCGACGACCACGCCAGCGACGACCGCGCCAGCGACGACCGCGCCGGCGACGACCGCGCCGGCGACGACCGCACCGACGACCCGCGCCGGGACCACGCTCGCGCCCGTCGACGCGTGGGCGCCGCCGTCGGGCGCGGCGTTCGCCACCGTGTCCGCGGGCGCCCTCGATGGCTTTCACGCGGCGTGGTGCGCGGCCACGCCGGTGCGCCCCCTCGTGGTCGTGCAGCTCGGCGACTCGCACACCGCCGGCGGCTTCATGACCACCGCGCTGCGGCGGGCGCTGGCCCCCGAGCAGCCGTCGGGGCCGGGCTACGTGCCGCCGTCGAGCCTGACGACGCAGTGGGCGACGTCGACGCTGCGCGGGCGCTGGACGCAGGCGAGCTGGCTGCGCGACCGCGGCGACGTGTCGGGAGCGATGGCCGGGCCCGGCGGACAGATCGCGGTGCCGCCGTCGCGCGGGCCGGCCACCGCCGAGCTGCGGCTGGGCCCGCCGCCGGCGACGACCACGGCGACCACGGCGACCACGGCGACGCCGATGCCGCCGTCGACAGCGAGCGACGCGCCGATCCTGCCCGAAGGCGGACGCGTCACCGTGCTGCACGACCCGTTCACGCCGGTACCCGATGGCGCGCTGCGCATCGACGGCGTCGTCACCGAGCCGTGGGAGCGCGCGGGCACGGCGCTGCTCGGGCGCACGACGGTGTCGGTGCCTCCGGGCACGACCACGGTCTCCCTCGACGTCGCCGGCGAGCCGTTCCGCTTCTACGGCTGGGTCGTGCTCGACCCCACGGCCCGCGTCGAGCTGGACGCCGTCGGCGTCTCGGGCGTCACGGTCATGCAGAGCGGGCGGCGCGCCGACGCGTCGCTCGACGAGTACCTCGCGTGGCGGCAGCCCGACCTCGTCGTCGTCTGGCTGGGCACCAACGACGCCGTCACCCCTGCCGACGAATTCCGCCGCTTCGACGACGCGTATCCCCGCTGGCTGGATCGGGTGCGCGCCGCCGCGCCGCAGGCGGCGCTGGTCGCGGTGGGTCCCCCCGACCTCGACCGTCGCCCGGCGGGCTGCGCGGCGCCGGTGGGGCGCGGTCGACGGCGGCGCGGCGGGCTGTCGCGCGAGGAGCTTGTCGCCGTCGTCTGTCGCCCGCAGGCCATCCCCGTCACTGCGAACCGCGCGCCCATCGCGCTGAAGGGCGTGCGCACCGCCGCTGACTGGGGCCGCTGGCTGTCGTCGTGCGCGCACGAGACGGCGCCGACGCTGGCCCACGTCATCGATGTCGAGCGCGCCGCGGTGACCGCCCGCGGCGGCGCCTTCGTCGACCTGTTCGCCTGGATGGGTGGGCCGCTGTCGATGAAGCGGCTGGCGTGCCTGGAGCCGCCGCTGGCGGCGCTGGACCTCGTGCACCTGAAGGCCGACGGCTACGCGCTCGTCGGCGCCGCCGTCGCCGACGCCTTGACGGGCGGCGTCCCCTGCCCCGCAGCACCGCCGCCGACCACGGCGCCGACCACGCCGACCACGACGCCGGCCGCGACGACGAACCCGTAGCGGACCCGCATGGCGCGGTGGCGGCGTTCAGCCACCAGGGGCGGTGCGTCGTCGTCGCCACAGCCAGCCGGCCAGCATGCCACCGGCGAGCCCGATCAGGTGGTGCACGCTCAGCCACGACGACTTGACGACGCACAGGTAGACGCCGTTGGCGGCGAAGGGCACGAGCAGCAGCGCGGGGTGCTTCAGGCCCATCGCGACGGCACCGACCAGCGCGTCGACGACGCTGGACCAGCCGACGTCGGCCACGGCCAGAAAGGGTGCAACGTCGTCGGGGCGGAGGCGCTGCAAGAGCGGGGTCACGAGCCACGTGCTCAGCGGGTTGGTGGCCCACAGCCCGAACGCGATGAGGACGGCGGTGAGCCCGTGGCCGGTCGCCCACTCGAGCAGCAGGCCGAAGAGCAGCAACGACAGCAGGTCGCCGCCGAGGTGGTTCGGGGGGTGGTGGAAGAGCGGGCCCGCCCACACGCCCGCCGGCGCCCGGGGGCCGGGGACGAAGCGGCTCTGCTCGAACCACTGCTGCGCCGTGCCGATCGTGAGGCGCAGCGCGTGCAGCGTGGTGCACAGCGCCGCCAGGGGCAGCGCGACGGCGCCGCCGCGCGCCCCCTCGCCCACGCTGCGCGGCGCCGACCGCAAGGCGGGCGTGACGTCGGGTCGCACGCGCCGGGCCAGCCCGGCACGCAGGCGCGCGGTGCGAGCGCGCAGCGGCCCGTCGGGGCGGTGCGCCCACGCGACCGCGCGCGCCACCCCGAGCCGCACCTCTTTGGCGCCCTCGGCGCGCAGCGCGCGCGGCCTCGACGAACAGCAGCTCGACGACGCCGGCGCGGGCGTCGGGGTCGCGCAGGTAGTCGCAGAAGAACCACGCGCGCGTGCCGTCGCCGTCGTTCACGCGGCGGCGAGAGCGCCGCCCACCGGCATGGTCACCGCGCGTTGCCCCGCGGCGCGCGCGGCGCGGGCGAGGTCGAAGAACGTGTCGGCGCGAAAGGCGGCGGGGCACAGCGGCTCGCCGGCGGCGACGACGTTGCCGGGCAGGTCGACGCGGCGGACGCGGCCGGCAGGCACCGGGTGGTCGCGGAGGTGGTCGTAGGCCGAGACGACCGAGCACGTGCGGTCGCCACGACGCACGACATCGGCAAGCAGCGACGACGACATCGACGGGCAGCCGGTGACGCCGTTGTCGCCGTTGTCGCGGGTCGAAGTCGGGGGGGGGCACCGTGGCCGCGCCGCGCGCGCGGCGCGGCGCGGCGAGACCGGCCGGGCGTCGCAGGCCGGATCGAGCATCACGCACCCGCGCCGCGCTGACGTTCCCTGCTGACCGTCCCCCGCACAGCGCTGCGACCTGCAGATCGCAGGCGGGGATTTCGTGACGCTCCACCGTCCCCCGGACGCGGTATCACGCTGGCATACCGATTGCTCGCTCGGGTCGCGAATGAAGGAGTCCCCGCCATGATTCGGCCGCTGCGCCCGCTCACCCCGCTCTTCGCCCTCCCCGTCGCCCTCGCCGTCGGGGCGGGCGGCTGCCACTCCGACCGGGTCATCGACCTCGACGTCGATCGCTCGCGAAGGAGCGCGACGCTGCGCCACTACGAGAGCTGCGACGCCCTCGCCGCCGACCTGCGGTCCAACGTCCGCGAGCGGCTGCGCACGCAGCTGCTGCAGGAGCGCGAGCTGCTGCGCGACGGCGGCTACGTGCACCTCACCGTCGACGACAGCCGCGAGGCCGCCGCCGGCGATGGCGGCGCCCGCGATGGCGGCGCCCGCGACGGTCGGCAGGAGGGCGTCGACTTCTCGGGCACCAACAACCAGGAGTCCGGCGTCGACGAGGCCGACCTCGTGAAGACCGACGGCTACTTCCTGTACACCCTGAATGGCGACCGCCTCGAGATCCTGGGCGTCCCCGAGTTCGGCCAGCTCACCGCCGTGTCGTCGACAAGCCTCGAAGGCTACCCGACGCAGCTGCTGCTCGACGGAGACCGCGCCGTGGTGTTCTCGACGATCTACGCCTACGACGCCGCTGCCGTCGACGGAGCGCTCGCCGCCGTCCTGCTCGATGAGGAAGGCACCCCGCACGGCCAGACGCTGACCAAGGTCACGGTGCTCGCCCTCGGCCGTGACCGCGTCGCCCCCACCGTCGAAAAGGAGCTGTACCTCGAGGGCTCCCTGCTGACCGCGCGGCGCATCGGCGACGTCGTGCGGCTGGCCAACTACGGCTGGTTCGACGTGCCCGGCCTGCGCAGCTGGCTGGACGTGCCGGCGAGCGTCTGGGACACGCTGACCCCCGAGTTCCAGCGCCACGCCGCCATCGACGAGGCCTTCTTCGCCGCGCTCGCCGAGAACGACCGCGTCCTCGCCGCCACCGACGTCGACCACTTCGTCCCGCGCCTGTTCGAGAAGCAGGGCGGGCGGCTCGGCGAGCTGGGGCTGCGCGCCGGCTCCTGCGACAACGTCGCCATCCCCGAAGACGGCATGGCCTACGGGTTCACGTCGCTGTTGACCCTCGGCCTTGGTGACCCGGGCGTCAGCGTCGAGGCCGACCACGTCGTCACCAACTTCCCGATCCTCTACGCGAGCACCGACACGCTGCTGCTGGCCGAGCCGGCGCAGGACTGGTGGTGGTACTGGGGCAACGAGGACTTCGAGGAGGCCACCAACATCCACCGCTTCACGCTCGACGGCGCGACGACGACGTACTCGGGCTCGGGCCGCGTCGGCGGCACGCTGCTCGGTCAGTTCGCCCTCGACGAGCACGACGGCGTCGTGCGGGTGGCGGCGACGAAGGGCCAGTGGGGCCGCTGGTGGCAAGAGAACCCGGCGCCGCCGGTCACCCACGTCGTCACGCTGGGCGGCGAGCGCGCGCTGTCCGTGCTCGGCAGCGTCGACGGCATCGCCCCCGACGAGCGCCTGTGGTCGGTGCGCTTCACCGACACCGAGGCGTACCTGGTGACGTTCCGCAACATCGACCCGCTGTGGACCATCGACCTGTCCGACGCGACCAACCCGCGCGTGCTCGGCGAGCTGCACGTGCCCGGCGTGTCGACGTACATCCACCCGCTGGGCGACCACCTCTTGACCATCGGGCTCGCCGGCGATGACGAGGGCCTTGACTGGGGCACGACGCAGCTGTCGCTGTTCGACATCACCGACCGCACCACACCGACGCTCGAGTCGTCGTTGCCGCTGACGCTCGGTCAGGGCGCCGACGGGTGGCAGTACGGCAGCAGCGAGGCGACCTACGAGCACAAGGCGTTTTCGTACTGGGGCCCGCAGGCGCAGGTGGCGGTGCCGTTGTCGACGTGGCGCTACAGCGAGCGTGACGGCTACGAGTACAAGACCGAGCTGGTGCTCGCCCACGCCGAGCCGGGGCAGCCCCTGGCCATCGACGGTCGCATCGACCACAGCGGCTTCTACAACGTCGACCGCGACGCCTGGTGGGACTACCGCGACGTGCGCCGCAGCATCTTCATGGGCGACTACGTCTACGCCATCTCCGACAAGGGCGTGTCGTGCACGCGGCTGTCGGACCTGGCGCTGACGGCAAGCGTGGTGCTGCGCGGCTTCAACGACCGGTGAAGAGTCGCTGAAGGGCTGACGCAACACCGGCCGGGGCCGAGGGGTGGTTCGGCGAAGCGATCGCGGATCTTCCCCTCGTCGCCGCGGCTCTTTGGCGAGACGGGCCTGCGCATCCACGTGCGCGGCTACGGGCCGATGCCGCCGATGCTGCAGCTCATCAACCGCAGCTGGGTTGAGAGCTGCGTGCAGAACGCCGGCGGCCGCGGCGTCCGCGGGACGGCGAACGACGGCCCCGAGGGCTTCGTCGTCGAGGTCTTCTGGTCGCCACGGCGCTCACGGGGAGCGACGCTCGTTCTGCGCTCGCTCTGCGCTCGCTCTGCGCTCGCTCTGCGCTCGCTCTGCGCTCGCTCTGCGCTCGCTCTGCGCTCGCTCTGCGCTCGAGGTGCGAAGGCCGCCAGGGCCCGACTCATGTGGCGGCCAAGGCCGACGTACCGGGATGGCAGCGCCGGCGCGAGGCCGCAGCGCGCCCGAGGCTTGCCACCGGGCCCGCGCTGCGTGACGAAGGCGCATGCGCTTGATCGATCTGGTCTCGGACACCGTCACGCTGCCCACGAAGGCGATGAAGCAGGCGATGGTCGACGCCGCCCTCGGCGACGAGCAGCGCGGCGAAGACCCGACGACGGCGCACCTCGAGGAGCGCGTGGCGGCGCTGCTCGGCGCCGAGCGCGCGCTGCTGTTGCCGTCGGCGACGATGGGAAACCAGATCGCGCTGGCGCTGCACGCCGGCGCTGGCGACGAGGTCGTCGCCCACCGCACCAGCCACGTCGTGCACTACGAGGGCGGCGGCGCGGCGACGACGGCGCGGGCGCAGGTGTACGGCGTGGACGGGCCGCGGGGGATCTTCACCGCCGACGACATCGTCGCCGCCGTGCGCGACGATGACCCGCACCACCCGCGCACGCGCGCCGTCGTCGTGGAGAACACCAGCAACGCCGGCGGCGGCGCGGTGTGGCCCGTGGCGACCTTCGACGCCGTCGTCGCCGCCGCCGCCGCGCGCGGGCTCGCCGTCCACGTCGACGGCGCCCGCCTGTGGAACGCCCACGTCGCCAGCGGCCTTCCCCTGGCCCGTGTGGTGCGTGGGGCGACGACGGTGCAGGTGTGCTTCAGCAAGGGGCTCGGCTGCCCGATGGGCGCGGTGCTCGCGCTGCCGTCGTCGCTGTGGCCGCGGGCCCGCCGCCTCAAGCAGGCGCTGGGCGGCGCGCTGCGGCAGTCGGGCCTGCTGGCCGGCGCGATGCTTCATGCCCTCGACCACCACGTGGAGCGGCTGGCCGATGACCACCGCCGGGCGCGCGCGCTGGCCGCGGGCTTCGCCGCCGTCGACGGCGTGGACGTCGAGCCAGTCGAGACGAACCTGGTGTTCTTTCGCGTGCCCGGGCGGGACGCCGGGGCGGTGCAGGCAGCGCTGCAGGCGCGCGGCGTGCGCGTGGGCGTGGTGGGCAGGACGGTCTCGTCGGGGCCCGCGCGGCTGCGCGCGTGCCTGCACCTCGACATCGAGGACGACGACGTCGCGCGGGCGACGGCGGCCCTTGCCGCGGCCGTCGTCGCTACGCCGGTGGTGAGCGGCGCGTCCTGAAGGGCGGCGCGCCGATCGCGGTCAGGAGCCGGGGGCGGCGAGCAGGGTGGTCTGCGGGGCGGCGCGCAGCGCGGCGAGGCGCGGCAGGCGCGAGCGCTGGATCGTGCCGCCGCCGGCGAGGGCGGCGTCGGCGCTCGCCGTGAACAGGCGCGCGTCGTCCAGCTGCCCGAGCGCGACGCAGGCGTGGGCGGCCAGGAGCCACGGGTCGGCGTGACGGCGCACCTCTTCGTCGTCGAGCAGCGGCAGCAGCGCCGCCAGCGCCTCGGCGGGGCGGTCCGCGTCGACCAGCGCCTCGGCCTGCCCGAGGCGCGCCGGGGTGTGCGCGGGGCGCGTCGCCAGCGCCTGCGACAACGCCGCCAGCGCCCCCGACGGGTCGCCGCGCGCGAGCCGGCAGAGCCCGAGGCCGGTGGCAGGAAACCAGCTCGTCGCGCCGTCGATCAGCCAGTCGGTGAAGACCTGTCCCGCGGCGGCGAGGCAGCGCTCGTAGGCCTGACAGGCGTCGTCGAGGCCCGCCGCGCGCGCGGCCTCGTCGACGGCGGCGTCGACGCGGCGCTCGGCGATCTGGGCCTGCAGCAGATCGAGGTTCGGGTGACGCGCGCCCCAGCGGGCCGCCTGTCGCAGCGTGGCGTCCACGTCGTCCAGGGCGCCGCGGCCGAGCTGGTGCATGGCCTTCACGGTCGCCAGCGCGACGGGCGAGGGCAGGCGCGCGCTCCACGCGTGCTCGGGGATCGTGGCGGCGAGCCGCGCCAGCGCCTGCCAGCCGGCGTCGGCGGCCTCGGCGGCGGTCTGCACGATGGCGGGGTCGCTGGCGCCCTGTCGCTCCCAGGCGAGGTACGTCCACGGCAGGGGGTTGTCGGGCTGCTCGTGACACCAGCGCTCGAGCAGCGTCAGGTTGCGTTGCTTCTTGCCACGGGCGACGGCGACCTCGGGCGTGTAGCCGTAGTGCACCAGCGCGACGTCGAGGTTGCGGACGCGGCGCCCCTCGAGCCACGCCGACACGTTCTCGTGGACGCGGCCCTGCCAGCGGAACTCGTCGTCGCGGCGGAACAGGCGCGGCAGCGCGGTCGGCTCATCATAGCGGCAACCGGGTCGGGTCAACACGTCATCGATGGCGTCGTCGACGCGCCGGGCGTTGCACAGCGTGAGGAACCCGCAGTCGAAGCCGCCCTCGTCGCAGGCACGCCGAAGGGCCGCGACGGCGCCGGGCGCGAGGCGCTCGTCGGCGTCGAGCTGCAGCAGCCATTCGCAGCGGGTGGCGGCGAGGGCGGCGTTGCGGGCGGCGGCGAAGTCGTCGACCCAGACGAACGGAACGACGACGGCGCCCGCGGCCACGGCCAGCGCCACGGTGCGGTCGGAGCTGCCGGTGTCGACGACGACGAGCTCGTCGGCGAGCCCTGCCACCGACTGCAGGCAGCCGGGCAGCCACTGCTCCTCGTCGCGGACGATCATGCACAGCGCGATGCGGGTCATGCACGGTTCCTCGTGGCGACGACGGCCAGGTGCGCCCGTCCGTTGTCATCGAGCACACTACGAAGGTCCCGGCGCGCGCGGCAACATCGACGTCACCGGCGCCGCGACCCACGCAAGCGTCAGCAGAGCAACAGCAAACGCGGCTCGTCGCCGGGCCCGGTGCGCGGCGCGCGGTGGATGCACGGCGGCACCAGCGCGCCGGGCCACTGGGTCGCGAGGCGCCACAGCTCGCCGACGCCGAACGCGCACGGCGCCGCGCCGTCCACAGGCTCGTAGTGCAGGTCGAAGGATCCCTTTCGGACGAAGGCGGCGAAGCCGTCGTCGTCCTCAACGTCGCGATCCGCGCGGCCGTGGGCGCCGCGCTCCTGTCGCCAGACGGCGCGCAGCGCGGCGACCACGGCAGGGTCGTCCGTGCGTCGGCGGGCGTGGTCGTTGTCAAGGGCCTCGGTGGGCTTGCCGTGGTAGGTGCACAGCCACGTGTCGACAGCGACGGGGGCGCGGTCGACGTGCAGCGACAGCACGTCGGTGGCGATGGGCAGTCCGCGGTCGTCGCGCGGGTAGTCGACGATGCAATTGACCACCGGGTCGAGGCCGAGCGCGTGCAAGCGGGCGACGTCGTCGACGATCGCCGCCGCCGCGGCGCGCGCGCCAGGGCCGAGCGGCAGCGCGGCGAGGGCGTCGACGTCGACGATCGCAAGGCCGGCGGTGGGGGCGAGCGCGCGGGCGAGGGCGCCGAAGTCGCCGTCCAGCGTGCGCGGCCAGTACAGCGCGTTCACGCCGCCGCGCAGCGGCGTGGCGACGAGCGCGTCGAACGTCGCCACCGCGCGCGCGCGGGGCAGCGGCGCCCACCGTTGCTGCTGCGGAGTCATGGCCGCCGGTAGCAGTCGAGGACGGCAACGGGAAGCACGCGCGTCGGTCGGCGTGGGTGTCGCAGCGCCGACCAACGCGCTTTGACGCTGGCGCCGTCGCCTGCGAAGAGCGCGCAGTGCACGGTGTGGGATCCCGCAACAAGCTGACGCCGAGCCACGCGCGGCTGTACCCCGGTGACGACGTCGTCGACGTCGCGGGCCGGGCGCTGTGCGCGGTGCACTGCCTGCCGCGCAAGGAGCTGCACGAGGCCTACGAGATGGCGCGGCGGGTCAGCGCTCGCAGCGCGCGCGGCGGCCGCGTCGTCGACCTGTGCTGCGGGCAGGGGCTGCTGGCGCAGCTGCTGCTCGTGCTCGACGAGCGCTTCACCCACGCCGTCGCCGTCGACCGCCGCCTGCCGGCGAACCACGGCGTCGTGCACGCCGCGCTGGTCGGCGCGTTTCCGTCGCTCGCCGGTCGGGTCGCGTTCGTGCAGGCGCGGCTCGACGCCGTCGCCGTCGATGCCAATGACATCGTCGTGTCGTGTCACGCCTGCGGCGCGCTGACCGACGACATCCTCGCCCACGCCGTCGACGCCGACGCCCGCGTCGCGGTGCTGCCGTGCTGCCACCGCACCCGCGCGCGCGACGACCTGCGCGACCACGACGACCCCGCCGCCGTGATCGACGCCGAGCGCGCGCAGCGCCTGCGGGCCCTCGGCTACGCCGTCGTCGTCGACGCCATCCCCGCCGCGGTCAGCCCGAAGAACCGCCTGCTGGTGGGCTGGCCCGCAGGCGTCGCCGCCGTGTTCGGGACGAGCGCGTAGGCGCAGCGCGGTCAGGGCTCCCACGCGGCGAGGGCCAGCGCGGCGTCGGCAAAGCGCAGCGACGCCAGCAGGCCGAAGGCGACGTCGAGCTGCGCCTGCGCGACGGCGTCGCCGGCGTGGCGCTTGCGGAGCCGATGGAGCTTCTGGACGAGGTCGAAGGCGTGGGCGGGGACGTCGACGCCCAGCGTGTGTTGCACGACCTGCAGCGGGCGGTGGCCGAACTCGACGGTGGGCTCGAGCATCGTGCCTTCGCCGTAGTCGTTCCACGTCGCCAGCTGCACGGGGCCGCCGGCGGCGAGCGCGGTGGTGAGGCTCTCTTGCAGGGTCGCGGTGTCGCGGTGGTCGATGTGGAACAGCGTGTCCCCCCATCCGCCCTCCCGATAGAAGTCCTGGAACCCGGGGAACGCCACGCCCATGCGCGTGCCGTCGGCGAGGGGCCGCGCGTAGAAGTCGGCGAGGTGGGCCGAGTACGGCCGCGCGTCCTGGTAGATCCACGCGTACTCGCCGGCGGCGGCGCTGCCGGCCTCGCCGGACTCGTACCAGAGGGTCAGCAGCGCGAGCGGCTCGGGGGATTCGGCGAGGATCGTCGACCACTCGCCGGGCGTCTGGAAGTGCTGGGGTCCAAACGTCATCAGCAGGGGCCGCCCTGCTGCGCTGCCCGCGCTGGCCACGCCGCCCGCGCCGAGCCGGACGTAGTGGGGCGAGCCGAAGAACGAGGCCATGAAGCGCAGGTCGGCGCGGGCCTGGGCGACGCCGTCTACGATCACGCCCGCCTGCAGCGCGTGGCGCACCGACTGGTCTTCGTAGACGAAGGCGAACTGCAGCCCGGCGGCCGGGAGCCTGGCGAGCAGCGCCTCGACGTTGCGGCCGATCAGCGGATAGTCGGCGTGCGACGACGTGCCGTACCAGTCCACCAGCACGCCATCGATGCCGGCGAATTTCATCAAGAGCACCTGGTACTCGAGCACGTCGGGGTCCGACGACGCGTAGGGGCCGATGAGCGGATAGGCGTGGGCGGCGATCTCGCGTCGCCCGGTGGCCACGTCGACGATCGTGTCGGGATCGCGGTTGGCCATCGTCCAGTGGATGCCCCAGCGCCCCTGGTTCGTCGCCGGCGTCTCGAACCACGGCATGTAATGCACGAACACCGGGGTGCGCACGGTCTTTTGGACCGGCACCGCCGACGCTGCTTCGCCTTCGCCTTCTCCTTCGCCTTCTTCTTCGCCCTCTCCTTCGCCCTCTCCTTCTCCCTCTCCTTCTCCCTCTCCTTCTCCCTCTCCTTCTCCCTCTCCTTCTCCCTCTCCTTCTCCCTCTCCTTCTCCTTCTCCCCCC
>Ga0194129_10004377_pt1 | contig 18867 bp, 19 predicted proteins | sample TA2KigCa35mmetaG_FD_150862 | JGI IMG/M metagenome (GOLD analysis project Ga0194129, IMG submission 150862) | Freshwater microbial communities from Lake Tanganyika, Tanzania - TA2015038 Kigoma Deep Cast 35m | ecosystem: Environmental > Aquatic > Freshwater > Lake | place: Tanzania: Lake...
AGAGCGCGCTCGACGTCCTCGAGTTGCTCGGGCGACAGGACACGAAGGAGGTCGAGGCGGCTCGAGCGGTGTGCCACGCGCTGGGCCTCGCGGCGCAGTTCGAGGCCGTTCTGCCGTCTGGGCCTTGAGTGCAGCCCGCGGCGGAGTTGTCGGCGCGCATCGAGCCGTTCGAGGCGGTCACGCTCGAGGTGGGGCGGCTCTTCTTGCCGCGCCCGCTCACTCGGCCGCTTCGCGCTTGCCCTTCAAGAGCGGGAAGCCCGCCGCCTCGCGCTGCGCCATCCACGCCTCGGCGACCTGCCGCGCGAGCGCGCGCACGCGGCCGATGAAGCGCTGCCGCTCCGTCACGCCGATCGCCCCGCGCGCGTCGAGCACGTTGAAGCGGTGCGCGGCCTTCACGAGGCAGTCGTACGCCGGCAGGACGAGCGTCTCGCCCGGCGAGAGCACGAGCTCCTCGACCTTCTTGCCCTTCTTCTCGACCTCGCGCTTCTCGGCGCCCCGCTCGAGCAGGCGCTTCACCTCGACCTCGAGGTGGTCGAACGCCGCGAAGTGCTCGGCGACCGGCGCCTCCTCGAAGTTGTAGGTCGACCACTCCCACTCGGAGCGCTTGTAGAGGTCGCCGTACGAGACGCCGGGGCCGTACTCGAGCGCGTACACGTCGTCGACGTTCTGCAGGTACATCGCGATGCGCTCGACGCCGTAAGTGAGCTCGCCGCACACCGGCTTGCAGTCGAAGCCGCCGACCTGCTGAAAGTAGGTGAACTGCGAGATCTCGAGCCCGTCGAGCCACACCTGCCAGCCGAGGCCCCAGGCCCCGAGCGTCGGCGACTCCCAGTCGTCCTCGATGAAGCGCACGTCGTGCTCGAGGGGCTTGGTGCCGAGGGCCGCGAGCGACTCGAGGTAGAGATCCTGGATGTCGGGCGGGTTCGGCTTGAGGATGACCTGAAACTGGTGGAACTGCTGCAGCCGGTTCGGGTTGTCGCCGTAGCGGCCATCGGTCGGCCGCCGCGACGGCTCGACGTAGGCGACGTTCCACGGCTCGGGCCCGAGCGCGCGCAGGAAGGTCGCGGGGTTGTAGGTGCCCGCGCCGACCTCCGAGTTGTACGGCTGCACGACGAGGCAGCCGCGGTCCGCCCAGAATTTCTGCAGCGTGAGGATGATGTCCTGGAAATACATGCGCGCGACCACCGGTTACCAAAGGCCGCGCGCCCCCTCAACGAGAACGAGCGCGCCGGGCCCCTGAGAGACTAGTCTTCTCGCGCCGTGACCACCCCCGAGGCCGCGCCTACCGCCCCGACGAGCTCGAGCACCGTCACCCTCGTCCGCCGCTCGAAGGCGACCGGCGAGGAGCGGACCTTCCACCTCGTCGGCACCGCTCACGTCTCGCGCAAGAGCGTCGAGGAGGTGCGGGAGATGATCCTCGCGACCCGCCCCGACACGGTCTGCGTCGAGCTGTGCGCCACGCGCCACGCCGCCTTGACCGACGACACGCGCTGGCGCTCGATCGACGCGGCGTCCATCGTCGGCGAGGGCAGGGCTGGGTTCGTGCTCGCGACCCTGGCGCTCCAGTCGTTTCAGAAGCGCATGGGCGACAAGCTCGGGGTGCGGCCCGGAGCCGAGCTGCTCGCCGCCTGCGACGCCGCGCGCGAGGTCGGGGCCGAGGTCGTGCTCGCCGATCGGGACGCGCAGATCACGCTGCGGCGGGCCTGGGCGAACCTCGGCCTCGCCAAGCGCCTGGTGCTAGGCGCCGGGCTCTTCGCGAGCGCGCTCGGCACCGATGCGATCGAGGAGGCCGACATCGAGGCGCTGAAAGAGCGCAAGCACGTGTCCGACGTGATGGGCGAGCTTGGGCGTCGCTTGCCCGAGGTCAAGGTGCCGCTCATCGACGAGCGCGACAGCTACCTCGCGAGCGGCATCGAGGAGTCGCCCGGGGCCACGGTGGTCGCGGTGGTCGGTGCCGGTCACGTCGAGGGGATCCTCGCGACGTTCGGGGCGCGCGTCGATCGCGCCGCGCTCGAGGCCCCGCCGCCCCCACGAGTCGGACAGAAGCTCGCGGCCGGGCTGCCCGTCGCCCTCGCGCTGGGGCTCGCGCTCCTCGCGTCGAGCCGCGGGGCCGCGCCCATGTCCCTCGCCCTCGCCTGGGTCGCGCCCGCCACCGCCGCGCTCGGCCTCGCCCTCCTCGCCGCGCGCGCGCGCGTCGAGACCTGGCTCGTCGCGCTCGTGACGGCGCCGCTGCTCGCGCTCGTGCCCTCGGCGTCGTCGCGGGTCCTCGGGGGGCTCGAGGTCACCCTGCGACGCCCCTCGCCCGACGACGGTGCGCGCCTCGGCCGCGAGCTCTCGGTCCCGCGCGAGGCGCTCGTGAACCCGATCGTGCGCGCCCTGGTCGTCGCCGTGGTCGCGGAGCTCGCCGCCTCTGTCGGACGGCTCGTCGCGGTGGTGTGGCTCGTGGTCGCGCTCGCGCGAGCGAGCTGACGGCGCGCCGAGGAGGCGTCGGCCTCAGCCCCCGTCGCGGCCCACCCCGAGGAAGCGCACGAGCGCACCGTTCACCTCGGTCGGACGCTCGAGGTGCAAGAAATGGCCGGCCCCGCGCACGCGGACGACCTCGCAGCCGCGCTCGTAAGCCGCCTCGCAGCCGCGCGCGAGGCCTAGATCGACGCAGCCGTCGTCCACGCCGTGCAGGTACATCGCAGGGACGCGCGTCCGCGCGAGCAGCAACCCCAGCACCTCGCGCGTAGGCCGAAGGAGCGCCCGGTAATATCCGAGCGGCCCCTCGACGTGGGGCTCGAGCGCCGCGCGGACCGCCTCGAGCTCCTCCGGCGACGGCGAGTACCCCGGCGACCAGCGCCGCCACAGCGCCTCGATCCGCGCGAAGCCGTTCGCGCGAACCCGGGCATCGGCGGAGCGCGGCTGGAACTCCAGCATGTAGAACGAGCGGCGCAGCTGCGCGGGCGCGAAGAACCGCGGGAGCGCGACCCGCAGGTGCGGCACCGCCAGCGTGATCAACCGCGCGAGACGCGAAGGCGCGCGGGCCGCGGCCGCGTAGCTCGCGATGGCTCCCCAGTCGTGACCGACCAGCGAGAAGCGGGCCTCCGGCGAGAGCGCCTCGCCGACCGCGAGCAAATCGTCCCCGAGGGCCGCGGCGTCGTAGCGGCCGTCCCGCGCGGCCGAGCTCGGGGCGTAGCCCCGCATCGCGAGCGTCGCCACGCGAAACCCGGCCTCAACGAGCGCCGGGACCTGGTAGCGGAACGTCGCCGGGCAGTCCGGGAAGCCGTGGGCGAGCACCACCAGCGGCCCCGCTCCGACCGCCTCGACCACCAGCTCGACCGCCCCGCGCGCGATCACTTGCGTCTCTCTCGTGGCACCCATCGTCGAGCGTGATTATACGACCGCAGGGAAAAACAAGATGACCACCGATTCGACGGCTAGCCCGAACACGTTCGCCTTCAAGGCCGAGGTCCAAAAGGTCCTCTCGCTCGTCATCAACTCGCTCTACACGAACCCGGAGGTCTTCCTCCGCGAGCTCGTCTCGAACGCCTCCGACGCGCTCGACAAGGCTCGCTTCCTCCAGCTCACCGCGGGCGACGCCGTCGTCCGCACCGAGGAGGAGCCGGCGATCCGCATCACCCTCGACGAGGAGCACCGCTCGCTCACCATCGAGGACAACGGCGTCGGCATGACCCGCGACGAGGTGATCGAGAACCTCGGCACCATCGCGCGCTCCGGCACGTCCGAGTTCTTCGCGAAGTTCGCCGAGGCCTCGAAGAGCGGCGACAAGGACCGCGCCCTCGAGCTCATCGGCCAGTTCGGCGTCGGCTTTTACGCGGTGTTCATGGTCGCCGATCGCGTCGACGTGGACACGCGCTCGATCAAGGTCGGCTCCGAGGCCGTGCTGTGGCGCTCGTCCGGCGACGGCGAGTTCACGGTCGCCGCGGGCGAGCGCGAGGCCCCGGGCACCCGCATCACGCTCCACCTCAAGGAGGACGCGGCCGAGTTCGCCGAGGAGTGGCGCGTCGAGCACGTCATCGAGAAGTACTCGAACTTCGTCATGTTCCCGATCCACGTCGGCGACAAAGTGGCGAACCGCTCGTCGGCGCTCTGGCGGCTCCCGAAGTCGAAGGTCTCCGAGGAACAGCACGTCGAGTTCTTCAAGCTCGTCACGAACGGCTCCGCCGGCGACGCGCCGCTCGCGACGATCCACTGGTCGGTCGACGCGCCCGTGCAGTTCTCGGCGCTCGTCTACGTGCCCTCGAAGGCGACGATGGAGCTGTTCTCGTCGCGGCAGCTCCCCGGTCTCCGCCTCTACGCGAGGCGCGTCCTCATCATGGAGAGCTGCGACAAGCTCCTGCCGACCTACCTACGATTCTTGCGCGGCGTGGTCGACTCCGAGGACGTGCAGCTCAACGTCTCGCGCGAGACGCTCCAGGAGAACCGCACCATCCGGCAGATCGAGCAGCAATTGACGAAGCAGGCGCTGAAGGCGCTCGAGGCGCTCGCCGCCGACGAGCCCGAGAAGTACCTCGCCTTTTGGCGTCAGTTCGGCGTCATCTTGAAGGAGGGCGTCTCGACCGATTTCCGGAACAAGGACCTGCTCGCCAAGCTCTATCGCTTCCCGTCGCTCCGCGGGTCGAAGGACGCGCTCCTTGGCCTCGAGGACTACGTGAAGGCGAAGCCCGAGGCGCAGCGCGCGATTTACTACCTCACCGGCAACGATCTCGAGCAGCTGAAGGCGAGTCCCTTGCTCGAGGCGTTCCGCGCACGCGAGCTCGACGTGCTGCTCCTCACCGATCCGATCGACGAGTGGATGGTGAACGGCCTCCGCAGCTTCGAGGGCCTCGAGCTTGTCAGCGTCGCGCACGGCGAGCTCGACCTCGACGCGGTCGCGAAGCCCAAGACGCCCGAGCCCTCCCCGGCCGACGACGCTCGCACCAAGGCCGCGGTCGCCGCGATCGAGCGCGTGCTCGCGGAGCGCGTGGTCTCGGTGCGTGCCTCGCGCCGCCTGACCGAGACCGCGAGCTGCCTCGTGTCCCGGCAGGGCGATCCGAGCGCGAACCTCGAGCGGCTGATGAAGGCCTTCGACGAAGACAAGGTCGAGGCGAAGAAGCGCGTCCTCGAGGTGAACCCAGCGCACCCGATCGTCGAGAGCCTCGGGCTCCTCGTCGAGCGGGACCCGGCTTCGCCGCGCATTCAGCTCCTCGGTGAAATGCTGTATGACCAGGCTCTGCTGAGCGAGGGCGTGGTCGAGGATCCGGCTCGCCTCGTGCGGCGAATCCAGGATCTTCTCGTCGAGTCCGCCCGCAACGCCGCGGCCGCGGCCGAGGCTCCTCGAGGCTGACGCGAAGCGAGCTCCCCGTGGCGATCCGACTCCACATCAACATCGATCACGTCGCGACGCTGCGGAATGCGCGCGGCACCCGCTACCCCGATCCTGTCGTCGCCGCGCAGCTCTGTGAGCAGGCCGGCGCGGACGGGATCACCGCACACCTGCGCGAGGACCGTCGCCACGTTCGCGATGACGACATGGCGCGGCTTCGCGCCGCTGTGACGACGCTCCTCAACATGGAGATGGCCGCGACCGACGAGATGGTCGCGATCGCGCTGAAGCTCCGCCCCGACGTCGTCACGCTGGTGCCGGAGCGCCGCGAGGAGCGCACGACCGAGGGCGGGCTCGACGTCGTCGGGCAGCGCGTCGCGGTGGCGAAGGCCGTCTCGAGCCTCGTAGGCGCCGGGATCAAGGTGAGCCTCTTCGTCGCGGCCGACGAGGCGCAGCTGCGGGCCTCACGCGAGCTCGGCGTACAGCAGATCGAGCTCCACACCGGAGAGTACTGCCACGCTCCGACGCCGTCCGAGCTCACGAAGCTCCGAGAGGGCGCGGAGCTCGCGCACGCGCTCGGGCTCGAGGTCGCCGCGGGTCACGGGCTCACCCGTCACAACGTGCTCGAGGTCGCCGCTCTGTCCGAGGTGACCGAGCTCAACATCGGGCACGCGCTGATCGCGGATGCGGTGTTCGTCGGCCTGCCGCAGGCGGTGCGCGAGCTGCGCGAGGCGGTGCTTCGCGGCGTCGCGCGGCGGCCTCGGGGAGCCTGAGCGCGGTGCTGCTCGGCCTCGGCATCGACGTGTGCTCCATCGCGCGGATGGAGGCGGTGCTCGCGCGCTGGGGCGAGCGCTTTGCCGAGCGGATCCTCGCGCCGGAGGAGCTCGCGCGGCTCGCCGGTCGGCTCGATCGCGCGGCCGCGCTCGCGGGGCGCTTCGCCGCGAAAGAGGCGGCGGCCAAGGCCATGCAGGGTGGCATCGGCGTGGGCTGGCACGACCTCGAGGTGCGCGGCGCGGCCAAGCGTCCGCCCGAGCTCGTCCTTCACGGGCCGGCGCGCGCGCTCGCAGACAAGGTGGGCGTGAGGCACGTGCACCTGTCGATCACGCACGACGCGGGGGTCGCCGCGGCCGTGGTCATCCTCGAGGGGGAGCCCACCGGAGAGCCGTGGCGATGAGCCGTAAACCAGCGAGCCCGAGGCCCGCGCCCTATCGCCCGCTCGTCGCGATGACGGCGGCGGGCATGCGCGCCTACGACCGGCACGCGAGCGAGGCGTGCGGCGTGCCCGGCGTCGTCTTGATGGAGAACGCGGGGCGGGGCGCGGCCGAGCTCATCGCCGCGCGCATGTCCGCGCGAAGCGGACCTGCCGTGATCGTCTGCGGCAAGGGCAACAACGGCGGCGATGGCTTCGTCGTGGCGCGACACCTCGAGGCGCGCGGCCTCGCGACCGAGGTGTTCCTCGTCGGGCGACGGGACGACGTCCGCGGCGATGCCCGCGTCAACCTCGAGGCTCTGCTCGGCCTCGGCGTCGAGGTCGTCGAGCTCGACGAAGGGCTCGGGGCGCTCGAGGAGGGGCTCTCGCGTGCGAGCGTCGTCGTCGATGCACTCTTCGGCACCGGGCTGTCGCGGCCCGTCGACGGGCTCGCCAAAGAGGCCATCGAGGCGGTCGCAGAAGCCCTCGTGCCCGTCATCGCGCTCGACGTCCCGTCGGGGATCGACGCGACGACCGGCGAGGTGCTCGGTGTCGCGGTGCGGGCGACGGTGACCCTCTCGTTCGCTCACCTGAAGACCGGCTTGCTCCAGGGCGCGGGCGTCCGCTACGCCGGCGCGGTCGAGCTCGTGGGCCTCGGGTTGCCCGACGGCGCGCTCCTCGACGCGGTCGGCTACGAGGCCGAGGCTGTCGAGGCCGCCGATGTGCGGCTCGCGCGCGGCTTTCGGGCCCCCGACGCGCACAAGTACCGCGCTGGCAACGTGGTCGTCTTCGGCGGCAGTCGCGGCAAGGTCGGCGCGGCGCTCCTCGCCGCGTCCGCGGCGCTGCGCGGAGGGGCTGGCCTCGCGACGATCGCGAGCTGGCCCGAGGTGGTCGACGCGCTCGATGGCCGGGTGCTCGAAATCATGACGCTCGGCCTCGATCGAGGCGCGCTCTCCGCGTCGATCGTCGAGGCCCTGGCGCGCCGCGGCGCGCTGGTGGTCGGGCCCGGCCTGGGTCTCGACGAGCCGGCTCGCGAGCTTGCGCGACGGGTGGCGCTCGAGGCCGAGGCCCCGGCCGTCCTCGACGCCGACGCGCTCTCCGCCTTCGCCGGCCACGCGGAGCAGCTCGCCTCTGCCCGCGGCGTGCGCGTCCTCACGCCACACGGTGGCGAGCTCACTCGACTGCTCGACACGACCGTCGCCGCGATCGAGAGCGACCGCTTCGGCGCGGCGCGACGCGCGGCCGCCGCCACGCGCGCGGTCGTGGTCCTGAAGGGGCCGCACACCGTCGTCGCGCACCCCGACGGCGAAGCGCGCTTCGTCCACGGTGCGCTGCCTGCCCTCGCGACGGCCGGCGCCGGCGACGTCCTCGCGGGCCTCACCGCGGCCTTCCTCGCGGCGCCCTCGCCGAAGGATGGGCTCGGCGTCGAGGCGCGGCTCCAGCACGCGTTCGACGTCGCGTGCGCCGCGGCGTTCGTCCATCTCGCGGCCGCGCGGCTCGCGCTCGGCCGACTCTCGGCCGAGGCGGGCGAGCTCGATCGCGGCCTCCTCGCCGGTGACGTCGTCGACGCGCTGCCTGCCGCGCTCGCGGGGCTCTGAGCGTCGGCGCGTCACGGCGGACACACGGCGGCGGCCGCGGACCCACACGCTGGAGCGCCAAACGCCTCAATGGCGAATGATTTCAGCATTTTGAAGTGGTCTCTGCGCTGGCATTCGGGTTGCGAATCGCTCCCGGCATGAACCCCCTCCAGACCACCACCTCGACCTTCGCCTCGACCCCGCCCGACGCCTCCCTGCTCGACCTCTCCGAGGCGCCCGTGCGGAGCCAGCTCGCGAGGCTGCGCCCGGAGCTCTTCGCCCGCGCCTTGCGCCTCACGCGCTCGCGGAGTCGGGCCGACGATCTCGTGCAAGACACCATGCTGCGGGCGCTCCGCTTCGAGCATCAGTTCCAGGGCGGCAGCAACCTGCGCGCCTGGGTCGGTCGGGTGCTCACCAGCGTGTTTCTTAGCGGCTATCGAAGCGAGCGCCGCGCGCGTCGCGCGTTCGAGCGCCTCGCGGTCGATCCGTGCGCGTGGACCGAGCCCGTGGCGGCGCCGTCTCCGCGCTCCTTGTCGTCGTCGATCGAGCGCGCGCTCGCCGCGCTGCCGCAGAGCTACCGCGAGGCGGTGGTGATGGTCGATCTCGAGGAGCAGAGCTACCGCGACGCTGCCGCGCAAGCGGGCGTTCCCGTGGGCACGATCATGAGCCGACTGCACCGGGCGCGAAAGGAGCTCGCCCGGCGCCTCGACGAGGAGGCCCCGCGAGAGGTCGCGCCGCGCGCCGCCTGAAACGGGGCCGGCGGTCGCGGCGATGAGCTTGGAGGAGCCACCGCATGCGCATCGATCCCTTCTCCGTCCCGCGTCTCTCGGCAGCCGTGCTCGCGGCGCTCGTTCCCCAGCTCGCGCTCGCCGAGGTCGCCCGCGCGGCTCCCGCCCGCCCGCTCGCGCCCCTCGACGAGCCGCTCCCCCGCGCGTTGGGCGAGGCCTCCGTCGCCGTCACCCTCGGCGCCGAGCTCCGGCCACCGGCGAACGACTGGCGCGCCGGCCTCCTCGTCTCGCTGCCGCTCGAGCGCGTCGCGTCGTCGCCGCGTCGCACGAGCGCGTCCGCGAGCCCCCGGGCCGGCGCGTCGCCGGAGCCCGCCCCTGAAGCGAGGGCGCCCGGGACGAGCCCGCTCCGCGCCTCCACCCCGAAGAAGACTGGGCTCGTGGTGACCCCAGGTCGCTCCTCCGAGCCCGCGACCCCCGCCCCCGCGTCGAGCTCGAGCCCTCCTCGCCCCGACCCCGCCCCACCGCTGCTCGTGAGCGACCGCACCCTTCGCCGCCTGCTCGCCCTCTCCGGGCGCGATCTCCGCGAGGCGACCGAGGCGGCCCTCCGTGCGAGCGGTCACGCCGCCGAGCGCGCGCAGCTCCTCGAGCTCTCACGCCGTGCGCGCTGGTCCTCGGCACTGCCACAGCTGCGCGTACGGGTCGCCCGCGCCTCGAGCGAGAACGCGGCGCTCATGCCGACCTCCTACGATCCGCTCCGGCAGACGGCGTCCGGTGGCACCACGACCTGGCTCGAGGCCCGCGCGACGTGGAGCCTCGATCGAGCCGTCTTCGGGTCCGAGGAGCTGCGGCTCGTGCGGCACGCCGAAGAGTCGCGACGCGCCGAGGACGACCTCGCCCGACGGGTGGCCACGTTGCTGTTCGAGTGGCAAGAGGCCGTCGCCGAGCGCCTCGATCCCAGCGCGTCGTTTCGCGAGTGTCGCCGCGCGCACGTTCGAGAGCTGTCCCGAGGCGCCGAGCTCGATCGCCTGACGAACGGCTGGTTCGAGCGCTTTCGCGCGCGTCGGCCGCCGCTCCCCGAGGCCGAGTGCCTCACCATCGCCGAGCGCGTCGAACCTTGAGCGGCTCCCTGCGCGCCGTCACTTTCGAGCCCCACGCCGAGCCTCGTGGTAAGCCGCTCGCATGAAGCACGAGATGACGCACGACCTCAGCACCGAGCTCGCTCGCAAGGTCGCCGAGCGCGCGTTCGAGAGCTACCGCCAAAAGTACGCCGACTTCGCGCCGTCCCTCACCTGGGTGAGCGACACCGCTGCGCGCGCCTCCTTCTCCGCGCGCGGCGTCGAGCTCCGCGGCACCGTCGAGCTCGCGCCCGGCAAGATCTCGCTCGATCTCGACGTGCCGTTCATGCTGCGCATGTTCCAGGGCAAGGCAGCCGCGATCCTCGAGCGCGAGCTCACGCTCTGGCACGATCGCGCCAAGAAAGGCGAGTTCAGCTGACGCTCTTCAGCGCCGCTGGCCGAACGAGCCCCACCACGATGCACGCGCCGCTCAGGCCGGCAGCGTCACTCGGCTCGCGACCGCGAGCGGCACGAAGGTCGCGCCGGCCCTCCTCGCGAGGCACGCGCAGACCTCGGCGCGCCCCGCGAACCCCGCCAACGTGATCGCGCCGCGCACCCCGTCGACCGGCACATCGGTCGTCGAGGTCGCGACCGCGTTCGCCTCGGCCCGCGCCGTGAACATTCGAACGACGAACTCGCCTCCCGGAGCGTCCGCGAGCGCACGCGCGTAGCGCACCGGGCGCAGCTCCCACGCGATCGACAGGCGCTCGCCCGGCAGCGCCGCGAGCTCAAGCCGGTCGCGCTCGATGGTCGGCCGTCGGACCTCCTCGATCGACGGCGCGATCGGCTGCGCGACGGCCACCTCGCTCGGCTCCGCGATCGGCTCCGCCGTGGGCTCGGCGGTGAGCTCCGCGACGGTCGGCTCGGGCTCCGCGCTCGCTGCTGCGCTCGGCGGCGCCGAGCGGCCGAGCCGCTTCCTCCACGCCTCGGCCAGCTCCTGCGCCGCGGCGTGCGAGGGCTCGCGCTCCAGCACCTGCTCGATCACCGCGACTCCCTTCGCGACGTGGCCCTGCGCCACGTAGATCTCGGCGAGCGTCACGGTGGGCAGGGGAGGAGGCGGCGGCGGCAGCGGCTCCGGCAGCTCGCTTCGGAAGAGCCGCGCGGCCTCCGGCAGATGAAGGCCCTTCGAGACGACCTGCGCCACGAGGTCGCGCGCGCGCCCGAGCCACCCGCGCACGCCGCTTGCGCTGGGGGCCACGCGCTTGACGATTTCGTCGACCAGCTCGCTCTGAGTGAGCACGGCCGGCCGCGGCACGCCCAGCGCCTCGGCGCGTGCGAAGAGCTCGTCTCGGTTCAGCCTGCGGAGCTCGTCTCGCTTCATGGGCGCCGCACTTTACCCGCAGTCGCCCACCGTTTCGAGGGGCCACGCGGTTGAACCCAGTGGCGGGCTGCACTACTTCTCGACTTTGCCCTGCTCGTCGCTTCGCTCCGCGCGTGTCGACGACTTCCCGTTCGTCTCAACGAAGAACACGACCATCATGGTTCTCCGCTTGCTCGCCCTGTCGCCGCTCGCTTTCGTCTTCGCCTGCGCGGCGAGCCAGCCGCCTGCTCCCCCTCCGCAGGCCAGCGCGACGCCCGTCGAGCCGCCGCCCGCGCCCGTCGTCGCGGCGCCCGCCGCTCCGGGTCCGATCACGGTGGACGTGTTCACCGCCCCCGACGAGGCCAGCGCGGTGAACTCCTACCTCGTGCAGAACGATCGTGAGCTCATCGTCGTCGATGGCCAGATGGTCGTCCCCGCGGCGCAGGGCCTCGTCGAGAAGATCAAGGCGACCAAGAAGGCCCCCAAGGCCTTCTTCCTCACTCACGCGCATCCCGACCACTACTTCGGCTTCCACGCGCTGCAGCAGGCGTTCCCGGGCGCGCCCGTCTACGCGACCGCGGGCGTGAAGGCGGAGTTCGACGGCGCCGCGAAGGGGACCCTCGAGCCGATGAAGGGAATGCTCGGCGCCGCTGCGCCCACGGACATCGCGAAGGTGACGCTCCTCGAGGGCGCGCTCGAGCTCGGCGGCGAGAAGCTCGAGGTGATCGAGCTGAACGGCGGCGAGCACAGCGTAAGCGCGATCGTCCGCATCCCCTCGATCAAGGCCGTCCTCGCGGGCGACCACCTCTACGCGAGCGTCCGCAACTGGATGAAGGTGTGCGACGGCAAGACCTGGATCGGCCACCTCGAGGAGTGGAAGAAGGGCGACGCCGCCACCACCTACTACCCGGGCCATGGCGCGGCGAGGGGCGGGGCCGACCTCCTCGACGCCAACATCGCCTGCATCCAGGGCTTTGAGGCCGAGGTCGCCAAGGCCAAGGGCAAGGACGAGGCGGCGCTCGTCGCCGACGCGATGAAGCTCGCGCTGGCGAAGTTCCCGACGCACCGTGCGCCGCAGTTCCTTGACTGGACGATGGCCGACTACCTGAAGTGCTCGCGCCCGGCGAAGGGCGGGAAGGCTGCTGCACCCGCGAAGTCCGCCGCACCCGTGAAGCTCGCCGCACGGGCGAAGAAGTGACGGCCGACGTCCTCCCCGACCTCGCCGCGACGAGCGAGCCTGCCTCGGAGGCGCGCTCGCTCGTCCCGGTCGGCTGGGCGGTACCCGCCCGGATCCGCCTGCGCATCGGTGCGCAAGCGGGCCGCCAGCGCGCCGTGATCGAGGACGGTCACCTGATCCTCGTGCTCCACGCGCCCCCGCGCGACGACGAGATCGCGCGGCCCGCCCGGCTCTTCTGGCGGGCCCCCGAGGGCGCGTGGCGGGCGTCGGGGGCTGGCCTCCGCGACGACGACGACGGTCTCGCGGCGCTCCACGAGCACCTCGGCACCCTCGAGCGCGCGATCGTCGCGCTCGACGACCGCGTCGACACGGCCTCCTCCGCCCGTCAGTTCTTCGAAGTCCTGCACGCCGCGACGCCGCTGCAGCGCACCACGCGCAACCTCCACCGCGCGCTCCAGGAGGCGCGCGCCGCCATCGAGGATCGTCGCGTCCTCGCCCTCCGAGACGAGGCGAGCGATCTCGAGCGAGCCGCGGAGCTGCTCGTCGACGACGCGCGCAACGGGCTCGACTACGCGACCGCGCGGGCCGCCGAGGAGCAGGCCCAGCGCGCCGAGGAGGCCGCGGTCGCCCAGCACCGCCTGAACCTGCTCGCGGCCGTGTTCTTCCCGGTGACGGCAATCGGCTCGATCCTCGGCATCAACATGCGGAGCGGCCTCGAGGGCGCGCACCCGGGCTACTTCTGGCTCGTGTTGACGGTCGCGCTCGGGATCGGCTTCGTCATCCGCGGCGCGATCGCCCGCCGCCAGGGCTGACGCCGCGCTCGCGGGAGGGGCGTCGCCGACGCCTGTGCGCCCGCGCGCGAATCTGTGCTGCGTTGCAGCAATCCGGCCTTGCCCGGGCCCGCGTCCTCCGCTAGGAGCGAGGTCGATCCACCATGTCGACCCCACCCGTGTCCCCCGCTACCCCCTTCGCCGAGTCGACCCCGCTCGGCCTGTTCGGCCTCGCCGTCGGCTGCGCGGCCCTGCTCCCCATCGCCTTCGGCGTGGCCCTCTCGCCGTCGGCCCTGAAGACCGCGGCGATGTTCTGCCTGCTCTTCGGCGCGGGCGGCCAGCTGGTCGCGGGCCTTCTGGCCCTCGCCAACAAGAACGCGCTCGGCGGGACGATGTTCACGACCTTCGCCTTCAACTGGGGGATGAACGGGTGGGCGCTCTGGGCCCTCGCCGAGGGGCGCGCGCCGGATCCGTCCGTGATCCTCTCGGTCGACGCGACCTTCCTCGTCATCTTCCTCGTCCTCACCTACGCCTTCGGCTTCCACTCGAAGCTCCTCGTCGCCTTTCTCGTCGACATCGACGTGCTCTACCTTGCGCGCATCGCCCGCGAGCTCACCCACGCGCCGGCGCTGTCGATGGTGATCGCCGCAGCGACCGTGGTGTTGATGGCGGTGGCGCTCTGGCTCGCGTTCGCGCTGCTCGTCAACCCGACGGCGGGTCGGCCGGTGTTCCCGGTCCCGGGGCCGCTCTTCAGCGCGCCTTCGCCCGAGGCTTCGTCGGCGGCGCCCTGAGCGACGCACGCTGCGTTGCACAAAACTCTGGACTGGCGACGGTCGGCAGCTATGCTGCGCCGCAGCAATATCAACCAGAGGAGACCCTCGTGCAACTCGACCAGCTCACGATCATCGTCACCGGCGGCGCCCAGGGCATGGGCGCGCACTTCGTCACGCGGCTCGCGGAGGCAGGCGCCACCGTCGTCGCGGGCGACGTCAACGAGGCGGGGCTCCAAGCCTTGCCCGCGGGCGTCCACCGAAGGCGGCTCGACGTCACATCCGAGAGCGACGTCGCGGCCTTCGTCGCGTGGGCGAACGAGGTCACCGGCGGCGTCAACGCGCTCGTCAACAACGCCGGCATTATCCGCGACGGCTTGCTCGTGAAGAAGGACCGCGTGACCGGCGAGGTAACGACCTACGGCAAGGACGCCCTCGACGCCGTCCTCGCGGTGAACCTCGTCGGCGCCACGCTGATGACGCGCGAGGTCGTAGCCGGCATGGTGCGCCGCGACGTTCGTCCAGGCGTCGTCGTCAACCTCTCGAGCGTCGCGCGACACGGCAACCGCGGACAGACCGCCTACGTTGCGAGCAAGACCTCGATGGCGATGAACGCGGTCACCTGGGCCCGTGAGTTCGCGCCGTTCGGCGTGCGCGTCGGCGCGGTCGCGCCAGGGATGATCGAGACGCCGATGACGCAAGGGATGAACCAAAAGGCGCGCGACGCGCTCGTCGCCGCCATCCCGGTTGGGCGGATCGGGGTCCCCGAAGACATCTGGCTCGGCGTGAAGTTCGTCCTCGAGAGCGACTACTTCAACGCGCGCTGCCTCGATCTCGACGGCGGCCTCGTGATGTGAGCGCCGCCGCCGGCCTCGGAGAGCCGAGGTCGACCGCGCTCTCTCACGACGACGAGGCGGGCTGGATCCGAACGATCCCGCCCGCCTCATTGCCGTTCGGCCCGACCGCTCAGGCGGTCGCGCGCGCTTCGACGTAGGCGCCCTGCCCCGCCAGGATCCGGCGAAGCCACGTGGCCATCGCGGGGTAGAGGGCCTTCGACGCGCGGCTCCCGACGACCGCGCCGACATGCCCGCCCGGAACCGCGAGGTGCTCCTTCTCTGTCGACGACGCCTGCGCGGGAAGCGCGAGCGCGGCCTTCGGCGGGACGATGCTGTCGCGATCGGCGGTGATGGTGAGCAGCGGGCAGCGGATCGAGGCGAGCTCGACGCGGCGACCCGCGACGTGGTGCTCGCCCCGGACGAGCTGGTTCTCTTGATAGAGCTCCTTGATGTAGCGACGGTACGCCTCGGCCGGGAAGGGAATGTTGTCGCTCGCCCAGGCCTCGAGCGCCTCGAACCCGGCCCGCGCCATCGGCTCGTGCAGCTTGTCGAGGTAGCCGACCATCTTGGCGACGTGCTGCGTCGGCCGCAGCGCGACGAAGCCGCTCTGCATCTGCTCGGGCGACAGGTTCCCCGCCTCGACGATCGCGTCGACGTCGAACCAGCGCGGATCCGTCATCTGCTTCAGGAAGCCGCCCTCGGCGAAGTCAAACGGCCCCGCCAGGTTCACGAGCGCCGCGATCTCGTCGGGGTGAAGGGCCGTGTGGATCCCCGAGAGGGTCGCGCCCATGCAGTAGCCGAGGAGGCCCACCTTGGGCGCCCCCGTCAGCCGCCTCACCCGCCGGACGGCGCGCGCGAGCCGCGCGAGCACGTCGTCCCACGAGAGGTAGCGATCCTCGGCCTCGGGCGTGCCCCAGTCGAGGAGGAAGGTGTCGAGCCGCGCGCCGACCAGCGCCTCGGCGACGCTCGAGCCCGCACGGAGATCGAGGACGTACCAGCGGTTGATGAGCGACGGGACGAGCAGGACCGGCGCGTCTCCCGCGTCCCCGCCACCCGTCCCGCGAAACCGATGCAGGGTCGCGCAGCCGTCCCGGAGGACGGCGTCCTTGGGTGTCGGCGCGAGCTTCATGGTCACGACCGCGCCGCGAAGAGCTCTGCCGTCCGCTTCGTCGCCTCGAGCGCGAGCTTCCGCCATTCGCCGCCGAGCTGCACCATGTAGTCGAGCGAGTCCTTCTGGAGCTTGGCGAGCTCCTCGATCGCGGTCGTCGCGTGCTCGACGCCCTTCGCCTCGAGCTTGGCGGCCTCCTCCCACGCAGCGGAGATCCGGGCGACGCCGTCGTCCATCGCCTTGCTCCAGGCGCTCTTCATTTGCTGCGCTTGCGAATTCACCGTGTCGTTCATGGCTCTAGCCTCCAGGTCACAAAGTCTCATCAAAAACGGCGCATCGGTGCGCCCTCGAGACCCGAAGCTAACCAGCGCGACCGGCTTCGTCAAATTTATTTGCTGCGACGCACAATCTTGGAAAGGCGTTTCTTGCTGCGCTCGCGAATGGAGTCTCGCAGCTCGGCCATCTCGCGCCGCAGCGCGGCGAGCTCGTCGCTCGTCGAGCCGCCGGTCGAAGGCGCGGCCGGCGCGACCTCGGGGGCCATGGGTTCGGGGGCCACATGAGGTGCGGCGGCGCCCTGCCAGGGCGCGACCCCCGACAGGAGCCGCGCGAGCGCGTTCGTCGCCTGAAACGGCAGCGTCGCGAACGGCGCGTACGGCGCGATCGTCTGGGCGCCCTGCTTCGCCGTCAAGTAAAGCTCAAGGGCAGAAGAGAGGTAGCGCCCGAAGAACTCGGCGAGCGCGTCGTCTCCCATGCGGATGAGCTGAAGCAGGAGCGGCACGGGCAAGAGCTTCGCGGCCCCCCGGCTCTCGAGGATGATCTGCGTGAGCGTCGACTGGGTCAGATCCTGCCCGGACTGCGCGTCGACGACCCGGACGTCCGCCCCTCGTCGGATTTTCTCGGCGAGCTCCTCGAGCCCGACGTAGCGGCTCGACTCGGTGTCGTAGAGGCGACGGTTCGCGTACTTCTTGACGAGGAATGGCGTCACGGTTGTTGCGCTGCACATAGCCGCTTTGACAGCCGCTTTCCAGACTTTCGTGAGTCATGGGCAAAAGTTTTAGGGCTCATGCGGTTGACAATGCTGCGCTGCACAAGTAGGCTCCGCGAGCGCCGTCATGACACGCCAACGCTCGCTCGGTCGCCTCGTCGTTGCGCTCGCAACGCTCGTCGGCGGCTGCGGCGCGGACGAGGAGCCGGCGTGCCGCGTGGACGCGGAGTGCGCGTCGGGCCGCTGCGGCAGCGATGGGCGCTGCGAGAGCGGGGGGCCGAGCGGCTCGTCATCGGGCAGCGCCGCTTCGTCCTCGACCGGTGCGGCGAGCTGCACGCCGAACGGCGACGGCGTGGTGCTCCGCTCCGAGATCGTGCTCGGCCCGGGGCTCGCCGCGACCTTTCGCGTCGCGCGCGCGGTGACCGTCGATACCAAGGGCAGCGCGCTCTCCGACGGCCGGCGTCGCTGGGATCTCTCCGCGCCGCTCCCGGGCGAGGTCGACGCGTCGGTCGAGACCGCGTCGCTCGACGGGGCCTGGTACGCGGCGGACTTTGCGGACGCCACCTACCGCGTCACGCTCTCGGACGAGCCGCCGTTCGGCGAGCTCGAGGGTGTCTTCGAGGTCGGTGAGGCGCTCTTCCTGCGAGGCCTTGCGTCCCCGAGCGCGTCCGCGACGGCGACGCGTGTCGGCTACGCGCCGGCCGTCCCGGTGCTGCGCTTTCCGCTCGCCGAGGGCGAGGCCTGGACGACCGACGCCACGGTCGCCGGCCTCTCGCTCGGGGTCCCGGCGACGTATGCCGAGCGGTATGAATCGGCGGTGGACGCGCGCGGCGAGCTCGTGACGCCCTACGGCACCTTCCCGGTCTTGCGAGTGCGGACGACGGTGACGCGCACGGTCGGCCTCCTCTCGACGGTCACCCGCTCGTTCGCGTTCGTGAGCGAGTGCTTCGGGACCGTCGCGACCGTCCGATCAAACCCGGGCGAGGGCGCGCTCGAGTTCACCAAGGCCGCCGAGGTGAGGAGGCTCGCGCCGTGAGCCGCATCGGTCTCGTCGCGGCCCTTGGGCTGGGCCTCGCCGGCTGCCTCTCGTTTCACCGCGGACCACTGCCGGGCGAGCCGAAGAGCGCGACGTTCGCCTCGGTCGGCGGCGCGCGCGTTCGCTACCTCGACGTCGGTCAGGGGCCGCCGGTCGTGCTCGTCCACGGCTTCGCGTCGTCGCTCGGAGTGTGGGCCTCGGTGATCCCTGCGCTCGCGAAGGAGCACCGCGTGCTCGCGCTCGATCTCAAGGGCTTCGGCTGGTCCGATCGCCCCGAGGGCGACTACTCGCCGGCGGCCGAGGCGAGGCTCGTGCTCGAGCTGCTCGATCGGCGCGGCATCGCGCGCGCGGCGTTCATCGGTCACTCGTGGGGCTCGTCGGTGGTGCTCGCCGCGGCGCTCGCGGCGCCCGAGAGGGTTGACCGGATCGCGCTCTACGACGCCTTCGTCTACGAGGAGCAGCTTCCGACGTTCTTCACCATGGCGCGCGCCCCAGGGGTGGGAGAGGCGCTCTTCGGCCTGTATTACAAGGAGCGCGCCGACGAGCGGCTCGCGCTCGCCTTCCACGATCCGGGCTGGGTGACGGAGGCCTTCGTCGAGGAGATCGAGGGCACGCTCGAGCGGCCGGGTACCGTGGCGGCCGCGCTCGCCGCGGTCCGTGGCCAGCGCTACGCCGAGGTCGAGGGTCGCTACCGCACGATTCAAAAGCCGACCTTGCTCCTCTGGGGGCGCGAGGACGTCGTCACGCCGCTCGCGATCGGCGAGCGCCTCGCCTCCGAGCTCCCGGCGAGCCGCCTCGTCGTCTACCCGCGCTGCGGCCACTTCCCGATGCTCGAGGCCGGCGCCGCGTCGACCGCCGACCTCGCGGCCTTCCTCCGCACCGAGGCGCCCGCATCGACCGTCGCGCCGTCGTGGGGCACCGCGCTCGAGGGAGCCGCGCCGTCGAGCCCCCCAGGGGCCCCCGGGCTG